>Ga0116231_10002427_pt1 | contig 38970 bp, 36 predicted proteins | sample S1TSphgellanicum_2_FD_89695 | JGI IMG/M metagenome (GOLD analysis project Ga0116231, IMG submission 89695) | Host-associated microbial communities from peat moss isolated from Minnesota, USA - S1T2_Fd - Sphagnum magellanicum MG | ecosystem: Host-associated > Plants > Peat moss > Unclassified...
AAAAAAAAAAAAAAAAAAAAAAAACTTGTGACCACATTTTGATTCAGATTTTAATTTAATAACATTTTGAAATGATGAAACCCTGGAAAACTCCATTACACAAAACACCCAGCAAAAGAAAAAAAGAAGGAACAAAGAAAGACGACCCAAGTCCAAGCAAAGTTTTTGATACTTGTTTAGACAGGTTCTAGAAACCTGTCACCATTTACTGCTAAGTTTGATATTCCTCTTGGGATGCTCCCAACTGGGGGTAAGGTCAGAAAATTGAACAAAAGCAAAACACTGCCGAGTGAGTCTCAAAATTCACAGAAGAGAACTCTGCTCTTATTATGGAGTCATTTATTGTAATTGAAGAGATGTCAAAAAAAAGAGAAGCTCCACGTCGCAATGACTGGATAATTTGATTGAGCACTCTGGTGGACTCTTGTGGAGGAGGATGTTCAAAAGAAGTAGGGTAGACTGGTTGGTGACCAAACATTTAAGGTAGGGTTGCTCGCCATTTTGTAGGAGGGTCCTATTGTTTATGGTGTCCAAAGAGTAGATGGAGCCCTCCTCTTAGCGCATCTATCGCACTAAAAATCGAGAAAAATGGATTAGAGGTGAGAAAGTTATGGCGCCCCCTGCCCAAGTAGGGGGGGGTTTGGTTCTACATAAAATTCTCAATGCTCATAGTTTATTTTCGAACCTCTCAGAAAATCCTTAAATATTACTCTGTTGCCTTTAGAGTTACAAGATGTTTTGTAAAAGTTAATATTGCGATTTCAAAGCAATTTAAATCGCTCAAGTTGAACCAAAAATGAGAAAGTTATGCACTGATGAAGTAAAAGGGGTCAAAATGAAAAAAACGTGTTTTATCATTCGAAAAAACGTATTTTCTTTATTGCTCTTTTTTGGCTGCTCCTTTGGCTTTGCATTTCAGAGATGATTTGTAAAGCTTGAGAAGGTGCTCATATATAACATTTTAAATCACTCAAAATGGAGAGGAATTGAGAAAGATCTGTCAAAGTGTTTAATGATAGGCTAGTGTTTGGTAATGGACCAGTTTACCTTAGAGGCCTCACATTCTTGCTGATCTACAGAGCTGGATTTCACTCCCTGGTTTCATCACCAACAACAACAGAGCAGATCTTTATGTTTGTGCGGAGGTTTCAGCTCTATTATCAGTTCTGCCGGTTGGCATGTGGAGGTCCATTCCGTTACGTAAAGCTCAACCGCAAACACTGGAACCCACACTATTGGAACTGGAAAGTTAATGAATGCCAATGCCAGAATCCTTCTGACAATTCGGCCACAAAAGTGGTGAACAATGGTCAGACTGCTCAATACTCCATATGTTGGTCTGAATATGTCTGAACTCGGAACCAGAATTGAATGACTTTGAAAAATTGGGCATTCAATTGTACCATGAGATCTAGCATCACATGATTGGATCTCCATCCTTAAAAAACTACCCAAAAATATCTTAAAAAATCCCTGAATCCAACATTTGAGGTCACAAGTCACTTGATGTTTGCAGCCACATTCTTCAAGACATGGCAGTGTACCAATCAGATCAAAGTCATCAATTGCCCCGCTTTGCAAATGGAGCTAGCATGCTCAGTGAAGTGTGGGACCAGAAAGAGGATTTTGGACTCAAGTGGAAGAGGGCCCGGGTGAAAGCACGAGTTTCATCATCATACAAAGTGCAAGCCAGTATCGTCTGGATCTAAGTTAACCTTTTCACAAGAAGAAATCTCCTGTCCTTGTTCCAACTGCTTGAGAGATTTTTTAATTTGAGAGACTCACCTCCGGTTCCAGTCCAAAGGAACTTTTTTCAGTTTGATAGTACCTCAGATTTGGTTTTGGCCAGTCTTGGGTGAGTACCTGATAGTAAAGAGTCTTGCTCATCCTCCTCTTGTTTCTGCCTTTTTGACTTTGCAATTCCAAAGGTGCCCAACCTAAGTTCAACTCTTTGTTTTTGCAATGAACCATTTTATTGACCCATCAACACCAAAAAAAACAAAAACTTTGAAGCCTCCCCCACATAGAAGCTTCTGTTGGAAGATGGAATCCCTCCACCCTTGGTCCATGCATTATCCGTGAAAAGGGGAAAGCTTTGGGCAAAGCATATTGGATAAGAGTGTGTGATGCTATTTAGAACATTTTGGGGGAAGGCATGGTGAACAATAGAAAACTAAATAATCCAAATGCCCTTGCCCTTCCCAAGAGAAAAAAACCGACAAAAACCTTGGGCCTCTTGGCTCCATGTTTCATTGCCTCATTGGCTGGGCATAATTTTTATTCTTAGATTTATTTCTCATCATTTTTTAAATAGGTTAATGGAAGGATGGTGAAGTAGGGGTGTGTATTGGGGGTGTTTTAAGGCGCAAGATTGAGGCAGAAGTGAGGGTTTGAGGTCATAATATGACCAAATTTGGTGATGAATTACAAGGCTTTGGGGGTTTCTTTGGGGTTTAAAATTGGGCTCAATTGGGGGGTTGTTTCACTCAAATAGGGGATGAATCAATGGGTTTTTGAGGGGGGAGGGGGCCATGTCTTCTAGGGTACATTTCAAGGCTGTTTGGGCATATTTGAGGATGTATAGAAAATGTGGTTTTAATCCTCAAAAAACCAATTAGTGTAGTTTAGAAATTAAAAGTAGGTTATTTTATTTTAATTTGACATTGTCAAACCTTGATAAGATGTATACATAAAATATTTGAAATAAAACACTGATTTTGATGTATTGAGTTTTTTAAATATTTTTTATTTAATTCTTTCATTTTATTGAAATGAAATTTAAGAAACAGTTTTTTAAATGCAAGCAAGACTTTTCTTACAAATAGGTTGCAAGTAGACTAAAGATGAAATTTTAAATTTTGAAAGATACTCTAAACTGTGAGGAGGTTTCCATCTTTTAAGTTTTGATGTTCCCATCATATTCTCAATGTGTTCCCAGCATGTTCCCAAGTTTCCAATAATACCACACCTCCCACACCTCCCCACCATCTTTTTCTAGATTTGAATTCTTACATGACCTTTGCCTAGAGTTGAACTCTCATAACTTCCATAGCTAGGCCAAAGGGAAGGCAATTCAAAATTTCAGAGTGCAGTAATCCTGTTCTCAAAATAAAATAAAATAAATTTCAGACAATCTTGCAACTCTCCCCCGCAACTCGTTCACAATAGTCTGGATTACATTATAAAAATACCCATCACCTGAAAACAGAAGTGCCAAGAATCCATGAATCCCAAACTCATGTTTTTAAATCATATCCAATTCTGTGATAATGGAACAACTACTACTACAGAAATCACAAAATATGTGCACAATCATTGAGCCGATACATCCCTCACAGACCATACATACTCCATCCACCATTCATGACTTCAAGTGCTCCTCCTTGAGACCAGGCTTTTATTCTCCACACCAATTCAAAACCTGTTGCCTGATCATTAACCTGGACAGAATTATTATGAAATACATAAAATTAGCTCATTCTTCCCCACAAGATAAAAGCCATTCACACTTGTTGTCTTTCACAAATTCAATGCTCCTGGCTAGTCAAGAAAGCTTTTTCTTAGAAAGGCCCGCTTCAGATAAGCATACAAACTGCAAGTCTTGGCAACATATCTATGAAAGATCGATGAAGTTGCAACATATCTATGAAACTGCAGAGAAAAATCTACACAACAACAAATTGAAGGACCAATGAGAACTTTGGGCAACAACACCAAGTCGACTAAAATGCACACCCAATCTCAAAATTTGGAGATCTAAATACTCCAAGTTCAGTTTCTCCAAATTCTACTCCAATTCAGACTCCAGATGCTCTACTCAAGAATGCAGAAATTATTCAAATGCAGTTTGGCCAGCATAAAAAGACTACACTGGCAAACATTGGGCTGCTGTTCAACTAATCAAGTGCCAAAGTTGTGCATCAAAGTTTGACAACCAGGATTCATGAAAGGGAAGCTTGTAAAATGCTTTTGGTCACTTGTATCAAGTTTTCAGTCACCAATTAAACCCAGTTTTTCTTTTCTTTTCCTCTTTTCTTAGTCACTTGTACCAAATTTTCATACAAAGCAACACCACCAAGTTTTGGACTTGATATCAAATTTTCAGTTGCATACTAAAACAACCCATAAAAACAGGACTTAGCCAAATTTTGCTACAGGTCAGTCTGTTGGAGAGGATTGTAGAAAAATATAGGATTTCTCCTATACTTTGGAGGCATGTTACAACATATAGTCTAAACATGGTGACTTCGGAATTTTTTTCCTCATAATGTGGCAACTTGAGCATATTTTTCCCAAAAGAAAAGTCCTATGTACCCTTAGCACCTCCATTTCTTTGTCATGGGATGTGAAAATTCAACCCAAAATTAAAAAAACACACTAGACATTTGTATTGTTCACACCTCCACTTTTTTTTGATCACAGGATGTGAAAATTCACATCCCCCCGAAAAAACAACACACTAGACATAGTTAATAGCATAGAAAAACAAAGGAAAAAAAAGTCCTTTTCATCATTCGCACATCCACTTATTTTTGTCACAAGCTGCAAAAATTCACCCCAAACACACACACACACACACACACACATGACATAATGAATAAGAGGTGGGGAAGAAAAAAGAAAAAGTCCTTTGTATTGTTCACACCTCCACCTTTTCTATTGTCACAGGATGTGAAACTTCGGGTCCAAGGAAAAACACTAGACATAGTGAATGAGAGTGAAAAACAAAATCAATCAACTTTTGGTAGACACAGTGAATCAAACAAACAAACCAAAAAAATAAGTTTTAAAAATCAAATGATCATATCTTTGCACCCCAGAGTAGATCAGCAGGTAGGTAGGAAGGTAGGTACCTCGTGAACAACCTAGGTACCCTATTATGCTGTGGCAGAGGGCTTGAACTCTTCCAGCTTCTTGAAGTTCTCCCATGGTTTCAGCCACACCTTTGCATCATACAGCTTCGGCTGCCCGGCCTCCTGCACCTCTATGGTGAAGTGATACATAGTTCCCTGCACCACCTGTTTCTTTGCTGATACAACCTTCGAGAACGTCAATTTCTGCAGGCTATTCTGTAAAACAAAACCCAACCAAAAATCCATCACAAACCAAACCAAAAAAAGAAAGGAAAAAAAAAAGCCATCTCAGTCTTGTACTCAGAAAATGTTCTTACTATTAGTACACAGAAACTGGCGAGAAATTTTTTTCAAGTAGAGTTTTTCTCACAAAGATAAGTATTAGTTGAATCAGCAAACCCTAACTCTCTCCCGAGTCAAGAACCCTTGCATCTAAACTACTCCTCCGAGATGCATGAGAGACACAAAAGACACAAAAAGACTAACCGTTTGGTTGTTATGCTGGGTAACAGCGAAATTGGCGAGCTCGTCCACTTCCAAGTCATTGGAGATGTTCTCCACGTTTTTCGGCTTTCCCAACATGGTGCCTATGTCTTCTTACGACTCCCGCAGAAAATAAAAACCAAAATCAAAACAAGCAACAGAAAAACACACACACACCGAGTTTCTCTTCTAAACTCTTTGATCTTGTGCGTTTCTCCACCAAATCAAGCTCTGCAAATCCTCAAATCGAAAAACAACAACAACAACAACAACAACAACAAGACGCGCGCGCGGCTGGTTTCTCTTCCAACTCTTCTTATTTTCTTACACCAAATCAAGCTTCACAAACCATCGCCGAACACACAAGACAAAGAAGACGCTCTGAAACTGTTAGCGACAAGAGAGAAGCTTAAAAGCTGCTCAACAGTGAACGGTTAGTGATTAGTTAGTGAGTTCTAAACAGCCGTTAGTGAAATAGTTAGTGAGTGCCGAATAGCCTTAATACCCTAGTGAAGTAGTTTTAGTGAATTTACTGAATAGCCTTAATACCCTGGTGAAGTAGTTTTTTAGTGAATACTGAAATAGCCTTAATACCCTGGTGAAGCAGTTTTTGTAGTGAATACTGAAATAGCCTTATTACCTGGTGAAGTAGTTTTTTAGTGAATCCTTAATTAATAGCCATTAGTGAGATATTTAGTGAATAACACCATGATGACTAGCCATTTTGGTGAATTTGTTCTATTAAATATTGACCTGAAAATAATGCAATAATTTTATTTTTTTAAATAAAAATTTCGTTTTGAAACCGTAATTAGTATATTCCAAAAGGGTCCCGAATTTTTATTTTTTCCCCTTTTTTTGGAAAAAAAGCAATTAGGAGACTTAGTCAATTTTAAATTTTTCCTAAAATTAGGACCCAAATATCTTGAAGGTTTTTTTGGTTTCTATTAGAGGATTTTTTTTTTTGAAAATTATAATTTTTTGCATGGTGAAATATTTGAGTTTCCATAATTTTTTGTTTTTGCCTTAATGTACTTTTTTAATGTAAATGGCAAGGCCACAATATGACACACCCCTTGTTTGTTTTCTAGTGTATTAAAGTTGGTTTTCACATGTAGGTGATTTTATTTTATTTTTGAAAAAAAATATTTTCACCCTAACTAATTGGGATTTTTTTTAATTAAAAGATTAAATGTTTTTTTTGGATTGAAGCTAGTCTTCACATGTATTGGATTTTTTTAGAAGTTGAAATTAAATGCTTCTTCATTTGGACCATGGGGTTTTTTTTTTAAAATCCCTCTTTAATAAGTGATTTTATTGCCATTTCACTTGTGAAGAGTCATCTTGGTGATTTAGTCGCTTGTTTTAGGAAGATATGGATTTGCCAAAAAGGGTGCAAGATTTGCCAAAAAGGGGGTCCCGAGGCAATTATTTAAATATGATATTTATTTAAATAATTGATAAATGAGAGACATGTCCCAAAATAGAACTCAAGAAATATTGTCACACGCCAATAGGATGTGTTATGCATGCCAAAGGATGTATTATGCATCATACATCCAAAATAATGTATAATACATATCATCCATGGTAAGCATATGCAATTCATCCATAAATTCTGAAGAATGTATAGATATATGTTTACAAGGAGAATGGCCTTCCACAAGAGAATTGGAATTTTTTTTTATTAAACCAAATATTCATATTTATAAAAGGAAGGTATTCTCATAAATCAATATTCCCCCAAATCTAATCTTACCTTACATGGTATTCCTCAAGAAAAAAACACCCTATTAATTTTATTTAATTTAATTTAATTTAATTTAAATTTTTAATTTAAATTTTTTTTAATTAATTTTTTAAATTTTCAATTTAAAAACCCAAATCTAGAAAGACACGCCTAATAAATTCCCCTCACGAACTCCACCGTCCACTTCCTAATCAACCAGGTGATTGCCACGTAGATTTTTTTGAGTGGGTCACAACTAGTTGTGATCTAGAGGTGACACGTGTTATATATCTCCACGTGTCTAGTTGGACATAATCTTAGGCAGTCCAGAGGTGAGGTGGCAGGGCTACTGTTTTGTCCTAATAGTGGCCTATCAATCAGCCTGTGGATGGATGCCAAGTGTGACGTCTTTGTGCAGGTGAAACACCTTGCTTGTGTTTTTTTCATCGTTTTCACACCTTGCTTGTGTTTTTTTCATTATTTTCACACCTTGCTTGTGTTTTTTTCATTGTTTTCACACCTTGCTTGTTTTTTTAAAATTGTTTTCACACCTTGCTTGTGTTTATTTCATTGTTTTCACACCTTGATTGTTTTTTTTCACTGTTTTCACACCTGACCATTGTTTGTTGGCCTTGCCTAGTACCAAGGCAAGGATATTGTGTTTAGATTCATTATAGAGTATAGTAGCTTAAGGGATTTTGGCCCCTAGGTAACAATAATAGGTCTATTTTTATATGAGGATTTTTGAAAGATGATATTTTTGTTTGTGTTGAAACTTGAGATTAGTTATAATGTTCTAATATCTTGAAGGATTTTGGTTTCTTTTAGAGGATTTTTTTGAAGATAATATTTTTGCACAGTGAAAAAATATTTGAATTTCCATTATTATTCTTCTTTTGCCTTAAGATACTTTTTAATTTAATGTAAATGGCAATACCAGAGTGTGACACACCCACTGTCTAATTTGTTTTCACATTATGTTTGTGTTGTTGGTTACATCCAAAATTCACATGGGGATTTTGTTGGGCCTAACCCAAATAAATTAACCAGTGGACCAGGTTGGGTGGGCAGGGTATTTCATACTTATGGAACAGGCTAGGCAATTCTAGCTGGAATGGTAGAGCTCGTTCTGCCTCAATATGCAATGAGACCTTCTCACGATAAGAGCCATTCCAGAAGGAATCAACCAGCAATGACAGGTCTAGCAGCACTTGTTCTACAACAGAAACCACCAGCAGAAATTTTCTAGTGTATCTGGAGGGCACCTTATTGGGCAGAATTTCTCCTTGGCAAAGGGCAGGGCATCATTTATTTATTTATTTATTTATTAAATTTTGCCCTAAAGTTTGTCCTTGGCCTTTCATTGTTGGTGGCTTCTCTTTGTCTTTGTCTAGCTTGACCATCTCTTTCAACAACCTCACTATCTTTGTTAAGCTTGACCTTTTTTTCTAGCACTAAACTTTTCTTTCAACATTTTCATCATTATTTCTAGCAGGCTTGTTTTTATTTCATGAAAGCTTCTAGAATCTATCTATACATTCTTTTGTAGTTTTGTTGTTGTAGGTTGACATTGCAATGCACATTTTGTCAATTTCTTTGCTTTGCTTGGTGATGGAAGCGTCATATTCTTTTGGTGTTTTTTTAATTTGTTTTTCTTTTGATTGTCATCGTTGTTTGCAAATTGTGTTGTATCATAGCAATGGAAACAATGTTTATTTTCACTGCGGCTTTGTATTGAAACAACAGTTGTCATTGTCATCGTGTTTGTTTTTTTTATGACGACAAAATCATTTCATCCTTTTATTTCCTTTGCTTTTTTACTTATTCTAGTTGTTTGTTTTTATTTATGTGTGTAGGTGGTGTTGCATCTCCTTGATTTCCATTGCTTTCTTTTGGTGTTGTCACTTTTTTTTGTTGCATTGTCTTTTTTTACATGTCAATATAACTATCATTGTTGTCATTCTATTTTTATTATTTCTTTCCTAGTGATTGAAATCTTTTGTCTTTTTGCTACAAGCAAATCTATTATGTAGCAGATCATGTTGTATTTTCTTTTTTTAATTTTTGGTGCTAGCAACATTAATGTTTCAATGTGTTAAAATTTGAAAAAAAATTACATCATTAAACAATTTTTTGCTTTTTCAACAAAATATTCCTATCTTTTTTTTTGTTTGTGTTGTTACAATACTTTTCCTTTTGCTTTTTTTCTTTTTAATGGCATTGTGCTCTTGTTTGTTTTGTGCATATGTGCTTCTCATTTTTTTTCTTTTTGGTTCTGCATTATTATGTTCATCCATTTTTTAATATCTTATGATATGCCAATTTTGGTGCAACTTTCAATGTTCCTATTGTGACAAAAAACTAGGGCACACAATAATCAAAACGAGGAACACATGTATTAAATGGTAGAGCCACTCTCAGAATTACCCACTAGCTTGAGCTTGTGGTCACCTAACTCAAAGCCAGTGGCCACCTAAATTCTTGCTTTCACCAACAAAGAAAAATTTGAGGTCTCTAAGGGGTCAAATTTCTTTGATATTTCTCTCTTGAGCCCAGTGGCCTTCCTTTTCTTCTCAATTTCTTTAAACCACATAAACCCAAAACAACATTAAACTTCCACAAGAACCCAAGTCCCATATTACACTTTGTAACATAGACCCCTGAGTTCAAATAGATTGCATAAACCAGTACTCATGACACCACCCTTCAAATTGACAACACATTAAAAAAAAAACAACACACTTCAACTCCCCACTAACTGCTTCACAAGTTTTACAAAGAACCACAACCCCCTTGTATGATCCACCTTGTAAAATTCGATGAAATGTGATTGTTTTTTAGAGTTTCCACTAATTAGGGTGTTCTTTCATGATATGTAGATCAACAACATTCATAAACAAATCAACTCGGCACACACACATTGAGAAGATTACATACCACTTTTAAGACCCCTAAGATCTTCATCATCCCCCTCATCATCAACCTCCAAATCCACCTCCTAGACAAAAAATTTTGTCTTTTGAAGTACATTGGTGCAGCAGCTCTATCTGTACTTCTATTAGAGCCCAAAAATCTAACCTTCATTTTTAAAAAACCTTTCGAAAAAAAATCCATCCCCATTCCCCACTTATTTGCCTTGATGTTCTTCTTTTTTTAGTTCCACAACGAGAGTTTTATTGGCTCACCATCGCTTGGTAGCTCCCTTGTTTTACATTCAGCCGGTGTCCAATAATATCCATTCCAATTCATTTATCCCAAATAAAAGAAAATGACATAAAAACATCAAAACCATAAACACTGGCGGATCTCCATCACTCCTTTTCCTTGTCTCCATTGTCGTTATGTGTACACACCCCTAATCGAAAACAAGAGAAAACATTCTTCCTTGAAACCCTAAAATTTATTCCTATTCACATCCAAACCCTAAAGTTAAAAATTTGTTACACATGTGACACCTCTTTTGATTTATTTGTGTCCAGACATATCTCAAAATGATTGGACTTAGTTGAACACTTGCAAATCACGCCTAACATATTCCCATTGTTTGCCATCAACCCCTTTTATGATGTAGACTCAACTGCCATCATCAAATTCTCTGCAGCCCTTCTCGTCCTTATATTTCATAAAAGCATACAGACCTTCCTAATTAGCAAGTAATGCCCTTCTTTTTCCTAGGTTTTTCATCTTTACCATGGTTTTTCCTTCCTCAAATCCTACAAACTTTTGTTTGTTTTTTCACCCAGGATAGCTTCTACGTTGCCTCTTATGTGCTTGGTCCACATTTTCTAGCATAGATGAATGTATATTGGAAATGAGTTTGAACTTCTCCACCATTAGCTATGTCATTTCCTCCAAGGTGAGTTCTTCTTCTTCCACATTAGTGAATGCAGCAAGGTTATTGTCACATGTGAGCCTTGAGGTTCTTCGAATCAACACCATGAAAGGAAAGAATTTGGTGTTGGCCTAAACACCACTTTTATAGCCAAACAAAATTCGAGGTAATTGGAAATCCCAATTATCCAAATTAATAAATGACACAACAAATAATCCATTCTTCAAGGTTTTAATCATCCTTTCCACCATCCTATTACATTGAGGCCATTGTGGAGCTGTGAATTAATGAGTAATCCCATATTTTTTACACATTAGGTCAAATTCAACCATCCACTCACCTCCATTATCAATGAGAATGAATTTGGGCACACCAAATCTACATATGATTTCCTTTTCCAGAAATCTTGCGGCAATAGCAGCAACATGATCCCTGATGGGCCTTGCTTCACACCACTTTGAATAGTTGTCAATGGCAACCAAAACACACATGTTTCCATTTTTAGCTTCAAGCAAAGGCCTAGTAGTATCCAATGCCACCCTGTAAAATAGGTCATAGACAGGAATTTTTTCATCTCCTCAACACTTGACCTGATACTTCTTGAACTTTTGGCAAGCTAACAGCGTTGGCATTGTCCCACCACCATTCTCACAGTTTCAATTATGCCATGCTAGAAAAAAAATTCTTAACCTTAGCCAGTGTTCTTCCTTTGCTAAAGTGCCCAATCTCCTCATGTATGTCTTTAACTAACACCTTTCTTTCTTTGGGCTTTAGCACCACCAGATTCTTGAAGAACAATGTATCTTTTCTCCAATGGTAATTAAATAGTCTTTTTTTGGTTCGATCAACCTCAATAACATCATCTAACACTTGGTCCTAAGTGCTTCGAAACAACAAGGTCATGCAAGCTTCATCCTTCCATATGTCTATCTATTAGCCTATTTAGTCTATTTCAATGTCCTCTTCACTACTACTCACATCAATGGGGTTTATTTCTACATCCACCATTGCTCAGGCCTCGCAAATCAATCCCCAATAATTAGTGTTTGGTGCTAAAATCCTATTCGCCTTCTTTTTTGGAATAGGTACCTCAGCTAAGAGATTAGAATTCTCTTCTGCAAATTCCCCAGATTCATTAATTTATTCTTGTTCTTCCCTCTACATCAATTCAACACCAACATCCTGGGAGATAGTAAGGATATGTGGACTCAAATTGGTGGATTTCTATACTTGTGCCACACTAACATTTTTCTTCTCTTCTTGTATCTCCACCCCAAAATCTTCATCCTCATCATGTGAACCAACTAGATTGCGACTCAAAGCATCAGTATTTGCATGCTTAGCTCCTGCCTTATGGACAATTTTGAAACCGAAGTCTTGGAACATGGATATCCACCTACCTCTCCTGCCAAATGGATCACATACTACTGCAAGCCATTCTAATGGCTTGTGGTCAATCCTGACAACACCTGAAATAAATACTGCTAGAAATGCATTATCCCCCATATTAAAGCATAGCACTCGCCTTCCATAGGATGGAACTTCCTTTGTGAAGGTGTGAGACCTTTATTTGCATATGCAATAACACATTCATGTTTATTTTGCTTCTAGGATAGAACCAACCCTACCCCTTTTATAGACCAATCTACATCAACTATGAAGGGCCTTTCAAAGTCAGGTCTTACAAGGATGGGTGCCTCAATCAACATGAGCTTGAATGTGTCAAAATCTTCCTTATAGGTAGAGGTCCAAAGGAAACTTTGATCCTTCTTGGTCAAATCAAAAAGTGGCACAACAATTTTAGCATATCCACATACAAAATTCCTATAATATCCTATCAAACCCGAAAAGGCCCGCATATTAGTTATAATCCTAGGTATTGGAAAATCCTTAACAACATGTACCTTCTTTGGATCAGGATATGAGCCCTATTTGGTCACAACATGTCCAAGAAATATAATTTGTTGTGCACCAAAAGAACATTTCCCAAGGTTTAGCTTCAAATTCACCTCCTGCAATCGTGTAAAAACAACCTTCATGTGTGTAAGGTGTTCTTCCCATGTTTGGTCGCGTATATTGACATCGTCCCACAAGACCTTCAAGAATTGGTCTGTCTAATCCTTAAACATTTATACCATGGTTTTGGAGAACGTCCCTATTGCATGATCTAGTCCAAACGACATCACATTCTAGTCATAAAGACTAGACTTTGTGATTATAGTTATCTTTTCAATGTCATTTGGCGACATTTTGATCTGCCAAAAGCTAGATCGTAAATCCAACGCACTAAACCATTGGTTGCTTCCCATATAAGAGAAAACATCATCAATTAAAGGCATTGGAAATGAATCCCTTTTGGTCTACATGTTCAACGGTTTGTAATCACCACAAAACTGCTTGTTGCCATCCTTCTTAACAGGTAGACTAACCCTACAAGCATATTCAGAGTCACTATTTTTCATCTTACCAAACTTGATCAAAGCTTGAATCTGTTTGTTCACTTCAATTTCTTCCTAATAAGATAGCCTCCTAGTTGTGGTGCGAAATGAGGGAAAGCTTTGTGTGTCAATTGCATGTTCCCCTATTGTGTAGTACCCCAACTCCCCTTTGTGCCAAGTAAAGACCATAGTCCTCCAACCTGGTTTTCACTGAAGGCCTGGTCAAACTTTATCCTACTTCGTATTTCATCCCACCTTTCATCTCTAGATGGAACACCATGTTGCATGTTTTCATGATTTAGATGCACTAGATTAAGCATAGGCACATTAACAGAACATCCATTGAGATTTTTTTATTCTTCAGCAATTGCCCACAATCAACATAATCATCTCCTTTTATTATATACTCCTCCAATAACCTGCAATGCTGATATTGTAAGATCAAATTCGTAATTTGATTAGTGGATTCTTGTTGAAGAAGATGGTTTAGCCCCTAGTCCTTTAAATCATCTTCAGGTGTTGAATCATTTTCATGCATGACCAAGCTTACCTGAGCATCTTCCTCATCAACTTCACTCCCAAATTCAGTTATGTTGTCATTAAATGATCCTTCATCATTAAGATGGTTTGGGCCTAAAAAGCATTCACCTTTCCAAGACAAACATTTTTCAAGTAGGTCCTCCATTTGGAGTTGCTAGAACATCTTGTCAAGACTTTTAATATGCTCCAATGAAGAGGTAGGTTGTGTCTCCCAATACCGTACAATATTCACAACATTCAAAGGTAGCATTTCCACATCAGTCCCAAGTCCATGCCTAACCTGTATGGTGTTTTTTTTCTACATTAATTACTGCCCCAATCTTCACGAATAAGTCTAAACCTAGCAGGAGGTCATATGTGTCTATATCCACCACCAAAAACACCATATAGCAAACCACATTGTTGACACGCACATGTATGTCATCTAGCCTCCCCAAAGGAGTGGTAACAGTTCTAGATGCCGTCTTGTATGTCTCATGACCTGAGAATGCATGAAACCAAGCTCTCATATTATACTAGCTGCCATTATTAACATCAACGCACCAATATCCACAAGTCCTTCAATCACCCCATTATTGACTTCTACAGGCAAGTGCATGATTTTCCTTCGGCAAGTTTTGTTCACAAAAATCCTTTTGACAACAGGGGTATTGTTGACAGGTGCAACCTGATTCGTACCAATCTCTTCATCTTTCTTTCTTTTAACCAATTTAACCAATCCTTCAAGATATTCCAATTCTTTAGGGACCTTCATGATTTTCTCCACGGAGGTTAGAGAAATCTAACCCTTCATGAAATGTAGAAGAATTTTTTATCTTACTCTAGAATCAGGCATTGCTTCCTTGGTTTTATCTCCTGCCTCAGCACCTTTAACTTGTTGGGCAATCCCTTTTGCTTCATTAGCCTGCATTGGAAGCCTTCTCTTGGGAATCTTGTTTCCAGATGACAAATGGTGATTATCACCACAAATCATGTTCAGTTATGTCAGTGTGGTTTTTTCATCATTGACCAACACCTCAAGGTAGTTGGCAGTGGAATTAGAAGGTTTGGTGTCTTTCTTCTTCCAACAATGATCCTCTGAGTGTCTTGAGTCATTACAGAATGAACACCTTATGCCACAGTTTTCAGCCCTATGTCCTCCACCACATTTGCCACATTTGGGCCGCATATCATTGTGCTTTGGACAAGCCACTGTAGTGTGGTCATCAGCTTGGCATAATTGACACCTAAACGTACTCCCAGAAGAACTAGCATTAGTTCCATTCCTACTACAAGATTCCCTAAAAAAATGTATCAAGGTTTCATTCAACACTAACAACTGCTTATTTGTAGATGATTCTCTAGTTGCGTCCTCATCCTTCTCTCCCCTGAGGGGATCATATGGTGTTTCCCCCAGGTCTCTTAACACCTTCTCAATCTCTATTGTTGCAATCACCATTTCCTCAATGTTTGTGTAGCTCCTTACCACATAGAGTCTTTTAAGTTCTAGCCTTAGTTGAGCTAGAAACCTTCTCTTCTACTCAGCATCTCCGATTTTCCCTCTTTAAATTTTTTATCCAACCTCTCAAAATACTTTTCAACCTACTCTCTGGGTTCTTGTTTGATTGTATCAAGTTTGACACGAATTTCATCTATGTCAACATTACCGAATTTTTGAACAATTGCAGTCCTTAGAACAGTTTAATCTATTGGTGGCAGTTTAAGTTTCTTGAACCATTCTTTAGCTCGGCCACACAAGTTCAATTTGGTTATTTTAAACAACATGTCGTCATTGAGATCTTTGATCTCAGTTGCCATAGTTAAACGTTCGGCCCAATCATTCACATCTTCATGGTCCTTACCCCAAAACAACTCTTCCATACCTTCAGGACTAGGTATTGTGATCCGTTGGATTTAGGTCAAATGGTGAAAATTGCTAGGACCGATTAGCTAAAGAGAATCTCTACAAGTGTAGAAATTTTCATGATCCCAAGCCTTATTAGTCCATTTCCCCCCCTTAGGTTTACTTAGTACATAGAGTGTTCCTTCTCTCTATGTTGTCATTACAGGATTGAAGGATAAGGGTTTAGGTATGGTATATGTGCTTGAAATCTTGTTCATGTCGCCACATCAAGCAATCATACCCCTGCTTCATCCAATGTACAAGTACTGAGTGTTAACAAGCGAAAAACACTACATAACAAATCTATTCCCACATCTAGCCTTCATCCAAGTTGCCACTTTCATGAATAATTCAGAGTCACTTTGACAACCAAGTCTCAACTTTTAAGAATTCAAGGACAAAGTCCAACTAAGGTTACGAATGCAAATCAACTAATCGAATAACTACAAATCCCGCACTATGCTCTTGGGACAATACTATTTTATTAAAGGATATGATTCCCATTGGGTTTCTAAAATTCATGACTTTTTCCTAAACAGATATTAAATTTTGTTCTACATTTCTCTATTCAAATAATTCATGCTGCATTCCTTCAACTATTGGAACAAGATCTTGAAAAAATTTGACAAAGGTGAGAAAGTTTGCTCATCTAAACTATTTAGGTTCCATGATTGCTGAAATTCAACATTCTGCCAAAGCTTCCGCCACACCAATCATGATGATATACTTGATGCCTCAATTATGAGAATCTTGTCACTTGTTTGGAACAAAATTTCAATTCTGGGTATGAAAAATCTGGTCAAGTGATTAGGAGATTTCGCAGAATGAGGTATCCAGATATCTCCAACCCTAGGAATTTCTTTGGTTTTATCTAACACAATGTGAGTAGATTTATGTGAGGTACGAGGTGAAATGGAACTGTTGCTACAATTCTACACTTGTGCACTAGCCGTTTGTTCCATCATGTGCTTTCACCCACACTTTCACCTTAGACACACACCCATTATGTGTGATTTTGATGACATTAACTTGTGCTTCTGCAGGGTTGAATCCCACCATAGTCACCACCCCAAATCCAACCAACCTTAAACCATTGATCCAACTTGAGGAAATGGTTGATTGGAAGGGTTATTAAAACTCCTAATTATTTGCTAATCTTGGATTGTTTGAAAATTAATAACAAACTGGTCATAATCAAAATTGGACATGGCTTTTTGAGGCATAAAACCTGTCACCGCACATAATGTTGACCCCAATTCATAGATTGTGTACCTAAGTCAACCTGTTCTGATACCAAAAACTAGGGCACACATAATCAAAACAAGGAACATATATTAAATGGTAGAGCCACTCTCAAAATTGCCCACTAGCTTGAGCCTATGGCCACCTAAATCAAAGTTAGTGGCCACTTAAATTCCTGCCTTCACCAACAAAGAAAGGCTTGAGGTCTTTAAAGGGTTGAAGTTCTTTGATCTCTCTCTCTTGAGCCCAATGGCCTTCCTTTTCTTCTCAATTTCTTTAGACCACATAAACCCAAAACAACATTAAATTTCCATAAGAACCCAAGTCTCATATTACACTTTGTAACATAAACCCTTGAGTTCAAATAGATTGCATAAACCAGTATTCATGACACCACCCTTCACATTGATAACACATAAAAAAAGAAAACAACACACTTCAACCCCCCATTGAATGCTTCACAAGTTTTACAAAGAACCACAGCCCCCTTGTATGATCCACCTTGTAAAATTTGACAAAATGTGATTATTCTTTGAACTTTCTAATAATTAGGGTGCTCTTTCATGATATGTAGATCAACAACATTCACACACAAATCAACCTAACGCACACACATTGAGAAGATTCCAATCCACTTTTGAGACCCCTAAGATCTTCATCATCCCCCTTGTCATCAACCTCCAAATCCACCTCCTAGACTAACATTCTATTTCTTGAAGTACATTGTGCAACGGATCTTTCTGTACTTCTATTAGAGCCCAAAAATATAGCCTTCCTTTCCTAAAAACCGTTCGAAAAAAATTCATCCCCATTCCCCACTTATCTACCTTGTTGTTTTTCTTTTTTCAACTCCACAACATAAGTTCCGGTAGCTCCCCATCGCTTGGCAGCTCCCTTGCCTCACATTCAGCCAGTGTCCAGTAATATCCATTCCAATTCACTCATCCCAAATTTTTAAAAATGACATAAAAACATTAAAGCCATAAACACCACTACATTTCCATCACTCCTTTTCCTTGTTTCCATTCTCGTTATGCGTTAACACCCCCAACCAAAAACAAGAAAAAATGTTCTTCCTTGAAATTCTAAACCTTCTTCCTATTCACATCCAAACCCTAAAGTTAAAATTTTGTTACACTACAATAACCTTCATGCCTTTGCATTAAGGTTTTTCATTATTCTCTTGTTTTTTTTTTTTAAATTTGTTTTTTGTGCTTTGTCTTCCATGGACAAACCTAGTCAAAGAAGCCTTGCATTGATGTTGATCGTACCATTGAATGTTCGATGAAGTCCTTGCTTGGATTATCAAACTTAGCTATAAATAATAGCAATAAATCAATTGTTCACTTTTCTTGTTCTATTGATTTGTAGTCTTGTGTGTCAACCTGTGTAATTTTTGATTATAATGTCATTGACAATGATGGTGTTATGTGGGTTAATGATGATTTTGTAGTTTGCTTGTTGCTAATGATCTACAATCTTTTGATTCTTGTGTTGTTGAAATTGATTTTAGTCTTTTTGCAAGTTTCTACAACCTTTATGTTCCCTTGTTTATTGAGGATTTTGAAGTTTCAAGTGATTTTTTTGGTAGCTCATACCTTGTAATTCCAACAAATTTTGATGAAATTCCTATTGAGCTTGAAAGTAAAGTCGTTCATGCTAAAAATAAATTGCTTAAAACTCTATTATCTAGCAATGATACACTTTGTCTTCATAATATTGTATTGTTCTAATGTTGATGATGCATGCCCAAAACATTGATTTTTGGATATTGATGAAAAGGAGTTGTAGAATGTCAAGAAAGGCAATCAAAGAACAAGTAGACATGCAAAAATGTGGGCCATAAATGCATTTGATTAGTGGTGGGAATTTTGGGGTTTTGACACCAAGAAATCCATTATAGATTTGGTAAAAGATGAAAACATTTTTATGGAATTGGTGGACATGTTGTCCATGTTCATTCCTTAAGTTGCATAAAAGGACAACTTATACATTCCAACAACGTATGAATCTTTGAATGCAATTTAATAATTTTGTTTTATTATTCTAGGTTTATATTTTGCAATGTTTGTTTATGTTATCTTACTTTCTAGGTTATGTTATTTCTTTTTTACTTGCAAATGAAATTTCAAATGTGCTTGTGATTTAAATTTTTTTTTTATAATGTAGTTGATTCATTATTTTTTGAATGTTTTTCTAAAATGGTAATAGTTTAAAACTTTGACATCAAGTAGATTTTGTCATTTATTGACTTTGTTTATTACATTCAAGTATCTCTCGCTCTAATTTTGTGTATGCATGTTTTTTTGTATATGTGTCCTTGCTTAAAGAATTTACAATTGTTGATTAGGGTTTTTGATTTGGGTAGTTGATGCATTATTTATGTTTTAATTTTTTTCATTTGCGATGCAACATACAATCATTAGTTAGAACAATTAGATAATTGATAAGGTAAAGACAAAACAACACATTGTTGAAATTGGGAAAACACTTGTAGCGCCTTTCAATATTTTCATAGATGTTAGGTTTCAACGTGTTAAATTAGTTGGTGATGAAACAACTTTACGAGCTTTTGATGTAGGCCCTAGTAAAACATCAAAAAGTTTGATGTCTTATATATTGATGAAAAGAAAAAGATGTTGGCATAGGAGATGTGTCAACCAACAACATTTATAGAGCTAAATATGTGCTTTGGTTATTTTATATGCATAATTTTTTCATCCATGGTTGTCAAGAACTTAGGAATGTGGATTTTAAAAAGTTTTGTATTTTGCAATTGCCTACTGGTGTGGTACTAAAATTTTGTCAAGGTGTGTCAAAAAAATTGGCATATCACAAAACAATCTTTTGATGTGCATCAACTTGTAATTGATTGCCCTATACCTAATGTCATTGTCATTTTCATGGAAATTGCAAAATGTCATTTTATTGATTGGCCTTTTAGTTAGTTCGAGTGATACCTTCAATTCTTGTGTGCTAAATTGAAGTGCAAGTTGGGTGATGATGTTTAACTTACCATTGCATTAGTTGGTCAAAACCAATTATGGCTTATCGTTGATAAGCTCACAATAGTTTTTCCTAATTAAAAAAAAAAGGTTTTGTTTAATAAGACTAGTAAAAGGATCAGTATAACATGCATGGAAGAGGTGCTTTTACCAAAAGAATATGGAATGGAAGTGACTAGCCATAGAAACTTGATCTTTTATTGGAAGTAAATGTTTTTTGTTGTGTTTCAAGTTTGTTTGTTTTTTACAATCTTCTATTTGCTTGAATTTTTTATTATTGCAATTTTTGGTTTGTTTTAATTTTTTGCAAGTTTCTATTTGCTTTGCATAGGTTCTAGTTTTGGTTGGTGTAAGTACAATTAGATTGATAAACATTTGTGTGGTAGAACTTTACAACATATTATAAGTGGTGAGATAAAAGACATTCATCTTCTATGTTATGATGAGGCATTGAATGACAAGAAAGTTGCATTTGAGAAGGTCAAAATGAGTTACATTTGAGAAAATTAAACTAAATAATTACTTGTGTGTTTAGATAGTTGATTTTCTATTCACTGTGCAATCATTTTTTGTGATGATTCTTTATTATAGGAACTTGAATGCAAAAAACAAGCACTTGGTAGTGGTCTTCCTACTCTTGAGGGTTTTGTTATTAATCTTGATGTTGTTGTTGGTTCAAGTTCTACTTTGGAGAAAGCTACTAGTAAATCCCTTGTTGAGTTGGATGACAATGTTTTTGATGAGTTGTTTGGAAGTGAACTCCTTAAATACAAGGATTGATTGGAGTCTATATTAAATCATGTGTCATTGGGTGTTGTTAATTTGAACATTTGTTTTGGTCATGTGTTTAGAAAGTTGCAAAACTGCCCAATTGCAATTAGTTATATGGTTGACCCAAGAAAATGTGTTTTTCCTTTGGCAACTACAAGTGTGCTTGTGCTTCTGGGAGTGTTTCAACATTGGAAGATACCTAAAATCTAGCTTGATTGATGTGCATCTATTGGTACTTATGTTAAAACATAGTTAGTTTTTGTTCATGCTTGCTATGGGATTTCACTTTTAATGTTGCTTCAACACCAAAGTTGACAACAATTGTGGATTTTGTGGAGGCAATTGGTTGCTACATTGCATTGTAAAGACATTAGTTCTTTCAATATGAATTTCAACATTTTTTTGATGGTGGACTTAGGCTTGATTAATTGAGACTTAATTTTAGCTTGATGGACTTGTGATTTACAATTTGCAAACTTTGAATTCACAAATTGAACTACCATGATTTATTTTCTTGTGTTAATTTTTCTTTGTCACATATTTTGAATTTTTTTGAATAAATGAATTCTCATTATCATCATTTGTCATTTTTTTTGGTTTTGTGTTTACTTGTTTTTGTCTTGTCTTGTTTTATTTTTTAATTTTAAGGTGTAGACCTTTTTAAATTAAATTTGAAGTTGTAAAAATATTTTCTTTAAATGAAAAGAAAATAATAATAAAGAATTGAAAAAAATACCTTACAAATTTCGTATTGTTGATTGTTGACCGATACTTTATGAATTTCATTCAATAATACGACGAATTATGATTCAAAACCAACCGAATTTAATGAAGAGAAATTTTTGAAAGTTTACATTTTGAAGAAAATGCCAATGTTGGGCAATTCTTTCTTTTTTATGAGAATTGCCAGTTCTTCCCAACAGTTGAGATAACCAACTTCTGGGTTTTTTTAAATATATATTTTATATTCATGAAAACCAATTAGGGTTTCAATTAAAAAATAAATTTAACCAAGTCAATTATCTTACAAGGTGGTATTCATTAATGTGATAACAATTGGTTTTCATATCCAGATCTCAAATTTATATTCAATTTTGAAAAAAAAAAATCAGTTCAGAAGTATTGAAAAGTAAAAGCAAACTTGTGTAAAGAATGATGAAAATGTTACACAATTTTTTGTATCATAAATTACATTTCCAAGACCTCATCCCTTTCAAATTTCATCAAGATTTACAAAAATCTAAAACCATGAGGGTTTTTATATGTTTGGGTGTCACCTCCCATCGCTAAACCCTAAACCTCATTAAACAAGCGTAGTAAACTAATCCTAAACTTTTTAAACTAGTGCCCTGAGAACCAGATTTTGATTTTGATTCTCTCATAGAATTGACCCGGTTCTGAAATTTCAAAAGAAAAAAGTTAACTGATTTCATTTGGGTGAGAACCGTCAACTTGGTTCTCAAACCAATGATCACCAAGTCTGATACCAATCAATTCTCATTGTGTGAACTGGTTTTGGGCAAGGTATGAAGGGGAGGCAAGTCTTAGAGAATTTGAACTTCTGTTATATACACATCTGACCCATTTGATACCCGATGGCGTTTGACACAAAATTTAATACTCACCCAATGCTGTTACATACTGATTATTGGAAGAGGTAGACCGCAACAATCCCGTCATACAATTTGCTCTCACCCTGGTCTTAAACTGGATTGGCTCTAAATTCTTTGTGAAAATGATCAAAATTGAAAGTTTTAGAGATTCAAAGCACTAATCTCAAGACTGGACCAGAGGTTCTATATTAATTACATAAATCAACTGCAAGAAAGTTGAATGGGGATGAAATTTGTGGCTCAAATCTATGAAACCCCTTTGCCATTCACACATACTCTAACACCCGCACCGGATATGACATTTATAACCAGTGTTAATATCCTCAACATTATACACAACATTAAAATTTTCCACAAGACCAACATTTCAGCTGAAGTTTGCAAAAGAAAAAACTGGCATTTTTAACATCTCTTTCTTTGTCAAGAAAGTTATTCTAAAATTTATAAGGATTATGTTGGTTTTACCCATAGGGAAGGGAAGAAGAGACTACACATTGGTGTAGGATTTGAACATAAAAATTTTGACTCAAAACTTGACCCAATCTGTGAGTGACATTAACAGTTACTATGTGTGCATATGATGGATAACTTACTATGAAGGCTGATGAAACAAGTGCATGGCGGATACTGGAGCCGTGGGTGTGGTGCTTGAGGAGTTTGATGTGTCTTTGATACAATTTCTTCAAGGAATAGTCGGGTCGGCAATGATGTCAGGAGTTGAGTCAAATTGCCATCTCTTGCCCAGCTCCTCCACCTGCACGATAAATAGAAAAGGTTGTATTAGAGTTCCTATCAGTTAAGAACGCAGTCATTGCCAACTATTCATCACCAACTATTCACACACGTTTGGTTGGTGTATGGAATAGCATCACATCTAGAGAACCCACAATGGAGAAGACACCTGCACAGGTCTTGTGCTCAACCTCTGCAGAGCAAAGTGTCCTAGTCTCAGACTCCTATGGCAACCCAGTGTTTGGAATGTAGACAAAATACCCAAGTTTATCAATCAGTGAGTAGTGTGGGAAGGAGTCCAAAAAAGCACATAGAACAGAGCATGACAACTTTGCTAAAGTTGACTTCGAAAAAATTTGATCGGTGTCTCAAAATTTCTTTGAATTTTAATCTCTGAGAGCTTAACAAATAACTAAGTTTTGCCATTTTCCTCTATAATGTCACCTGATGCCCTCAACCACAATTAAGTAAAGCCATTAGCCAACTACAAGTTTGCAATCCAAAACCAAAAACCACTTCAATGTTCTGTCAAAGCACATGAAACTTTCTCAGATAGTGGCAGGCCAACCAATTCAGTTGAAGGAACAATATTCTAGACTACAGCTATGCTAGAGAGAGGCTACAGAGCTCAGTAAGCCTGCTGCTGATGATAAGCCTGTTGAATTCCATTTTCTTCCCCTCGTTTCCTCTCAACCTGCCACAAATTCGAGACACAACATCCAATAACAGTCAGTGCCTTTAGCTCAGTCCTTTTAATTTTCTCGAGTAAGACCATGCATCCCAACTTACAATTCCACAGAATACTTACATTCCTGTTTTCTAGGAACACAAGTGAAAGGGACAAAGAGCGAGCTGGTTAATGTTGTACCTTGAGCCTCCGACCTCCTACAGGAACATTATTAAGACCTTGTATGGCAGATTCTGCAGATGCTGCACTGTCATAGCTCACAAACCTTGAAACCAGCAAAAAATTAGTGTCAGAAACAGCAAGCAACAATGGAACATGGCATCTAGACCCAAGTTCCATATGTCAAATTGTTGATAGTTGAAATCCAAAAACTTACCCAAACCCCCTGTTCCGGCCACTTTCCCTTTCAACACCCACTCTTGCATTGATGACATTACCTGCAGCACAAGAAGACTCAGACCTAAGTTACTCAAATGTTTACACCCATGTTGCTCTTTATCAGATATGTTCTGTGGGGACAGATGTGGATATGGCTCAATCATATCTCATCAGGTGGGCGGTGAAGGGGAGTCAGTCACTGCCTGCCTGGAGAGAGAGAGACCTGACTTCTCAAGAAATGTTCAGGGGGTTGCCTTAAGAGACTTGTGATGGCGCAGGCTCAGTCAAAGTGGTGATGTTTTTTTTTGACCACTTCTTTAACACCAGTCACCAGTGTCCCCTCACCCACAGCAAGAGGATCAAAGAAGAAGATTACCAAAAGGGGCAAAAGTTTCTTTCAAGTTCTCATCTGTGAAGTCATCAGGAATTCGAAACACAAACAAGTTGGCACCAGGGGGTCCCTGCAATTTACCACACTCAGCATGAGCAAGGCAGACAGACTGCCCTCCACTGCTGTATCAGGCGATGCTCCTCTAACAAGTATTGCATGTGGTGGAGGGTATTCAACATATGCTCTTCAATGTCATAGAGCTCCATCAGACCCCCCACATCGAGAAAAGTGGAGTCCATGAGCATGAAAAGTGGTCTTTTAGATCTTCAAAAGTCCTGTCTCAACTAGTTGTAATTTTCAAACAGGGCTCAGAAGCTGGAAGTTATTAACCCAATTTTGGTGATAGATTCCCAGCACCAACTCTCATTTTTGACAAATGGGTTCAACCAACCCAATCTCACTAGACAGTCTTTGTTTGGCCACATGGAAAACGATTGCATTTGGTGATGCAAAGTAGTCTCAAGAGGCAGGAAATTACAATTAGGAAACAATGTACATCCATGAATTGAAACAGAAAGAATTCTGACACACCCAAAACTTGAATTGTACCTGTTGCCTAGGCTGTTCAACAAGCCCATTACTGGATTGTGGCCGACTGTAATTCAATACCTAGAGGAACCACAGCATGCATTATTAGATGCCATAGCAGGATAAAAAGACTACAACAAAACTTCAAGTTACAAGTGAAGGCAACGTAAGTACCTGGACTGGATGCTGTGACCCAACAGCAGATCCAGAATATTGTTGCTGTGAAGTTGACAAAACAACTTTGATACATTAGCTTTTGATACATTCAGGGAATACCCACTCTAATGCTCAATCATGTCTCTTTTAGACTCACATGGGTACAACTACCCACTACAACAAAATGGAATGTGCAAATGCTGTTCTCTGAATATCTCACATGGAGCACCAAAAAGTCACTCACTGACCACGTCATCAACAGATAACAAACTCTTGCCACAATCTTGACCTGCTGCAAGCAATGGGCTCAACTTACAGTGACTGCAGCAATCGGGATTTGCCTTTCCTGTTGCTCAGCAGCAATTAGCTCCTCTGGCTTCTCCCACTGCCATACATCAAGAAAAAAAAACTAAAAATCAAGATTGGTGACCCTCTTCAAGATGTTAAGAAGATGAAAAGATGGATGGCAATGCAGTGGTGAAATTTTTTCCAACACTTTCTTCCTTTCTGGAGACAAATGACAACCAACTAATGAAGTGGCACTTACCTTACTCTCCCCAGTGGCATTATTGTAATAGTACTTGTAGCCCTCAGGTGAAGTATGTTCAGTCCAGTCACAGTTTGCTGGTTTGGCAGGTGATGGAAGAGCAGTCACAGCAGCCAAAACTGTTTGTGGCTGCTGGACAGGAAGCACCCAAGTTGGCTGCACAAGAGAATACAAGTGCCAAAATTGGACTGACATTTTATTCAGTTTCATAGAGATGAAATCAATATATGATCAGGCAGCATATTGAATAACAGTCTTAGACATTGACATAGAAAGACCTGGTTAAAAAAGTACCTGCTGCTGCTGCACAGGTTGGACAACAGGGATCTGATAATATATCTGCAAATACCACTGACATTCATGTAAGTCATCAGTAGCATAGCATAGTATCTAAGGACCTTCGTGGCCCGTCAATCAGCTTGCACATCTGCTTTTGACCAATTCCAATTAGATGCTAAGACTGAAATTAATGGGTTTACGGTTTATGGTTCTCTTCTGGCATTCAACTTCAGCACTTTTTACCACCCAAAACAAGGCAGATATGGGTACAGTAAGCAGCTGAGAATCCTGCTGACTGGTAATACAATTCTCAAGAACAGAATGATTCCTCTCACTCACTAAACACAGCAAGTACTATGCAATTGTTTTCATGAAGAGTGTAAAAGTGCAAAGTGATTTTAAGAACCTGCTGCACTGGCTGGGGCTGAGATTGGGCCTGGCTAGGCTGGAAGGATTGAGTGTGCACGATTTGTTGAGGCACAGCCTGCAAAGAAGCCTGCTGCTGCTGCTGCTGCTGCTGAAATTGCATCACCACTTGCTGCTGCTGCTGCTGCAGCTGTGATTGCACTTGAGGATGTGATGAAGGGACCTGACAAAATTGAAAAAACCCATCAAGCAATCACATAGATATCAAAAACATTTCTTGAACTGGAATATTCAACTCCAATAAATTAGAAGTGACCTCTCATGCTCTGTTTCCACAAGAACTCCTGATGATTTCACAAGAGATGGCAACAGCAGAAGACCACAACTCTTCATGACTTTGAGACCAATAATAACAACAAAAACAAGTGGCGGATGTAGCATCTGATCATTCGGGCAAAAACACTGAGTAGCAAGAATTCAAAGCCATTCACAAAATTAGGAAAGAAAAAAAACCTGCATCTGGCCATAAGCCTGAGGTTGTTGCTGATGGGAGGTGGGGATCCGAACATAGGTCTGCTGTTGCTGCTGCTGCGGTTGCAGTTGTTGCTGCTGAGGTAGCTGGACTGTATATGGTTGTTGCTGCAGCTGTTGTTCGGGGAGCTGGTAATATCCCTGACTTGTTTCCAGACCATGAAAGGTGTTCAGGAATGAACATAGCAATAGCTACCACCACCACACTAGCACACGATCTCTGAGGTCTAATAATATAACACAGAAGATTTGCAACACATACAGGAAGCAGAGACACGATTATAGGTGTGGGTCCATGAGCACAAAACCTAGGGTAAAGCCCACTGACTGAAGGAAGACCATAAAGAAGTACAGCACATTTGTCTAGTAGCACAGCCACCTACCTGTTGCTGAGGTTGCAGCATTCCTGGAGCAGCCATTTGTACTGGAACACTTTGGGGGAGGAGATGGCCATTCATCATAACAGTAGGAGGCCCTACCATTACACCACCCTGCATAGATCAAAAGCTTTACTTACAAGACCTCATGAACCCATCAAGTGTGAACCCTAGATTCTGTCTCTCAACATGAGAAAACAAACTTGAACGGGAACAAATTCTTTCTTCACAATATCCCTGGTTCAAATTGCACAGTCAAGCACAATATGGTCACAACAGACTTGTAAAAGGCTCTTGGTTGAACAAACAAACCCATCTGAATTCACAAGATGCATGCACACACTGACTTGTTGAAGATTCGGGAACATACAGTTTGTGTAACCACCCCCATAACAGAGCCTCCTCCTCTCGGTCCCACAAGTACTCCATATGGGGATGGCCCTGCTTGAGGTTGAGGTGGTCCAACACCTGGCCCACTCATTGGTCTCCACCCCATTGGTGGACCTTGGGCAGCCAAGTATCCCATCTGCGGTTGCTGCATAGTCCTATTCCAAAACACAGAAAAGCTGTAGAATTGAATTTCTTGGTGTGCTTTATGATTGCAAGGCTAGTGACCTAGAATGAGGAGATACCCGGCCAGTTTCACGTTGGACCACACACCTCAGTTCTCCTGTCACTTGTCCTGGTCCAGGACTGAAGCCTGGGCCCCCGACACCAGGACCACCAACTCTGCCATCCAGGTATGAATCACACACACTCCCTTTAACTTTCATTCCATAACCAGATATAAACTAGAAACTCATAATCATTACCCAGATGGAACTAGAAATTCAACCCCATCCCTGACTACCCAATTACCCGAAAAGGAGAACCCAGGTACAATTTAGGACACACCTGGCATCAACCCCCTTTGGTCTCTTGGGATCTGCAAATCGTACAGCCAATGGCTGATCACAACCCTGAGTACAGGAAAAAGAGGGAGTTCCCAGAGTGAGCACATTCTTCGGACTGGCCTAATACCAACAGAGAGTGGCACATTGTTTAAGGACCTACTTACACATCCTGGACACTTCATGTTTATTTCTAATGTAAAAATCAGAGTTCAATAATAGCTCATGGAAAGCACAAGCACAAGAAAACATTTCAGAACATTGTCCAAAACTTACAGGCATTGTATAATTGCCATTCAGTGCATTAATTGCTGCTTGTGCCATCTCCCTTTGTGGGTACTTGATAAAGGCACAACCTGCAATCATCTCCAGATAAAGTCAAAATGGATGGATCTAGCTCTGCCTTGCCAGTAACATTGGTCACAGAACTTTGAGTACAGTAACTTCTGCTCTCCACCTACAACAAAGCAGGCATAGAACCCCCTTCACAAATCCCCCAGGAATCTCTTTCCAACCCACTATTTCAGAGACAAATCACAACTTGAAGACTAGAACAAAACCATCATGCAAACAAAATCATCTTGAATAAAGCAAATCCATTTTCAACTGATTTGGAAATTTTGCAATCAAGATTCTGAAAGCTAAAAATGGGCACAAGTACAGACCTCGACTCTGTTTCTGCTCATCACGCATGATATATACATCATCCACTCGACCATATGGAGAAAAGATCTGCAACCACAGATGAACATATCCGTCACGGTCATTCGTTTTTATAGGCTTTCGGTTTCAGAAAGTTGATAGGGCTCACTTCTGTAGTCAAATTAGGACCCAGTGGAAGGCCGGAAATGGGACCCAATGAAAGGCTAATAGGCATGCCAATGCATTACCTAGCAAATAACTCTGTCACTACAGAGAAAAGCATCAAGCAAGCACTTGATGCTCCTGCAATAGTGGGTTTGAGCTTTACCTCTTCTATTTCTTTTTCTAAGGCCTGTTTGTTGAGAGAACCCACAAACAATTTATGCTCCACAGCACCTACCACAAGTCAAAATTGACAGCATCCATGTAAATCCAAGACCCACATGACCGCAGAATGCAAAAAAAGAATTTCTTACTTGACCAAGTTACTCATGCAGACCTTTGACTCTTAAGCCTGAGCTTCCCACATAGTACAACAGTTCTGCACAACACAAGCTATTACAGCCAATGTTCAATGCAGGTTTATGTCTATTGAAAGCGGAAGTTTATACAAATAGCAATATTGATGTCACAATCAAAACCTTTTTCTTACAGAAAGGTAATGCAGGACCACTACCAAGACGGTCACGCTCTCCATCAGCATAACGGACTTGTACTGGACCGGTGCCCTGGGAAGAAGTACAAAGCAGCACTATGAGTTGAACTCACAATGCTCAAGTCTAACATTGTACCATAGCCATTGATGTTTCTGGACCTAGAGACTCATCATTGATTGTAGGGACATTTCTGAAACATGATGTTGTAGCAGTATGATGTTGAACCTGGTCACAAAGAACTAACAGATATCCAATGACAAACAGCTTTGTCCAAATCACCCTAAACCCTAAAACCTAAGACAACATACCCCTGGAAGAGTGCGTTGATTGTTAAGAGCCCTTATGGCCCTCTCCGCCTCCTCAACTGTGCTGTACTTGATGAAACAACAACCTGCAAAATGAACACTTTTGAATCATGAAGTAGAGCCTAATTCTCAAAGACATGCAAGCAGTTCCCACCTTCAGCTATAGGAACATAAAAATTATGAAGGCCCACTTCTGAATGCACACTGAAATAGCAGAAACAAGCTCTGCCTTGTCGATTGCATTGAGTTTTTCATTACTTAAAAGACCTGTTTCACAGCTGAAAATCTGAAAATTGACTGACAATCATGTTTGCAGCTCTGTAACTACCAAAGCAGATATATCAACTGGATGACCCACAAACTTGGGTGTTTGTGACAATCTAGTGAGATTATGAGGGTTTAGGGTTTAGGATCCAGTACATGAAGGAACAGTTTTTGCAAAATTGGTTTCCAGGAGCTCACACATTAATTGGCTGACTGACAAACATTATGTAGTGACAATGACAAGAATTCCCAACTCAAGAAAATTCACAAATTATAGCATCAAATGTGGGCATCCACATTTCCTTCAAGGTGCACATCCAATACAAAGAAACCAACCAAAAAATGCAAAAAATTCAAAATCACAAACACAGGAATGAAGCTTACAACCATAAGCTGTATGAGAATTGATACAGATGATAGTGGTCAATAATCTAGCTAATTCACGGAGACAAGTCAATACAAACATAACCGTAGACTGATTCTGGAATAAACCAATCAAGATTCCACACATAGCTCACACAAACAAATGAGTCTGCATCCAATACTGATGTGAGTAGAAAATTGCAGAAACATGCAGGACAATGGCAATGTGGAGAGCCTCAAACGTTTGGGTATCCATTCAAAGATATCAGTATTCCAAATTGGAGGAACTATGTGTGAGATTGGACATACTCAAGCCTCACAACACACAGGCAATACTCACTCAATAGAGGTTGGTGTGAATAGTACAGGATCCAGCACCATTTCACGGATCTTGGGCCCAGGGCCACAACATTTTTCCCAGCAACAGTCTCCAGATCTTTGATCCCATGATGTACTTCTACCACCAGATCAAAACTAAGGATAAATCTAGGCAGCTGTAATCACCGTGTGTCTCTCTTCAGGTGTTAAATTGAACATATGTACTGTGGGGAGTAGTGCCACACCCCTAAATTGGAATGAAGAACATTGATTGCATCATACATGACTACCTGAGTTGTCATGAGAATAAGTCTGATGCCATTCACAATCATAATGGCCAACATCACATGACAATCACCAGGAGACTTTGCTATTGCACAAGACCATAACTTTTTGCCAACATTCAAACAAGTTTGATTCAAACACCCAATTACTCAGGCATAAAAGACAAAAAAGGGGTTATCCGGTTCACACTTAAATGAGCCACACCCACTCAACAAACACCAACCAAACACATGATTGTTTTCAACTGCACATACACATTTGAGGGGATTGGGACTCAACATGGGCATTGTTGCCATTTATATGGAGTATTATTGATATGCAAAGCCTGGAGAATCTTTACTAGACTAGGGCTCTCTCATCTGAAGTCTAAAACAAACAAACTGGCCTACACTGCAGTCCAAACTGAAGTCTAATCCATCCTATTGATATATGCCTTGGTCCTAGTGAACATATCCCCCACCAACACCCTGGTCAGCACTTAGATTGCCCACTAAGTGAAAAATTACAGACTAGCTGTAAATAAGAACTAATATTTAGCATCTGCCTACATTCTTCCAGGCCTGCTCATCTTTGCATACTCAGCAAGATGTCTGAAAAAAGAATTTGAAACACAAAAATAGATCCAAAATATACAAGTCTATCCGGAATTACTTGAACGGCAAAAGACATACCTTGTTGGGTCCCAGTGCGCTTGTCCTTGATGATTGCTACTTCCAGAACATTCCCATGCTCTGCAAACATAGGCCACACCTGCAAAATTTTCTGACATGACACCATCAGAAGGTCTTGCTAAAACCCTAAACCCTAAACAATACTTTTCTTTTAAGTTTAACCATGTACCAACAGTCCCATGGTAATTCAAATGCACTGCAAACACAGTTTTCCTCCTCTTCAAGTTGAACTCTGTAAAGGTTCATAGTAGGGCAGCTGAATACAATGATGAATGACCCGGCTGCACTTCGTTTGACATGCTTCAATAAAAATATAAATTGACTCATCTGAATAGCAACAATTGGAAGGTTTCTGTACCTCTTCTTCAGAAATGGTTCGTGGTACAGAACCAACAAAGAGTTTAACAAATGTCACTCCATCTGCAGAGTCTGAAGTAAACAATGAGGTTGTGAGAACCAACTTTGTCCATGTCATGAAATTTCACATCAGACAAGCAGAGAAACTTGAAACAAATTTGATCAGCATCCAGCCACACTCCACACATACATAAATTATGCCCCACATAATGTACTGCACTCCCACCAGCCTTTTCACTGATATAAGTGGCCAGCAAACTACAGAATCTTCCATTATAATAATAATAATAATGGAGAGATGAGCTCATAGGGTTTTGCAGAGATTTTCCGTCTAGCAAGATACCGGAGCAAATCAGAAAGAAGAGGAGGGGAAGACACCAACCCTAATCCTAAAAAAATTGCACGAAAAATTCAACATGCAGTTTTGAACAATAGCAAACATCTGAATTTACAGGTTTAGGTCGAGCTGAATACGACTGAGACCATGACCAGTTTCAGATCTGGCAATGCTCAAAACAGCAACACAAATGAGCAAGCATGAAAAAAAAGGGGAAATCCGACAGTGAAAGAAAGGAAATTGTGCCAGACATCCTCATCAGAAAAACCCTAAACCCTAAAACAGTTTCACCACCAGCAGAATCCATTGCAATATAAGGCACTAAAACGTTACAAAGAGAGACTGCATGGAGGGATTCAAGTTAGAAAACCAACCCATGTTTTCTTTCTCTCAACAACAACATCCTTCAGCAAAATACCCTAAACCCTAAACCCTAAAAAAACACAGAGAGGGTTTTACATACCTTGAGAAGGTTGAGGAAGAAGAGGTACGCCAGAGTTGTCGCGTTTTTGGCCACTCAAGCTGACAGCAGCTACTGCACCACCGCTGCTGGCAAAGCCGTGACTATCAGGTTGCACGTGTTGTTGTTGTTGTTGCTGGTACTGTAGTTGCTGCTGCTGCGGCGGCGGCGGGGGCTGAGAGTGGAGCTGCTGCTGCTGCTGCTGCTGCTGCGACGAATGCATGAGAAGAGTGTACCCATGTCGCTGCAACAACGAAGAAGGCGCCTCCATTTCTTTCGCTGCAACAACAGAACAGCGCCCTTGCTGTCTGTTTGCTGTGTGTCTGTTTGTTTGTTTGTTAGTTACCCGATTGTTCTCAATTCTGGAGCAAAAGAGGAGCGGTTTTTTTTGTTTGAAAAGGGGAAAGATGCACGAGACGATGTCTGATGCAGCCGCCTGCAGGAAGTCGCGGAAGAGGAGAGATGCAGACGAAAGACAAAGTCCGCTGCTGCAAGTCCGCTCCCTCGACTGTCACCGCGGCTGCTGTCACGTGCCTCGACGCTACATCCCCCTACTATCTTTTACACAAATGTTTCACTCTTTTCCATTCCAACGACATAGATCCTCCCCGACCTCTCATCCGACGGTGTCATCCGACCGGGGCGTTCTTCCCCTTCGGAAAGAAAGACTTTCCCACAGACCAGATCTTTTAAAAGCACGTAAGATTTTTTTTCATCCACGAAGAAGCAAGAGTTCATCTTCTTTTCTCTTCTTCTTCTTCCCTTGTGGCTTCATTCATCCATTTTCCTCAGAAAATTGTATCATCCATGATGCAGGTACCTTTAAAGACTTAATAAGATTTTGGCGGTGAATTCGGTTCAGTGTTTTTTTTTAAAAAAAAAATTTAGGCGAAATTTCGCCATTTTTCGACAAAGAGATTGGGAATTTTTTGCAATTTTTTTCAAATATAAAATTGAAAAATTTTGCTAAATTTTAGGTGTTAAGAATGAAAAAAAAAAACACCGATTTGGTTGTTGTTAATATTATTTCTTGTGATATAGTTGAATTATTATTAATAGTATTTTTGGGAGTGGAATATTTTATTTTATTACTTTTCAACCTGAAAATATGATTTTAAATTTTCACTTATAGAAAATATTTTTCATGAAAAAAATTGACCCAAATTTGCCATATTTCAAGGGAAAAAAATCCCATACTTTAAAAAAAAAACGTCTCAACAAATAGCCATGAATATAAAAAATAATCCCTTTTTTAATTTTCATATTTGGTTTATAGCCAAATTTGGCTAAATTTTCTTTTTAACAATCAAACCTTTGTCTACAATATAAAAAAATTGAAAAAAAATATTTGACTGAATACTTTCGTTAAATTATATGAATATTAATTTAAATAATTCTAATTGCAAGCAAGGTGCCAACATCAATCTAGTATATAAGGTTGCAACTTTGTTCTAAATGGCATGAAAAAACCGTTTAGGCTAATTAGATTCATGCAAATACCAAATTTGTACTTGTCTAAACCTTAATATACCCCCAAAACAATATTCAAACTTAAAGCCCTAACATGTAAGTGTCTATTTAAACATTTTGCGGTGACATTGCTATTCCTTCACCTAGTATGAAGGTTTAAGGTTTACATTTTGTGCTTTGTATTTTGCATTAGGGTGGTAGCAATGTTTGTCAACCTCTAAAAATTTGTGTAAAAATTGATGTTCTTTCTTGAATGTCATTTTTGAAAAGCTCAATGTTGTTGAGTGTTGTTATTGGAAATTTTAATGTTATTATTGGACAGCTTAAATGTAAGCATGAAACATATATGCTACTATTTGGCGAGACTTAAATCTTATTTTGACCAAAAAATCTCTTCAATAGTCTTTATTTTATTTTATCCCTAAAAGTTTTATGGTTATTGATGAAAAATGTGCATGTTAATAATGTTCCCACCTATGTGCATGAATAGTAGGACCTTCAATGGCACCTAAAGACACAATGTTAACCTCTTCCATATAACATGACAACAAAGAATTGTTCACATACAATAAATTTCCCACAAACAAGTCTTGAAATCATAAGCATGACTTTATCTTATATATTAATTCACTACGTCTGGCAGTGTGTCTGACTGTTTGTAAAACCTGATCTCCCCAACAACATGACAGTTATTACCACTATTTTCTAGGGCAATTAATTGTGGTAAATAATAAAAATAAAAATTACCATGGCATTTAAAGTTTTGTTTAACCTTGGTTACAGTAGTAATAATATAATGAAAGTAAATAAAGTAAATGAGTTGTTACGGAAGCAAAGGCAAGTAAGTAATTACGTAAGTAAAAGGTAGTAAGTTAAAGCAAGTAAAAATAAAAGTGAAGTAAACTTAAGGTAATAAGTAGCCTAAGTAGCTCATGGGTAGTATGAGCCCTAGAAGACTTTTGCAACAGTCTTTTCAAGGGCTCACAAATTTACACGTAAATATCATTAATTATTTATTACTGGGGGGCCAAAAAAAAAAAAAAAAACCTTGAGTGTGAGGGTGGGCCAAAGGTGCCCAACCCACCCGTGCTGGCCCACCGTCTGTGCCTTGCAAGCATGGGTTACCACTAGTTTTATTATATTCATGGTAAATTGTTCTTTGTAGGATACAAAAACATTGGGAAGGATTTCAACTCCATGAGCCTGGCCTAGAGCCATGACCAAAATCTTATACAATATTCTTGATTTTCATTTTTGCCTCCATCCCTTCTATATTCCCTTTACCAAGCACAGAAATATGGATATCATGATAAAAAGTTTGCCTCAAATGAAATCTAGTGGCTTGTCACTTCCAAATTTTGGTTAAACAAGAGCTTTGATTATATCAACACACTCAATTTTGTATTTGTATCATCTTAAAAACTTTTATATTGAAAGTCAGGAGCTTGAATTCATTCATTAAAAGGCACAAACCACTATGTATCATTTTTATGAAAAGCTAAAACATGGCCCTAAAGTTTTTCCACTGGGAAATTCTTAAGGATTGAAGGAAATTCCTAAGGATTAAAGGCAGATCAATTTAACAACCATTTTTTCATATCTCAAAATTAGACTAATTTTGCATTCATCTATGTACTATTTTCCCCCAAAGAAATCAAATTGTAATTACCAAGGTTTGCAACATTATTCTTCATTTCAAAAAGGGCTTTCCACCATTTCTTCTTTTCAAGTTCAACTTTACTTTTTGCATAGTTGTTTTATCTTTTAGACATGGTCTTCAAGTTCATCAAGTTGCTTCCAAAAGGTTGAAAACCAAAGGATGAATATCATGAAAGGGATGGAATTGGACCATGCTTGCAAGTATATTGTTGTTCACATGCTTTTAAATCCAACCATTACTATGATTACTATAGTAGTACTTTCTTTTTGTTGAGATGATGTAAATCCATACCAAATTATGGTCACATGCATTTGGATCCACGGCATGTTGATATAGTTCATTTGAAAACACAATATATCTTTCTATACCAACCTTAGGTGTGAGGTTTAACATGCATATTTTGGGAAAATATTTAAAGAGGAAAGAACACTATGGAAGGTGTGAAATGCACCAATGTGAACCTATTAAGTGCTCATTGTGATTGCTAACATAATAATGTTAACATTCTGGCAACACAAACATTTTTAGTATTCCAATAATGTGATGGCACTGAAAGGTTTTTGGACTACATCAAGCACATGCATGCATGAGGAATTGATTAATAAAAAGTAAAGAACAAAGTCCAAGCCATAAGAGGAAATACATATACACCCTAGAGATAATCAATTTCAATTGAACTAAGAACCTACCAAAACTAACTGGTCTGTACCACTTAAAACATACTAACTACAGACTATCTAAGTAGAGATGAGTACCTAGGATAGCCCAGATGGCAAGGACAATTAATCCCAACATGCACAATATTTTGGAACATCATGTAACTTGTATTGCTTCTTGTTGTGCAAAAAAATATATAATGTGCAATGAGTACCTTACCCTAAGGTTAGTTTTGTCATTAAATAATCCTCAAATTAGGGAAATGAACTTTTGTGAGAATATGAAGTTGACATCTTGAAAATCATCATAGTTATCATAGGCTATACTCTGCATGATTTCATTACTCATATCACAATATTATAATAGATGATGGAAAATATAATAATTCCAAGATTAGAAAACAAATTCACTTTTTGAAAAATAAAATTATTCATTTTGTCAATGTGGAAACTGACCCTAAGTTATGGTAATATAATTAACATGTTGGACACAGATGTTGTAATTTTTGTTGTGAAGTCCATAGTGATGTATACAAAATTATATCACATATGTAAGTCACTTGTAACAATCTTGATGAATCATAAGTACACATGCTTGATATTTTTTTGAAAGTTTTACAACATGTCACGCACCCAATAATATTTGTTTAAACTCAAATTTGTAAGCATGTGTGTGACCGAACAATAGGTCACCTCAGTAGTGTGAACACGACATGTTTTGAGGTTTGCCTTTTGATTTATTAGCCGTCATTTTTGCAACCGGAATCTTTTCGTTACTGCTGCAGACGTTGCATGGGGAGGTTTCTCTCTTTGTCGGGCTGTTATGGAGTGCAGGAAAGAGGCATCGCCAATGATGGTGAGGGATGGAACTTCTCTTTGTTGGGCTGTTATGGAGTGCAGGAAAGAGGCGGCGCCAATGATGGTGAGGGATGGAGCTACATTGAAGAGGGGAGCTGGAAGGAAGGAGGGCGGCAAAAGGACAGGGGGCGATGCTGAGTTGATAGTTGGGAGGTCCAGACGAATTCAACGGCAATGTAGATATGGGACGGAGGCAGACAGACGGAGCGGGAAGGCAGATGTGAGATAGAGAGAGAGGGACGGAGTGCTGGAGAGTTTTTTTAGAGCGGATTTGTTGAGCAGAGCTTGGTGAGTTGTTGTAATCTTTCCGCTGCGCCAGCAACTTGGCCAGGTAGCTCTGAGAAGGACTCATGAAAAGGTAGTGCCGAAGTATGAGGAGGACTGGAGGGATCCAAGCTATAGCATTGGGGTGTATTTTGCATGAGAGGGAGTCTGTTCGAGTAACTTGAGGGGTCTGGGTTGTAGTACCTTCCGTCTGAAATGTTAGTTGTGGTCTGAGTGAGCAATAGAAAGCAAAAGGGGAATCCCGAGGGTGGAAAGAATGAGAGCATCGAGTGAGGGTGTAGAAAGGTTTGGGAACCAACAGAGCTGCTGATCATTTTGCATGGAAGTGAATCTGTTCGAGTGACACTGGCAAGCTTGGTGTAGACTGTTCAGAGTCGAGTGCTTTCAGAGTGCGAGTTGGACTAGAGGGAAATCCAGTCGTGGGCATCTGGTCCAGCAGATGCGAAGAAAAACATGCATTGTGGTATTCTATGGGGGATCGAGTGAATACCAAGAGCTCTGACCTCAAGGGTCATACCTTAATTGATGTTTGATTTTTGATGTATACTAAGGAGCCAGAAATGTTGTGCTCTCTGGTGATTTTTGTGACTAGCAAGGTGCAAGTTTTGAATTTGGCTTTTCTGTTCTGCCGATCTGCGAGAGTGTGAGTTGTTCCTATCCACAGATCAGTGAATGCATATGGAAACTGATTAGGCCCGCACTAGTGGTCAGATTCTTTGTTGGGTTTCGAGACCCTCTCTTTATGGTTACATGTGATCTTCATATTTAAGAAGTTATTTCAATCCACTTTTATGCATATTATGAATGCCGTAATAATGGCCTTGGTTTGGTTTTAGAGCATAATGAACTTGATTTGCAACGTGATTGGTGAAAATCAAAATTTATGGGTGATGTAAAAGCAACATATGGATCCCACAAAAAGGACATCCTTAGCACATTTTTAGGACACTAATATCTTGACCCAAGGTTAATGGATTAACTTTTTTGTTTCTTTTTTAATTGATGGTTGTTTGAAGCTTGAGAGGACATAACGTGCTCTGTAAATCAGATTGCCCCTGATTTTAAAAAAGACAATTCACAATGCTACCTGAAGCTCCCCCTTTGAACTTTTCCCATCTTCTTAGCCCAGTTT
>Ga0116231_10002428_pt1 | contig 38969 bp, 15 predicted proteins | sample S1TSphgellanicum_2_FD_89695 | JGI IMG/M metagenome (GOLD analysis project Ga0116231, IMG submission 89695) | Host-associated microbial communities from peat moss isolated from Minnesota, USA - S1T2_Fd - Sphagnum magellanicum MG | ecosystem: Host-associated > Plants > Peat moss > Unclassified...
AAATCTTGCAATTTTTGATGGATTATTACCTTCTGGCAATCCAACTAACAATTTGCAAATTCCTGAAGGAAATCTTGCAATTTTTGATGGATTATTACCTTCTGGCAATCCAACTAACAATTTTCAAATTCCTGAAGGAAATCTTTCAATTTTTGATGGATTATTACCTTCTGGCAATCCAACCAACAATTTTCAAATTCCTGAAAGAAATCTTTCAATTTTTGATGGATTATTACCTTCCGGCAATCCAACTAACAATTTGCAAATTCCTCAAGGAAATCTTTCAATTTTTGATGGATTATTACCTTCTGGCAATCCAACTAACAATTTGCAAATTCCTCAAGGAAATCTTGCAAGTTTTGAAGGATCATTTCCTTCTTCCCAGCTTGCTCTTCTTGTCACGGGTCAACATGCTCTTGAAAATCTTGATTTGGGTGAAGAAATTGGAAGCCCAACCAATAATTTCCTGAATAATGAAAGTTCTGATACTATGTTCGAAGATCTCCTAGACCCAGAAGGCCCATGGGGCAGAGGAGAGCTTTTTCCCCATTTGCCAGGTCATGAACTTATGGAAGATGATCAATTGGGTCCTAATCCAACGGCTCCGTTGGACAATGTAAACTCAGGTATTAACATTCATGTGGAATTGAATGGTACATTTTTTGATCCCATGCACCATGAATAACAAACACAATGAATGAATTGGGACCTCGCATAATTGCTTCCAAGATATAGTGTCAAAATCATAATATCAATAGTTGAATTTTGGTAACAATCTTTTATGTTGAGTTGAATGATGATTTTTTTTCTAAAACCTTCATCCCCACAATAATAAGATTAAATTTGATGACATGGATCTTGAAAAGACTTGCTCTTGTAGAAACTACAAAATAAAAATTGTTGATACAAATAATAGAAATTTTGTTATCAACATGTGAATGGTTTTATTTTTGACCCCATGTGTTGGTAAGTGTTGAGTAAAAAAATCTGAAAGATTTTTTTTTTCCTTTGAAAATGTAGTGCCTAATCTGGAGGTGGATTCTACAATCAATAATCCCTCTATGGGATTGAACAATGAAGTGGTTAGGATCCCTCCTTCCAAAAAGCTTAAAATGGTTGATGAATCCCAATTTCTAACCCCACAATCATCTCCCACTCATTCACGGTCAACACCATCAAGTGGAGCGAGAACAATTCCTAATCAATTCAATGCATCTACATCTAGCCTCCATAGACAACAATTCCATGAGCCACGGAGTTCACCATCATCTCCTAATCGAACAAGTTCACCACAACCACCACCCCCAAGTCAACAATTTATGTCAGATGCAAATATTGAAAATGAGTGGTTACCCGAAAGCTTTAAAGGTTTCCTCGAAATGGAAAATAGTAGTTTTGAAGCACAAAATGTAGCAAGAAAACGCTTGCATTCTAACTTGGGTGGAAGTAGTAACTATATACTTCCACCAGAACAATGGCCAACATTGGAATATAACCAACCACCACAACCAATACAACATGATGTTGAAATGCTCGAACCTTCAACAAGTCGCATTAGAATTAATAGTGCACCTCAACAACAACAAGAAATACAAAATGATGTTGATACAACATCAAGGCCACAAGAAAACATTGGTAGAACCACGACCGGATCATCATCTCGTGGTAGAAGGAGACAAGGGAATCAAGTTGAACAAGTACCTCGAGTACCAGAACCTCCCCAGTTTTCTGTTGGTGTAAACTTTAATTTAACGGAACTTAATAGAGCTGCAAGTATTTTATCTCAAGAAGTTTCAACACAAAATTGGGCTCGTCCGCTTCATGGAAGATTGTTGGGCATCACCATGGGAAATCTACCCATAGAAAGACTATTAGAAGCTTGGGGACACCTTGATGTTACAATTAACACAAGGTTTGTCTTGCTAGGAACACATCAAATTGATATGTGGTCACCCATAATGTTTCATGATAGGGAGACTAGAAAATATAAGCATTACTTTCCTATGATTATTGAAAAATTATCACATAAGATCTTTGGTTTTGATCAACCTTTACATGAGCAAAATGTCAATTTGTTGCAAGTTAATCCATACATTGGTTGGGTTGGTTTCCCAAGCCTAAATTGGATCTATACTTTCCTCCTCGATTGGATCATTGCATCAAGTCATGGATTGTTAGTCATCGATAGTGGAAGAGACCCAAATACACCCGACCCTTTTAGGGAAGAGCGAGGTAGAAGCAACCTCTATCATTCTGCATGGCAAGAACTTGCAAATCAAGTAAGAGGAGAATCTGCTCTCATAGTTTGCAATCCACTAACAAGGGAATATAAACTGCTACCACCAATTGGTACTGATCTGAAGAACAAGGTAGCTGGATTTAGTATTGAAAATACAAGCATAGACAATTATGTACTCGTTGTGGTCGGTTGGTTTTATGACTTGAACATCACCCCGCAACAAAGTACAACATATCATAACATTGTTGAACCTAGTATTATAGCTCCTTCTGGAGTCAACAAGATGATGTTAACTATTTATTCTTCTCAACAAAATAGATGGTCTCGCCAACATCACATTGAACAAGCAAAACCATCAAGTTCGCATTTAGGAGGCCGTAGTGGTTGTGCTGCTATCAACTACAACATTTATTTTGGAGGCACTAGAATGAATCCTATAACCAATCCTACTACTAAACTTGTAACATTTGTGGAAATGCCTGCGTTGTTTTACGTTAATGTTGATGAAGGACATGATCAACATTTGGTTTTTGATTTCCATGTACGACAAATATGGGCTCCAATAGTTATGGTTGAACCACCAAAAGTTGTTCGAGTTGGAGACCATCAAATATATGCAATAACTCGCCAAGTAGATCGAGGTACTGGTTTTGGTAACATCTTTCTAGTAGAAGTCCTCCTCCAAAACGATGGAACACCTCAAGGTGTATATGGAAGAGTGAACAATGGAATAATGCCTGAGAATTTCTCACTCCAATTGTATAATAGTGAGTATAGTTCTAGGAAAGATCGATCCACATACGAGGTTGTGGGGGGTGATAACTTGATTGCTTTCAAAATTGGTGCCCCGCATGTGATTCTTTTCAATACACAAAGGTTTGAATGGACCATTGTCACATTTCCTGCACACCCTAGGACCAAAATTAAAACAAATAGGAAAGCCACATGGCAACCTAGGGATTATGAATTTATTGATGGAACATATGAACCTAATTGGGCTGCAAAACCTTAATAACTTCAAATTGCCCTTTCACTATTGTCTTACAAGGTAATGTAAATGGGTAGTACCTTGCATCCATGTATTATCTTCACCTTCAAATTAAACTTCATAACATATATAAATCAATGTACCACAATTGCATGTAAACCGGAAATCAATGAACATTCCATGAATGCATGTTCTTTTGATGTAGATACAATAAACATAATATGTTGTTGTTTTGGTTGAAGCTCATGATGTTTGCCACCATTCATTTGGAAGAGGTTTTTTTGTGAAATTGGCTCAATTGTATGTCCTATTCCAGGAATTCAAAATACTCGAATCACAAGTGGAGTCAATTGTCCAGACATGGTTTTGTGATTGCATTTTGACATAGTTGCCAATCTTAGGTTTGTTCAAGGGTACGCATCCAATTCAAAGATATGATGATGATTTCTTTTCCTTTTCTTTTACTTTATTTAGTGTGCAAGATACTAAGATTGAAGACAAAATTGCTTAGAAAAACATAATTTTACAATTCAATATGAAGTTATTGAGCATCTATTTTCAGAGCGTTTTGACAAGACGATTTATGCTAGGATGTTGAAATCCAAGTTTTAGCTTGTTCTTTGTTATATTGCATTCTTTCAAATATGGTTTATCACATCTGTAAATACACAAACAAAAAGTCAATCCAATGGGTACATGTACCTTAGAACAATAATATGCTTGTTACAACACCATGAAAGGCATGCTGCAATGATACATGATGAAGAAGCAACAAGTTATGTAGATTTAATCAGCACCATAGTATCAACAAGCGTTGCAGTTATATTTGAACTCAAGGAATTGCTCACGGAATGACGGTGATGAACCAGTCATTAGGACTGGAGAATGGTTATTTCTCCAGTCCTAATGAATCTATGTGTGCAGGAGACTCAAACAATCCCAATTTGAACATTCAGAGAGCTCTGTTGTGTGTATGAGTAGACCATCTAAATTGGAGTCTTCGGGAAGATATACCTTGTCTACAACTGCAATGCTGTAAGACCAGAAAAGCCATCTACATTTCTTGTTGCAAGTATATATAAATTGCAACCCCTCAAAACACTTGGCACCTTTTTGCAGATTTGCTAACAATAATTGGTCAGGCTGTGAAAAATTCTTTGAATTTACTCGTCCCAAGCATCAAATAGGTAAATCAGCCAACTCTAAGTGGATTAACCATAACAAGTGCTGCCTGCTTGCACCTCCCCAGAGTAAATCCATAACCCCAATGGGTGCTTTCCTTCACATGATTGGCTCCCTGTTGCCTTTAGTCAGCTTGAGATTTGATGTTGATGAGAGCAAGGGCCACAGGCTGTAGTGGCCTACATTGATAGAGGAAATACACAACTCTACCAAGACGTCAATTGAGATTTGAATGCTCATTGCCACAAAAAATTAAGCTTAGTTTACATAGGCAAATCAGAGATTTAGAGGACCTCCTCTAAGGAAACAGACCTAAAATGAAGGGAAAGAAGCCTGCAAGATATAGTAGCATCTTCCTTTTAGTGTTACTACAAAACACTCTGCAGCTGTGATCTCACTTTAAGAAGAAAAAGCCTGGTGAAATCTTGGTTGCCATTCCTTTTGCATTCCAAAGGTAATCCAAGGTAGAAAATTGCTTTCAATCCAAGGAGGTTAAAAAAAGAGACTAATTTGGAGACTACCCAGCTTGCAATACAAAAAGAGGAAATCCTGTTTACTTATGAAGAGAATACACCTGTTATTGGAAACAAGTAAAACAGGAGGGTTGCATTAAGTAGGTGACAAGGCTTTAAGCTGCCATCAAGCAAAGGCCAGACAAAGTTCAAACGTTTGCAATTTTATCACTGACTGATTGAGCTTGCGCCTGCACCTTCTGTTGTAAAATTTTATTTGGCCCAATTAACATTTGCATACTCCTCCCCTCGATCGCCATCTTGCTCTCAATTACCCCTAACTGTAACATCCCAATTGACCCAAAAAAAAACATTACACCTGTTGCTGCATCTCTTTGCTCAGTTTCTTCATCTGTAGTGCTCTGAAGATTTTTTGGACATCACTACCCAAGCCCGAAATGACTCAAGGTTCCCCACTTTCAGTCAATCTCAACACATAGGTCAAACATGGAAACCCTAAACAGGACAGAAGAACTAGCAATCACCTGGGGGGAAAAATGGACCCAAAAAGGTACATGATTGTGTTCAAGGACAAGATGATAGACTTGAAGTAGTAACAAAGCAACTTTGGTTGTGGAGAGGCTTACCTCGCCAATGTCAGACACAAATCGTTCAAAAAGTTTAAATGCTAGATCTTTGAATTCCATTTCCCGGCCCTTGAATTGGCAGACCACTTTCACCTGTGTGACCCCACTGTCAGACTAGGCTATGGGCAGACAAGGATTCAAGGTTTAGGGTTTAAACCCTAAACCAACAGTTGACGGGTCTGTCTACTTACATTCTCTTTTTATATCAGCCCAAATTGTATAACAGGCATGACAACAGGGCCCAGCTATTGTATAGTGGTCTAGCAATCATGCAACTTGATTGTTGTAAGGCTCAGACTGTAAGTTTGCACCAAGATGATGTGAATGAAAAGTGAGAGCGTTACTGACCTTATCCCCATCTTTCAGGAACCGTTGTGCTGCACGAAGCCGCACATCATAATCATGTGTATCGATATTATACCTACATGCCAAGAACCCCAGACAACTGTAAAAAATAATCTGACTGTAGTTCTTCAACACATTCCAGCAACACTTGGTGGCAGCACTGTAGAAAATGCATCATCTCACTGAAATTGTTTTCAAGAGCACATTCCAGAATGTGTCCTGAGTCCCTTTAGTTTCCAAGGAGATAGATAGAAACAAACATACTGTGGAGATACCAGCCAAATTCGGGAACAAAAGCAATCTAGTGATCGAATAAATAACATGCATATCACTCCTGGAAATGAGCAAGGGTAAAGCAATGCACCTCATTTTGAGTTCTTTCAATTCCTGTCGATTAGCTGAAAACAAATCAAATAGACAAAGACAGGTTAGGGAATTGAATCATATTTGAGTGCAGAATACAGAATCATCATATATTCTGCAGGATTGAGTTGGGGCTTAAGGAGTTAAAACACACAGATACACACCGATTATTAGAATTTGACTTGGCTTTGATTATTAAAATCAAGAAAATCAAGCTTCCATCAACAATATCTTAGGAGAAATTTTCAGAAGATAACCAACCTGCAGCTTTTTTTTGAGCCTCTCTTTTCTTCTTTTGCAACTCATACTTATATTTGCTGTCATCATCCAACACCCAAACCATTCACTCTCAACATGAGCACCGAAAACTGAGATACAAGCAGTGCTCATGAGTATGCTAAAAGTGTTCTTCGACATGCTTAGTCACATCCACAAATAGGTGGGACTGAGCAAAACTTGCTCCAAAACAGTCACATAGCTGCTCTTGAACCCAAGAGGAAATTTATTTTACCTGTAATTCATGATTCGGACTACTGGGGGCTCAGCCTCAGGCGAAATCATCACCTGCCACAGACAATAAATCTATTGTTGAAATGCATTCTGTGATGAGAGGACTACAGAAGAAACCAAGGAGGAAAAACAACGCCTTTTGTCAGCTAGGGCTAAGTAAGGGGGGTTTCCCACTTACAGTTAGCAAATGCTTGGTTTATAGTAATGCTGACTGAAAATGGTTACCCTGACCAATCAATCTGTTCCCACCTGCCATCCGTTGAAGATTTTCAATAGGGCTAACTAGCTGAAGTGTCATCTTTGAATTTTGGTTGTGTTAAGCCTACAACTTATCAGAACCCATTTGCATGCTCTTTTCTGAGCTAACCACTGTTTGAAACCTGGCAAGCAAATGTAGTCTTCCCAGTAAAACCTATATTGAAATTTTGATGCAGATGTGAATAATATGTTCTCCTTATCCCTGAGCAAACATAACAGGTCCTACTATATTCCTTGGATAGCAAGTTAACCAAGCATAGAAACTGGAAGTGGGAACCTGCCCTTTTGGCACACCATCTCCTAGCTTTCAAAGAGACTCTCAAAGCCACACCATAATTAAGGAGTTGGAAAAAGGTTGAATCCAATGAGAAATTGCAGGTTGATGCAAAGGACAAACTCGTAACAATTCCAATATCAGTTAAATCTAGTCTTCAGGTTTCTTGGCTCGAAATTTTAAATATCTCAGTACTGACAATCACATCTTCACAAAACAGGAAAATCATACTGCAGAATACATGATGATGTGTGGGAGCAGAATGGATGAGCAGTGTACAAGGTCAAGTTCTGCTGTTCTTGATCGCTCGAGTGCTTCTTGTATGGACACGATGCCAACCTGCCATCCAGATTTGACCCCAAATTTCAGACACAATTCACCAAGACTATGACCAATGCACATATCAGTGTTTCTGAAACTCAAAAGCTCTGAGAAGCAATTGATTTATGAAATTGCAGAGAACTGCACAATAGCACTTTGATTGCAACCATCATTTCAGTTCCAGCCAAACCAAAAGATAAAAACCCGACAAAAATGAGTGCACTCATAACCTCATGTGCCTCACTCATGAAGTATCAGACATCATATTCAGAATGAATGAAGTTGTGAGAAGAAATCAAACATGTCTTGCCCTAGTTTCACTAGTCCCCACTATGAAATACTTTGAGCAATTTTCACTGCATGCTTGAAGTCATCATCCTATGCAAAGTAGTACTCTATCATGTATTCCACTATCAAAGAGCATGGCATGTTCGCAGTTTGCAAGAGCAGAAATTCCAATTCCTTGAATTCTTTCCAAAACTAAGACAAAACTGGAGAAGCAATATTCTAGAAAACACATGGGAACCAAAACAAAACAAAAAAGAAAAACCCACAGTTTTCGTACATACCATATTTTGCTCCTCATCCAAAAGCCTGACACTTGGTGTCCTGGGATTGATAACAGCAGGCAACAAACCATCAATATCTGATAACCCTATTTTGCCTTCCCATTCTTGGTGCACAATTCACAAAATTGACTGCTCTAAGATTTTTTTATTCTACAATTCCCCTTTCTATCTCATCTCACGCATAAAAGAAAACTTGTCAAATAGTGCAGTACATTGGTCTCAAGGCATTATATGCGTAGTTCAGAAATTCCCATGTTGCATACACCTTACTAAGAAATTGAGCTTAACGTAATAGACTGATATCTACACAATCAAATGCCTTCCGAGCTGAACTAACAAAGACTGCAAACTTAGTTTCATATCTTCAGTCAGCTATGGCAACAAGCTTGCATCCGAAACCAAAACCCAATGTTTGATTAACATGACCAGGCCTCCAAAACCCATCACAAATAGCTCTAACTTGAATGCTGCTGTACCACATGCACCAGATGGAAAGAAAAAGATAGATCTTAGAATCCACAACAGCATCAGGACTGCAACATATATACAAGCATAGATCCTCAATTCCCTTGTGGGATTTCAATGGTAATTTCTGGAAGCTTAAACTATGTATGAACCAACAGGGGAATTTTGATCTATGAATTTTGATCACTCAATCCAGGAGAGACCCAAGACTTCAAGTCCATAATTCTCCATAATCTCTTAACAATGTTCAAAGAATTCAAACAAATTCCAGAAACCTAATTCATCAGAAATCTGTTGCTGTGCATTCAGGGGAATGCAATGAGGGTTTGGGATTCAATTAGGGCTACTATCTTCTTTATGTTATGTGCATGGACTGGGGATCTGAATGATAGTTAGAAGAAGAACTGAAAGGAGTATAAAAAGGGGGAAGAAGAAGAAGAAGAAAACCTGATGTCGGAGTTCATGAGAGGGCCATCGTTTTGGACTTCTTGATCGGTGCGTCTCTGGCCTGAAGGTCTTGGCCGCCGTCTTGCACCCGCAGGAGGCCGTGAACCTCCAGCTCTCCCAACTACAACAAGAAGCCTTCCTGTTCGACCTCCTCCTCTGGAGCTGAGTTGACACATCCCACTGAACCCTAAACCCAGACAAGAGGACATGGAGTTCTCTCCACGACCATACAGCAGAGTTGAGCTTCTGGTTAATTGCACCAAACCCGGTTGCTGCAAAAGCCTTGCACCCAATGTTGCCATGGAATTTTTTTAAAAAAATGCCGATCACTCTGTCTCTTTCCTCCCTCTTACTGCATGGAAATGCTCGAGACTAAAAAGGCAACAAAAACAGAATTCTACTTCCAGAAAATCCAAACCCTTTTTCTTCTCGTTGTACAACCCAAATGGAAAGGAAAAAAAAAACTCAAATCAAAAAGAGCATCACAGAGTTACATACAAAAAAACAAAACAAAACAAAACCCACAAACAAAACAGAGTGCACAAAGAGCATCACAAAGTCGTTGGTACAAAAGAAAGAAACAGTTTGCAAATCTTGTGACACCCAAAGACCTGATTGATTGATTACAGCAAATGCATTATCTGGTGGTGCAGGTGAACGAGCGGCACAAAGGCGAGGGGGTAGGGGAGGGGAGGAGCTAGAAAAAAAAGCTTTGAGCGAGAGAGTAAATCCTGAGTGCAAAATCCATTATCCAAAACCCAAGGAGCAAAACCCTAAATTCTATCACTCTGTTTTTGTCTGCTTTTTTGTTTCCCCATTTCAACCGTGAATAAGGCTTCCATTAGGGTTTCATCCACTGAGGCTGTTTGTTCGTCCAAATGTGTGAAACAACTAGTGTTGGGCGGTTCTTGACATTTGGTGTCCCCATATGCCCCCTTTCTTGCCAACTTGGCTTTTTTCTGTTTTAGCTATTTGTTTTTTGCCATGTCGATGTGTACATCCGTTATGCCACATCGGCATTTGGTGGCTCCACATAACCTCCCTTTTCTTGCCATCTTGACTTTTGGTTTTGGATTGCCATGTTGGCATTTTGGGCATATTGTTTCTCATGTTTGGGAGTTTTTAATGTCTTTAGACTTATTTTGTCAAAAAATGGGCAATTCACCCCAATTTTCACATCATAGAACATGGAATCAATATTGGATGCAAAAAACTATCTATTAAGGAATCCCCCCCCCCCCCCCCCCCCCCAAGGTTTAGCTTCCTTTTTCTCACCTCCATTGTCCGAGCTTCAAGGCAAGCTTAAGAACATGGAAATGCAAGGGAGCTTAGGAAAGTGGAGATGCAAGGGAGCTTGAAGCTTCAACCTAGTGGCAGAAGCTTGAGGTTGAAGGTGAGCTCCCTCCCTTCTCCTTTTCAATTTTTTTCAATCCTTTTTTTTGTTGCAAAAAAGATGATGGTAACAATGTCATCATTTCTTTTGTCATTGTTTTGTTGTAAAGAAGACAATGGCAACAATGTTGTCATCTTCTTCTTCTATTTGTTTGAGAAGAAGATGATGGCAACAATGTTGTGGTCTTTTTTTCCTCTTTGTTTGAGAAGAAGAAAACATTATCGTTTTCTTTTGTCCTTGTTTTGTTGTGAAGAAGATGATGGCAGTTGTTGTCATTTTCTTCTCACTGTGTGAAAAAAAAAAGATGATGATAATAATGCCATTATCTTATTTTGTCCTTGTTTTGCTGCAAAGAAGATGATGACCATTATTGTTGTCTTTTTCTTCTCACTGTTTGAAAATAGAAATGATAACAATAATGCTATTTTTTGTCCTCCTTTTGTTGTGAAAAAGACGACAGTAGCTTCTTTTCACTATTTGAGAAGAAAAAGGCAACGACAACAATGTCTTGTTTTGCTGTGAAAAAGATGATAGCAACAATATTGTCATCTTTTTTTGTCCTTGTTTTATTATAAAGAAGACAACAACAACAATGTCATCATTGTTTTTGGTCTTTGTTTTGCTACAAAACAAACAACAACATTATTGTCATCTTTTTCTATCTTTCTTTTGGTGCGAAAAAGGCAACGACAAAGGTGCCATCGCTCTTTTTCTTCCTATCGTTGTTGTTTTTTTTTTGCTTGTTGTCATAAGCTCCTACTGGTGCTCCTTTCAAAAGGAGAATAGCTTCCTTTTATGGTTCTAGTCTTTTGAAAAGGTAAAACATTCAATATGGTTATTTACTAAGGTTTTTGTTTAGATATGTAGGATTGCAATGGGTAGATAAAGGAAATTCAAGAAGGTTTCTTTTGATCAGGAAATTAAAGAACAAAATGTTGTTACATTAGAATTGACAATTAAAGAACAAAATGTTATTGCATTAAAATTAACAACTGAAAAAGAAAATGTTGCTGCATCAGAATTAAAAATTAAAAAACCTGAAGTTGATGAAACAAATACTCAATGTAATTTAAAGTTGGCCTAGGTGATTGTGTCCAATCCAAGTGATGACATCCCTCCCAAAACAAATTAAGAATTTCAACTAAGAAGTGGTAGGTTAGATTATTTCAAAATTTACATAGATTGGATTTTATTAAATTGATTTAAAAAAATTGTACAAAATTCTTAAGTTTAATTATACCCGCGCCTTTCATCATTTGATGGAAGGCATCGGATTTTTTTTAAAAAAATTTTGATTGCAATACCTGAAAAGAAATTAATCTTGTTTGCAATACCTGCATTTTATTATGCAATCTTACTTTTAAGGTTTAAGGTTAATTTTTTTTTATTAAAAAGTAAAAACTTAGTTTTTGGGGGTTTGTGGTTTAGGTCTAGAGATTAAAATTAACCCCACTTAGCCACCAACACCCCCTTGTGCACATGATATTGCTAGTAAGGACAAGGCTAGGATGAAGGAATAAGAATAGGTCAGAATGGCGATCTAAAATCAGCAATTACATCATTGCATATTTTGCCAAGTGGTTGTTAACCAAACATTTGAAGGAAGCGCATGGCTTAGTGGAAGAGAAGGCCAAACCCAGAAGGCCTTCAACTTTTATAGGAAGTCCTTGGCATCAAAACCACACTAAAATGAATGTTCATATATTGGGAGATGTCATGTCCATGTAAAGGTGGAATAATCAAAAGGTTGTTAATCACAATTGTGCCAAAGCGTAATGCGAATGGTGTCGCAACCCCACTTTGAAGGAAGTGTGAGGTCGCCAGCCACACTCTCGAAAATGGGACTTGGGAGTCCTCTGAGACTCCCAAAAATTCATAACGCAATTGCAGGGGTCAAAACACCTCGCATCAAGGTGCTTTTTATACAGTTGGAAAGATCTTAAAGTGTAGATGTCCAAAATGGCCTTGCATGAACCATTTGGACATATGCAACATAAGTTATGGTCGAAAGAAAGGCCGGGAGTTAAATTGGCAATTTGACTCCCGACCATTAAAAGTCATGAATCAACCCAATCTTGGTTTGTGCAGGTGGAGTGCAACACAACGTTGGAAAGCTTTCGAGGAGGGATACAAGTTTTCTTTAGACCTTGTCCCAATCGGAGGTCAGAGCGAGAAGTTATGAATACCCAAAGTCCCGGGAGTCCAAACCAGGATAGTTTCGGGACTCCATTTTGGGAGTCCTGGGAAAAAGTGCCATTCAGATGCAAATGCGGCGGTGAGACGCAAAGAATGGGGGAAGGTGGTGGCTTCCCTTGAGTCCAGGCCGTGGTGAGTCAAATGAGTCCAAGGTTGCCCATGGCTTGTCCTAACACCAAGGGTGCTCCAAAATGCGAACTAACCAACTTGTTGGTTGGTTTTGATGCAGGTTCGAGTGAATGAATAGCTTGTCCCTTTTCCTAGTCCAAATCCTGGAGCTTCAGCACGCCCCTCTACCCCTTTTAGTGCTCAGAGATGGGAGCATGCCCCGAGTCTCACACAATTCCACAACTGGAATAACCTAGTCCCGGCTTGGGACTAACTAGGGACTTGGGAGCGCGTCAAATGGGATGAATTGGTAATTGTTACATAATAATGTCCACCATTACTAAAACCAACTTTAGTCAAATTAGCTTTAGAGCAACTATTATAAATGTTAGGTTTTAATGCTTAGGGCATGGGAAACATGCCTTAAAATGTAGCATCACAAATGGAAAAGGACAAAAATTTATAAAAAATGATCTAATCGAACCATTTTGCATATGCATAAAGATTGAAAATGGCATGGGATGTCAAAACTTGGGATCAAAAATCCACCAAAGTGATTTAGACATAAGAATTGATAGTTGTATTAGATTTCCATGAATTTCAAATGATTCATGGAAGGTAAGAAAAAATAATAATTAATGTTTGTTGTTTTTTTTTAAAATTTGTTTCATCCAAGGTGTATTAGAATTTAATTTGGTGGTTTTGGAATGTTTATAAAGTTCAAGGCACAACAAAAGAAAAGTTTATTACAATTGCAATTCATGTCGAAATGCAACATCAACATCTATACATTGCTCATCATATAACAAGGGCTACAAAAGCGATAGCTACTTAGTAAACTCAACATGACATTATAGACAATGATTTGGTTTAGGGTTTCCTTTTTATATATGTTAGGTTTTTTTAACCCCTTCATTTTTTCGACTACCCATTTTTAAAATTTTGGTCCTTTGATATACTATTGAAAACCTTTTTTTTCATTGTGTTCTTTAAAAAAAATTTATCCACCCATTTTTGTACAATCACACTTGTTTGATGGGTATATGGTTAATCATATATGTCTTCTTTTTTGTCATCTTTTTAATGCTTTAGATGTAAGAATCAAAATTTAAATAGTCCCATATGCACCCTTTATAATTAACTTGTCTATGGTTTACAAAGATCAATAATGTGTACATTGTGTAATACCTACATCCTTTCAATTCTAATTTTCACAAGGCCATTTATAATTTTTAGTACTCACATATAGATCTCCTAAATAGTTGTTGAATTTTTTTACATCCATTGCAATACTCACATCATAACGCACTTATTTACATTATGCCTAGGTCAAGTAACAATACATGCATACGAGTTTCTTAATAGTTGTTGGGATTTTTTATGTCCTTTACAATACTTGCATATGGGTTTAAAAATAATGTTAGTTTCCTTCAACATTATAATACCCATAATGTTTTATGGGTAGGAATTTTTTTAATGTCTAATACCTTTAGATAATTATTTTAAATAATTAAAGAATGATTAAATAATTATTTTGAATAATTAATGAATGATTAAATAACTGATTTAAAAAATTAATGCATGACTAAATTTCTAAAAAATATTTGATGAATGATTAGATTTTTTTTCATAATTAATGAATGATTAAATAATTATTTTAGATAAGTAATGAATTTTCAGATAATATTTCACATAATTAAAAAATATCAAAAATTATTTTAAATTATTAAAAAATGATCATATACATTATGATAAGTAATCATTTACATTATCTAAAATAATTCTCTAATAAACATTTATTCATATGACATAATAATTTCATATAATTAAGGAATCATTAAAAATTTATTTCAGATAATGTAAATGATTAATTATCATATTTAAAAAATAATTTATTTCTTGATATTAATTAATTGATTATTTGGTTGAACCTTAATTATTCAGATAATTAAAATTTCTAGATCTAAAAATCAATTTGATAATTTGATATTTAATTTATTATCTTAATTATATTTTTTATGTTGATACATTATTCAATTCATTATTTTAAATAATTATTCATGATAATTAATTGTTATAAAATTATTCAAAATAATAATACATGTATATAAATAGACATAATTTGGGTACACAAACCATTTAACTGTTATTTTCAAGTGACCTTACATGTGGGTATTGCATTAAATAGGGTTGGGTTTTCACCTAAAGCTATCTAAATCACCTATGGGTTATTTCGAAACAAACTTGAATATGGGCATTGCATTTAGGGCTAGGTATTCATATAATTTTGCAATACCTACACATGTACTTACTTTCACCAACTAGAAATTTAGCTTTAATTTTTTTAATAATTAAATAAATTTTGTAACAAAATAAATAAAAAGGTATGTTTCTAACCATTTGGTAATATCTCTAAGCTGAGTTTTTTCACTTTCTTTAAAAAAGATATAAAATAACATTGCATTGTTTTACATATGCTTAAGCCCTAAAAATTCCCCCCAAAATGCATCTTAAATTTATTTTAATTACTATAGACTTTCTTTAAAATCTCAATTAATTTTATTTGCTTTAAACTCTAAACTAAAACCATAATTCAATAGTATATACTTGTAATAATTATATGAAAAGAATTTTTTAATAAAAAAAATTTATTTACATGAATTCTATTTTTAATAAATTTATTTTAAAATTCAAATTTAATACATTATAATACAAAAAAGAATAAACATCAAACTATCATAAATGTTTAGTAGGCCTAAGTGGCCTAGGCTAGTAAACTAACTACATAGTTAGTAGGTTTACCTAATAAGCAAAACCACCTTGAATACCTATTTAAACCATTTAAATTACTAACCTAAAAGGCCTACATTAGTGAGTAAACTACATAATAGGTCTACATTACCTAGGTAACCTTTTAAGTACACCTAGGCTAAGCTATTAGGTAGTTAATTAGGTTACCTAACAAGTAGCCTACTAGCCTATTACTTATGCTAGGCTAGGTTATTTAACTCACTCAATGTCGACATTTTAGTCAATATAACAACCTTGGTTATGAGCTTCTGTTGCAGCTAGTGATTTGTCTAAGTTACAGATTTTTCGTTGGTAATTTGTTCCAAGCTACGAATTTTTGGTTGTTTTCTTTTGATTATTGTTGTGTTTCTTGGATAGTCAAATCATGTTCAACTTCTCAAGGTGTTGAAAACATTACATAACAACTTGGTCCTCACAAAAATTTTGAATCCACACAAACTCTAGCATGGTTTCAAAGAGCATATGAATAATCTCATACCCAACTACTTGATAGTCCAACTCATACTCGAAATGAGATTTGAAGGTTTCTTGAAAGCTTTTAAGACAAACCCTCTTCTATGAACAAATAACAATTCGAGCATTAACTCCTTACAATCAACTATCAACTTTGGAACTCTATGGAAATTAATTGGTTTTATTTTGTTAGGCTTCTTCTTGTATTATCTTTTTTTCTTCATTTGCTGATGATGTTACTACATTCTTAAAAAAAAATGTAATAGGAAAAAGAACAATATTTTTTGTTGCTTGAATTTCAACCATCGCATTATTAATTTCCATAGCCATTAATGTTGTTGTAGAACATCTAAGTTGCTATTACTATGATTACTTTTAAAACAAACTAAGGAAAAAGTTTGCAATAAAAATATCAGCCACCAAGATGTCATACTTTTGGGCGTGTAGCTAATGTACCACATCATTGAATGCACTATCTTGCAAAGTCAATATCACGTGCATGTTTGTGGGTGGTGGATGATCCATGCCCACAACTTCATGTCGACATGATTCATCACCTACACATTATTTTTAATTCTCATTAAAAATAAAAGTCATAAAAAAAATTGGACTATACACAACCATGGGTTTATGTATATAATTTTAATCAATTTTTATCTTATTTAAAATAAATATGAAGATATTATATGTATTAAAATGAATCAATAATATAATTCCATAATATTATCAATTATATATAATGTGTTACTCGATACTTAAGCCATATTATACATCATAAAAAATAAAGTTTACATAAGAACTTGTGTTATATATTTATAAAATATAAAATATTGTCAACCTACTATATAATTATTTTAGCCTAGAAATTATTTATTATATATTTTAAAATTTTAAAATAAAATTTCAATCATACATAGGATTAATATATGGGAGAGATCATTTATTATTATTATGTGAATCATAAAAATAAAATAAAAAACCATGTGTTTTAATTATTATTTTTAAACATGCATTTAAATTTTATTAAATTAGAAATTTTATGTTTTTTGTTTTTTGAAATGAGTTTATAACTTTAAGAAGGAAAGACATAAATATGTACATCATTAAAGAAATGTTAAGCATGAACTTTTAATTTTTTGATTAAAGTTTTGACAAACTTTAAATTCTAGCATTAAATAATAAACTCTAAATTAAACCCTAAACCCTTGTACCATTGATGTGACCAATTTTGCATTAAACTCATTTATATTTATGTTAAATCATATTATAAGGTCAACAAATAATTTTGAAAACATGAATTTCAAAATGTATTGGTGGGGAATCAAATATTTTTAAAATATTATTATGTTTCATAGTTAATTTGAATTATCACAATACGATATAGGTATTGCATTTAAACAAAAGTGGGTTAGAAAATATTAAACTCTAACAACTATGGATCATATGGAAATAAAGGAGATTCATAATTATGCTATAGATTTAAATAATTGATAAAATAAAAAACCAATACACTAAGTAAAGTCTAAAATATAAACCTTAAGCCTTGAAATATCTTCGGCACAACCTTTGGCCTTCTATCTTAGCCTATTTGTTGGATATCTTCTGTAAATTATGGGCAAAGAAACTTTAACAAATCTCTTTTACAAGTTCGGAATTTTGGACAAAAACTTTATTAGATCTACAATTATGGACCAACAATAAATTCTTCACAAAAATAGTTTTTACCTTCAGCCTTCAGCTTGACAAGGCCAAAGGCTACGTCAATAAAGCTATTCCTATTTGAATTCGAAAAATATATTGTTCTTTCCCTTAATTTTATAAAATCTTTATAAACATTTCTTATATTTATTAAGTTTAATACATCGAAACAGGATTGAAAGGTATTTCCACAGATCATTTTTGCAACTATGTGTGTTCCCTTGAATTATCTCCTTGTGCAATACTTCTTTTATTTAAAGAACCAAATTCAATTTCATCCTATTGCTAACATAATTTCCAATTTGATGGCATAGGGCATAGCTGAAAGATATGCCAAATCGTTCTATTACTAAGTACAACTAACACTATAGTTATGTGTTTAAATTACTTCATAGAAGAGAGTTTGAATGTTTTTGAATCTATTGTCCTAATTTTACTCTCTATTCGCAGTATGCTTTTAATGATCTTTGTTTATGATCGTAACTTAACCAAATGTTAACTTTATTAATATAGAAAAAGGTCTAAAATATGCACACACACCTAGAACATTAATAAACATATATTTTGTCAAAATTCAATACCATGATCAAAGGGCCAAAACAAAATAAAAAGAAAACCTTACACCTTATTTTCTAATAATGACAAGTAAGCAAGTCTTGCTCATGTTCCTAAACCAAATTCTTAAACCCTAAATCATAAGGCCTAACCCTAAAAATCCAAATGATATTTTTCCATAAGCCCTATTAAAACCCTAATTATACAAACCATATCAAAAAATTATCCTAATGATGTATGCCCTAAACCCAAAAAATTCTACAAATTATATAATACAAAACAAAAAATTTAGAAAAAAAAAATAGAAACCAAATTTTAAAATTTTAAAACTACAAATATTTATTGACCAAAAAAATAAACCTTAATTTTTTTTAAAAATTAAATAAATCTCGTAAAAAACCAAAAGAGAAGGTGTGTTTTTTACATTTGTGGGTGAAAGCATGGTAAAGTGTATAACTAAAAGTACTTACTAGTCTATGTGTCAAATGAATAAAAAGTAAGACCAAAACCCATCACAAAATTATTATACACTCAATCTTTTTAGTTAAATGATAAATAACAAGATATTTTTTCATTATTATGCATTAATTTTTTAACTTTGCATTGTAAAAGTAGGTTTCAAGTATACTTTTCTAAATGCAAATAGCTTGTAAAACCTACTTTCTACAATGTAATATTTGATTCAAGTATGTGTCAAATATATTTTACCAAAGAAAAAGTAGACTTGTTTTTTGGTGATGCCTTTGAATATACAATGATCTTTATGCTATAATTCATACATGTATATTTCATTAAATTTTTTAATGAAAAAATAGGTTTGAACACCATATTGACCAATCAATTTCAAACATATTTATTCCTTACTTTTATTATTTCAAATTTTTAAAAATTTTGTAATTGATTTACAAGTAACCCAATTAAGGGCTGAATAGTTTCAAAATGAAATTAAAGTAAAATTTGAATTTATTTTCTTTTTTTTCAGTGAAAAACTACCTTTTTTTTAAACTTGATATTTTTTCGTCAACTTTTCCTATATACTTTACCATGCTTTCTCCCTTGTGTGATCTCTCCAAGCTTATTTTTTCCATTTTCTTTGAAGAAAATATAAAATGAAATTGTATTGTTTCACATATGTCTAAACCTTAAAAATTTCCCCCCAAATTAAACCTAGTTTAGGTTAATTACTATAGATTTATGAAAAATTTGTTAATTAATTTATGTCTCACAAACCCTAAACCTAAACCATAATCCAACAATACATATTTATAATATTTACATGAAAAGATGTATTATAATGTCCATTCCATAAATAAATTATGAAGGTAGGAAGGTGAATAAAGTAGCCATGTGTGAAGTCAAATCTAGGGAAAAAATGGCCAATAACAAAAAATAATAAAATTAAATATAGTGATCAACATTTTAAAAAATGGATTGTGGTGAACCACATATGGTGTTAAATTTTAAAATGTAACCCATCTAGTGGACAGAACGGGGAATTGGTGCATTGGTGGTTATTAGTTCACTCTAATCCTCACATAATTGATATAATTGGAATGCCCTCAATGATTAAAGTATGCCATGGTGGTTTCTTAATCTTTAGGACTATGGTGCAAAATTATTGAATATCGAATGACATAGTCAAAGAAAAAACATAAAATTAGGGGGCAACCTTGATATTGTTGGAAAACCTTTAATGATTAGGATTTTTGAAAGGTGATTTTGTAATTTTTTGAACTAAAGTGAATATATATTCAATTTTGAGTAGCATTTGTCAATGGAAATTCAGTTAAAATTAAAATTTTTATTTCTAAAGAAATTTGGATTTCAGATTTATGTTAAAGAAGGTGTGCTCAATACCACATGCCACATAGAAATGGAGCAAGGGAAATATCGTTCAAAGCAAAGACGACTACCTACCAAGGATGAAGCTTATCATTTGTTTCTAAAAACTTTAAACGTTTATTACTTGGTTAAACATTCAAAATCTTACCAATGCACAATTTATTCCATTGACATTGTTTCATCAAAAATATTAATAATTTATTATGAAAATATATTTAATATAATAAAATATATATCTTGAATATATTTTAAATATATCATTATTTCATAGCAAACTAAAAAATGTTCTTTTATTTCAAGTCCTTCCAACATTATACAAGGAATGAACTTTCTTTTCATATCTATGTCTTTTCAAAATATATATTCTTTCAACACCATAATCACGAAGAGATATTCAATGCCTTTTACACCAATTTACATCTCATTTCTCTTCAATTGAATATGAAAATATATATATATATATATTCAATATAAGGAATTTTTAATTCAATGAAATTTGAGTTTTGTTCAATGTATTTGAATTAAGTTCAAGATTCGAAAAAATTTGTATTTAATTCAATTCAAGTTGCATGTAATGTCATTCAATATTTTCATTCAAATGAAACATAATTATCATAAATTCATTTTTTTCATTAATTGATTGTTTTTAATAATGCAACAATGTGATTTCAAAAAAATATGGATCGGATAACCAATGAGAGTGTGCAAACTATCTTGAAGGTCATTTTTTTGGTATTAAAAAACTATGTGAATCTCATATATTGGTTGTTGGATAAGGATTATAATGCAATTAATTTTATAATAAGATTTTTTATTTTAAAAATTTAAATGGAACTAATATAGGATTTGTATTAATAATTTTTTTTAATTTTAAAAAAACATATGTACAAGATATTTATAATAAATATTAATTTTTAATAGTTTCAATTAGTAAGGTAAAAAAGTTGTAATTTATATTGAAAATTTTGCAGAAAGGAAGAAGCAAAAAGGAGATGATATTTATTTGGTGAAGACAAGGAATTATGAAAACCTATATCAAACAACTTGGTGGTTCATTCAGTTGGGTTGCAATGCACACCTTGTTTGCTTGAATTTTACTACTACATAGAAGCAAAGGATAGAACGAACCATCCTAAGAATGAAGATGCCCTCCTTTCATCCACATAAAAGATGAAATTGATTATGAAATTGATCTTCATCCAAATAACCAAGGGTTCTAGAATCTTTGGGCAGATGAGAGACTAAGGTGATACTTGTGCTAACTAGTAGTAGTAGGTAACTAATGAAATGGAGGCCAAAGGTTATGTTTTGTAGTTCGAACCCATAAAACTAACCAACCAACCAACCAAAAACATTGAGATTCTCACAAGGGATGGTTATGTATAGGGAAGGCTTTATTTCCAAGCAATGTTTTCCCTACTGGCAAAAAGTTTTGCCAAAAAGTGAAATTAAAAATGAAAAAAATGAAAATGAAAATGATCTTTTAGGGTTTTGATCACCATAAGTTTTTTTTTTTTTTAAATTTTAAAGAATTTCATATTTTTATAGTTTGTTTTTAGTGTGTAACCATAAAATATAAAAGGATTTTTTTTTTAATTTTGATTTTCCTTCTTTGAAAATTGGCCAAAATTAAAACCCAAAAATCAATGTTTTGATTTGTATTTTCCTTTTTTGAAAATTGGCCAAAATTAAAACCCCAAAAAACAGTGTTTCTTTGGCATTTTCCTTTATAAATTATAACCCATCCCCCCCCCCCCGGGCCCGGAAATGCCTGCCCCCTGAAAAAACGCTGCCCACAAGCATAATATGATTTTCCCATGATGCGAAAATTTTGAGTATCATTCCGCTTCTGACAAGTCGAGGAGTTGCCGGGCGACGCGCTGCAGGACGAAGCTCGAGCGACGAGGTTGGCGAGGACGCCAATTGCAAGGCAAATCGCTCCAGGAAGTAAGGCCGGGTGGACTTGTGAGAGGTAGGCTGGACGCAAAGTTCCAAGCATATCACGATGTATATCTCTTAATGTATAATATTACAGGATACTTCATGTATTGATGGTCTGGACTCTGGAATATAAAGAAATCTTCGTTTTCGGAGTTGCTTGGAACATGAAGATTGTACAAATTGTGGATCATATCAACCGATCCGTCGGAGAAACAGCTGCCATGCAATTACGAATATGTAAATAGCCTATAACTTCTCTATAATTCTCTTTTGCAGGATTATATTTCGTGTATTAGTTAATGATGCCCTTGATAAGTTAAGGAATATTATTTTCTTGGAGTAAACTTGATTAATATACTGTTGGATATCAACGATCCATTGGAAAAAACAGCAATACAAATGATGTACATATGATCTATATTGTATGTTATGCATCTCTTAGTTTTGTTGTAGGATTTAGGATTTTCATGTATTAATGCTCTGGATCTAAGAACTATTTTTCGGATTTGCTTGTAAAATGATTATGAATGGTGGATGTCAACGATCCGTTCGAGAAACATCAATGCAATCATATAGATCATCTCTATTGTATGTTGTAGGATTTCGTGTATTGATGATGCTCTTGATAAGTTGAGTGATTTTAATTTTATTTTGGTGGATTTTCTTGTAACTTGATTATACTGTTGGAGGATGTCAACGTCGATCGGTTGCAAATCTTGCAAATGATGATGATGTTATACATCTCTGTTGTATCCTGTTTGCAGGAAATTTTGGTGTGTTTGATGGTCTGGACTATAATAAGGAGTTATTTTCTGAATTGATTTGTAAGAGGATTCATATGATGTTTGGATGTCAATGATCGGTTGGGAAAAAAAAAGAAAAAGAAAAAACCGACAGACTTGCAATTCTAGTCTGCTCTGGCTGGTTAAATGCAGATGGATCCGCGACAAGCAGAACTTGCTGCTGCCTCTGGTCGCTCTTTCTTTGCTGTCGGCCTGATTGAGAATAGAGCCAAGGAGGTAGGTCATAATTTCACTCTTCTTTTTTGTTTCTGCAGAGCCGCAGTAGTCATGATCTGGTTTTCGTTTGCGAGGTGTATAGAAAAAAAAGCTCGCGTTTCCAAAGAAAGATCGTGTTTCCATGGACATGTGGACATTGTTTTTGGCGTTCTGGATTTTCTGCAGGCTTTTTTTTCTAGCTGAGCGTCATGACGCAGCCACCTGCAATATTTCGTGCATGCAGGTTGGGCTTGCAGCCTTTGATTTGAGAACTGCTAGACTACATCTATCACAATACATCGAGACCAGTCGCTCATATCAAAACACGGTGACACTCCTGGAGTATTTCGAACCATCCGACATCGTCATTCCATCTAACAGTGCATTGGCGCGTTCGGGCATGACTGGCGTCGATTCCATCGTAGCTAACTTCACCACTGCAACTAAGGTACGCATTATGTTGTACACGCCGTTTGTATAATTGGGAGTAATTATCGGTCACTTCGATAGTTCATGACCATTCGACGTACTAAGCTTATGTATGTCCATCGACACTTCTATTGCAGGTTCCGTTGCCTCGAAGTTGTTTTGATGACACAAAGGTATGCACTGGTCCCTGGAGCACTAACATTCCGCAGTGTCAAATGATCAAGAAGTTTTTCTGCGTTATAGCTTTGCTTCTGCCTCGGTTCTGCTCTCACTCGAGTAATGAAAGTACACTTTGTCAGATGCAAGCACCTTGTCTCAGTATTGTCAACTAGAGCAGGAGTCCCTGGTGGATGTGTATCATGTCCTGTTGGCTTTTCTTTGGATAATGTCCTTCATGTGATACCATGTTCAGATTATCTCCTTTGATACTGAGATGGCTCAACAAGAACATGTACATGCCAGTCTACAAAAGTTCTAGGTAATGGGTAATCTTTTTTCATATGGATGCTAAGTCATTGAAATGGTTCTTGTTTTGTTAAATAACATGTCCACAGAGTTTATGTGCCCAGCTAGCTGTGTTTGCAGGGAGCATTGTTGGTACAGAGCCTGGCTTCCAAAGACACGAATATGACCAGCTTGGAGGCCTCTCACAAGCAATACTATCTCTGCCTTGGTGCTGCAGCAGGCCTGCTCAAATGGTGGAAGCCAATTTCGAACTCTAGCCTTTGGAGCAACCCTTAATTGTAGAGATTTCTTTTTTCTTTTTTTTTTGGGTTCTCATGCTCTAAGTGTACAAGAATCTTCCTCTTAAATGGCCTCGTAGAATTCTGTGTGAGGTTGAGCAAGTGTGGCCATGATCACCTGCAATTTCACTACGATCCATGTATTTGACATGTTTGATCTGAAACCCAGAAGCTAGACTGGACAGGCCGTGACCAAGACTGAACCCTAAAGCCCTGAACCCTAAAAACCTGGGCCTTGGTCCCTTGCAGCTGTATGAGAACTTGTGGAAACTTGTGTGGAAACTTGTGTGAAGCAAGTGGGGGACTCAGTGATTGTGACCTGCAGGATTGAAAATGAGAAAGGCATTACAATTGTGAACCATTCAATCCAGGTACACAGTGCGGCGCTAAGGTGTAAAATATTCACATGCCCACTGCCAACCTTATTGATGCCAATGGAGTACCAGGTTAATGAGACAGATGCATGTCCCTGCATGTTTCATGTAATTCCGCAGTACTAAAGCTGACACAACCCTTATCTGTATCTAGAGAGTCTCATCATGAAACTGTTGCTTGACTCTGCAGGTTACTGTAAATGGATCCATTGATCACATGAGCATTGATGGAATAAGGTAATGTGGTTGATTAGGAAAGTTGTCCTCCGAGACTCAATTCAAAATCATAACTGCCAATGCTGGAGTACTAAAATTCAAGCAGCTCAGAGTTTGCAACTCTCTTTGTTTTCCTCAATCTTTTTTTCCTAACCTACATCCCAGGCCATGGATATCTGTCTTGTAGTGTCCGGGATTTGGAGCTGGTGGAGCCAATTTCTGTATCATCTGGGCAGCAAAAGAAGCGTGGCTGTCTATTTGCTATGTTAAACACTACAAAGACTGTGGGGGGGTAAAACTAACAAAACCTGACTATGTCTGGATTCTAGTACAACATTGTAAGTACCACTTAAAGTTACATCATTAATATGGTCTATAAACTGTTGCTGAATTCATTTTCTGCAAACTAGCAGTACCCGTCTTCTCAGGGCAAATCTTCTTCAACCTTTGAAGGACATAGAGACCATCAATGCTCGCCTTGATTTTCTGGTAAAACTACAAAACCCACTAAGTTGTAAAGTGTTGCACAGGCATCACTCCTTATTTAGAAAATGCACAACAGACAAAGTCTTTAATAATTGTGAGTGTCAGTGGTGTGCTATTTTACAGCATAACTCAAACAACAATCAATGGATCATGAGGTTACTTTTGCTTTTAGTGTATCAGATAAGTCTCCAAGTTTGTTAGCAGATTAAGATGAGAGGAGGTGAATCTTTTGAATTGATGTCTCACAAAAGCTTGTTGCAACTACAGGATGAGCTAACGAGTGAGGAACCAATTTTCTTTGGACTCTCACAACTTCTCCAGAAGTTTCCAAAGAACATCGGTGTGTGCAACTCTGATCAGGGTGTTGTCTTTCAAATACATTGCATGCAATCAATTTTGAGGTTCTAGATTCTTCTAGTTCTTCTGGATTGGAAGTTTGCAAAAGTTGAGCAGTTATTCAAATGGAGCAACAAGATTCCTTAAATTTACTTAAACTTAAAGGTTATGTTGCAATGACAAGATGTGATTACTTGTGTCCCAAAGACCAAATTCTATGCCAATTCTGTATCAAAGAAAGCAAGGCAAGTGGGAGTGAGTCAACACATGAAAAACATACAAGGAGCAGCCAAGCCTTGGTGTTCAACATCATTGCTCTGAAAGAAGCCCTTGAGCATCTGTCAAAACTTACAGAGGTGTGGACAACTTTACAACACAAATGCTTATATCAAGTTCCTTCATGTTGTGCTCTCTTGGTAATTGTTCAGCCATCATTTGTGCTGCTCCTGACTATTGAATGTACTGTTGGAATTACAGATTCTGGCAGATGCTAAATGCTCACTACTAGTAAACATCAGACAGAAGGTCTGCATGAACCCAAACTACAACCTACTCCTTCAAAGGTTTGAAGCCACAACCCGCCTTTGAATGTACTCATTGACCACACAGAATGTTGTATCTGCTTGTGCACATTAGAGGGCAGGTTCTTGCAGCACTTACTGTGAATCTACCTGCCTAATGACTTGTTTTCACTCATTAGATTGGGATATGCAGACCATACTCAACATAAGCAGTATGATCCTCTGGCTCTAGCAGATGCCAACTACCTTCTAGTCTCCAAAACATTTGTGCAATACAGGAACTATGTGCTGACAAAGTGGTTCCCCAATTCAAGAAGGTGATTGATGGGGCTGTTATAGATTTGCTCAGGTATGGGATTCCCAGATGGATTCTCAATCTTGAGAGCCAGATTTATTGTTCTGATGAATTATGTTGTAATTGAGTGGCATCTTAGGATCAAGGAGGTGATAGACGAGACTGTGCTTGATTCACGAGCACGCTTCATGTCACGTACACAGCAGTGCTTTGCAATCAAACCTGGCACAGATGGACTTCTTGATGTTGCAAGACAGATATTTTGTGCCACAAGTGAAGGTACATGCCTGTCATTACAGTGATACCACTAAGCACATCTGATGGAAGTATATTTTCCCAGCCTTGTTATTTGAGACATTAAAGTTTGCGCTGCCTAGAACTTGCAGCCATTCATGAACTTGCAAAGGAATACAGAGAACAACAGAATCTGCCAAACTTGAAGATGCCATTCAATGACAAGCGAGGATATTACATCAGCATTCCAGTGAAGGATTTGAAAGGCATTGTCTTGCCATCATTTTTTATCCAGGTTTGTGCCATTGAACAAGCACTGTCCCCACTTTCAGACATTGACAAAGTGATCTGCAATCTTTACAGTGGATCAATCAAATTGAAGTTTTTGGATTCTTGATATCCTAACATACTTTGCAATAGTGCCCTGAGCTCACCATCGACTTGGTGCTTTAATCTTGCCAGGCATATGTGTGCATCTGATGTCTCAATTCAACACTGCTCTCTATCAAGTAGGAGATTCAAATCTCATCACCATGGAATGTAATGAGTTTGCTCATCACATTTCTGTTCTGCTGACAGGTGACAAAGCAAAAGGGTACCATCTATTGCTCAACTGCTGAACTCACCTCAGTACGTTTGCCTCAACAATTGTTGTTCTAGATATATGAACAATCTGGACTGGTACATGACTGAGAGTAAATACCCTGTAATACTGTATTGCTGTATAGCACTGATTTGTGTACCTCAGTTGTGAGATATCTGAATTGATTGTCCCTTCCTAATTGTCCAAGATGAGATTGAGCAGTCAAGAGATTGGCTATTAATGTATGCCATTATCTGTTTGGTACCAATGGTGAATTGGACAGCTGAATAGCAGGAACCTGGAAGCAGCTGCAAACTGTTACATGAGAACAGAACATTGCCTCCAAGGTTTTCTCTGGAATTTTTCAAGGCCTCAAGTCTTGGTTTGGCTCTTTAGTTTCCCTGCTGCCAAGGAGGTTGATGGGAAGCCTCAACCTAATTCCAAATGACTGATCAAGAGTGTTGTAGCAGCTCAGATTGCCACATATCTGGGCTTTATTTCTCAAGAAAATATTACAGCTCTTCCCCCACTCTCTGCCATAATAATAAGGGCACGTAGAATGGTTCTATTGTTATTTTGTGTCACAAGTATTTCCTGACAGAGGTGGATGGTTTCATTCCTCCAGAGCTCACCAACCAGATCAGGGAAGAGCTTGGCCTTCTCACTTTGCTTTCAGAATCTGTCTCTGTTCTGGATATGATAGTCAATTCATTTGCTCATTTGATCACAATCCAGCCCCCTGACAGCTACAGCCGACCAGAATTTACTGGTAAGCTATGAGCTAGGGTTCAGCAGTAAACCAGGGACTTATTTGAATCTCTTGAAATTGCATGCAATAGAAGGATATAATAGATCAACAAATTGCTGTAAACTATGAATTGAATAACTGTTGGTTGTTTACAGAGGACGGGCCACTAGCTATTGAGGGTGGCCGACATCCTGTTCTTGAGAACATGCTATCAGTGGATTTTGTGGTGCCTGATCTTAACTTTTTGCATTGACATCCTGAAAGCATTGTGAACAAAAAAGCATACAAGCACCTGTAGCCTATTCAATCTAATTTGCCAGTCAAAGATTATTCATGCTCTGTATCAATGGCCCTCAGTTAAGTTAAGATTTTATTGGTTGATGACATGTAGGAGTCCTAGCAATTCAGTTCTGATTGAGCCATACTTGTTTTTCTTCAGCCAAATAATACCTTTCTATCTGAAGCAGCCAACATGTTGATCGTTACAGGTCCCAATATGTACGTATGACTCCACTCTTGAGGGCATTCTATCAAACAAAATAGCTCAAGTTTATGCACATGCATGTACACTCCTATCATGATTGCACAGCTGTTAGCAAGACTAATGAGATATTGTGCACTTGAACCTTTTGCAGGAGTGGCAAGAGCACTTATCTGCGGCAAGTAGCCCTCATAACAATCTTGGCACACATTGGATGTTATGTTCCTGCAAAGTTTGCATCCTTGCGAGTGGTGGATCGCATCTTCACTCGCATTGGAACTGAGGACAATCTTGAACTCAATTCAAGCACAGTATGTTTCACAATCCTGCAACCTTGGTTAGTGGAAATGGCATTATGTTGTTTCCTAGCAGGAAACAGAAGGATTAGAGTATACATGTATGGAATGTAGTTCTTGTGATGATTATGAAGCTCTACTTCTTTAGAGGGTGTGCAGCATGGTACTATGCCTCAAAGCTAATTCTCCTTTCCATATCTGCTTATATTTTCAGTTTCCACATGAACCAGTCCTTGACAGAATGGCATATTCGTATTGTGGCTCATAAGATCTCTTTATGTCTGCAGTTCATGACAGAGATGAGGGAAACTGCATATTTGCTGGAAAATCTGACTCCTAGGTGATGGCTCCTGTTGCATCATTTTGTTCTTAATCTCCATGATTTGGTTGTACTCACCTGAACAAATTATCTTGTTTGTCTTGGCCTGGATTCTTCAGGACTCATAAGGCACACAAGGCACAATCTAAAGCTTACTCATCTTTTGAGCTTCCATCTGACAAGTTTCACTCTTGAATTTGGAACCCCTACTAGAGGGGTTTGGATGTCACAGACTTGAATAGGTAGAACTTGAGTTTTGCAGAACTGATTTACCATGACTGTCACCATTTTGGCAGGAGTCTGGTGGTCATTGACGAACTAGGGAGGGGAACTTCCACATCTGATGGATTTGCAATTGCATGGAGCTGCTGTGAATATCTTTTGTCCACCAGTGCGTAAGTAACACAAATTTCAAACATAGTTCAAAAGTAGTCTTTCCTGTGTCAGCAAGACTCTAAAAATTATTTTTTAGGATGCTGCAACTGTGTAATACATGTTGTGCCTGTTTTCTTATGACATAATAGTTTACTGGGAAGAGCATTTTTTATGATCATATGTTTTGTCAATTTGCAGATATGTGATTTTTGCTACACATGTGCAAAAGCTGACCGAGCTTTCCACTATGTACCCTAATGTTACAACGTGTCATTTTGCTGTGGACATCTCCAGAAACCGACTGGACTTCAAGGCATGCTGTTGAATGAGTGTCATTCCCACTTCAGATTTGCATGTCATTTGTCAAATCTATTCAACTCATTGGTTCTGTAATCTCAAAACAATGATTGCAGTCTGCAACATAATTAAGTTGACAAACATTTGTGCCATAGAATATTGATGTCATTACAGGAATGAACTTGGGTGGAACAAACTACTTATTCTGACATGGTCTGAGAAAGATGCTGCAGTTTGAGCTGAAAGAAGGGTGTTCCAACATTCCACACTACGGGCTGCATCTGTCTGAAGTTGCTGGCCTGCCTGCATCCGTTGTCTCCAATGCTCGACTAATTGCCAGTTCCGTTGCTGCAGAGGTCTGGTTACTGATGCTTCCAAAACTGGAGTTGGAGTGAGTTACACTGCTGAGATATCACAGCCTATACAGGGAATTCTTGGCCATGTTGGTAATAAGTGGTATAAAGCATTATACAGTAACATTGCTCACCTCACCTAATGCTAAGTCTTACATTTTCAGGATTCCAACTGTGTTTCAGGAGATGGCCCAACATGAGGATGGACGTGCCAAGTATCACCAGCTGCACAGGGAGTATCGTGTGGCAAAGAAGCTTTGCTGCATGCGATATGCCAAGCTGAGTGAAGAAGAATTGTGTACAGAGCTGAAGAAGCTAAAACAGAGCTACTTAGATGACAATTCCATTGATGTATATGATGAAATGCTGTGAGTGTAACTCTGGACACTTATTACTGCTTGTGGGTAGGTCATCTGAATCCTGTGATTGCTTCTCATTGTGCTCATGGTTTGTATGTGTGGGGTCTGGCTGGAAGTGACAACAAGAGGACCTAGTGATGGCTCCTTTTCTGTACGCATCTTTCCTTCTAATCTCTACCCCAGAGATTCACCTAAAAGAAATGTTTCCTTACTGAATCTTCACAAGTAATACCAGTCTTTTGTGCTTGCTCCTGTTTTCAATTTGTAACTACACATTTTCAAATTTGTTGTCGAGCTGTTGGAACATGCTCTGTTACTGTGACTGTTTCTAGCAAAGCTGCTTGAAGATATTGATAATTCATTGCATAGCCAGGGCTAAGTGGTTTGACTGAGGTGTGTTGTTCACAGATGATCAAGAATAGAAAGCAAATATATCTCCTGTTTCCAGAGCCTATTGTCTGTGAGTTCCTGCCTCATACACCTACTGCTCCCAGGTGACTTGTCAATGACCACATATGATTCTCAGGACCTTGGTCACAGCTTGGAGCTTTCTGTGTACTTGGATCTGTGCCCACAAATCACAAGCACATTGGCTCCATCAAATGACCAAGGTACATATCCACTGGTGTGTGCAGTTAGGTCAAATTCACATATTGTTTTCATCCATTGCTAGTGGAAGGGATACTTCAGAAGATGAGATTCATTTCAAACATGTGAACTTGGGTTGTTTCTCATCTTTCTGTTTTCATTTACATTTACCAGTTTCTCTTCTCACCTATTCCTGGTATTTCATCCATCCATAAGAGCTGAGCTCTTTTATACAGCAACTGATTCCTGCAACCACCACCCTCCACTTTCTCTGCTCTAAGAGGCACACCCTCACTCTCTTGCTTCCTTTGGCTTGATAAAGAGAATTACCCAAAATTTGTTGACAGGTTTTCAGTAGCCACTACGGCATTACATGCAGGGAGATACTAAATATCACCATAGTCTTTTTCTAAGGTGGATCTCATGAACAGATATTACTACTAACAGCAGGAACTCTCTCTCTCTCTCTCTCTCTCTCTCTCTCTCTCTCTCTCTCTCTCTCTCTTTCTCTCTGCTTTCATTTTTGTGGATGGTGTACAGAATTCTCGTGAGTTTTGTCTCAGGCTCTCTCAGGTGGATTTTGAACAGGTAAGTATTTGATGAGGAAGTCAACTTTTGGTTCTCTCTCCTTTAGATGAAGTATATTGCAGAAAGGATGGTTCTATTGTTTTCAAAATGCTCTTGTTGTTGTCTCCTAACTAAGTCAATCCAGAAGAGTCCCATTGAAAATTTAGATCTCCTCATATGAGAAGAGCCAAAGTTTTCTGTTTTTTTTTTCATGCTTTTGTTGTGTTCCCCAATATATAACACACAATTGAATCCTATAACCAGAAAGCACAATTTCTACATGTAATCAACAATGTGCCCTTATTCTATCTGGGTTTATCTGACTTCTGTATACTGGTTCAGGCTCATGTCTGATCTTGTCAAATCCTTCTTCAGATCACATGTTCAGTCTCAAATCTGACCTTGTCAAATCCATCTTTCAGCTGTGAATTGGATTTTTATTACCCTACATTAATGAGTCCTTTGTTCTTCTTACATTGCTGCTGTCTTCAACCTTTGCTTCTTATTAGAAGTTTCAAACATCTAACGTCCTTGCAATGCTATTGGGCTGTTTCTGGACATCTCTAGGAAATGCTCATTTTTTACATATTTTGTGGTCAACATGGTTTTCTTGCCCATACGAAAATGAGAAGTTGAGTCTGGCGAGAAACAAAGTGGGAGACAAAGAATTCATATCATACAAGAGGTTAGAAAAAAAGGAAAAAACCAACACTAACCACACAGACACCATGACGGACTACTTTGAACTGACTCCAACATCCCTGAAGAAACTTTGCCGTGACTTGAAGTTGTAAATCTCTTTCCCCTGCCCCTTTCATTGTTTTGATCCTGTTGTTCCTCTACTGTAGTTGCATCCCATGCTTCCGTTGAATAATGATCCATCAATCTCTTATTCAGAGAATTGTCTTGAAAAACTGCTAGAAATGTTTTTATTGAAGCTACACCTGATGTCCTACACAAGATTGCTCACAAGATCTTGTTCTCCAATGAAAGATTTTTGTTGATAGTCAGGTTTAATTTTTCATGGGTATGAGATATTGTTGAATGCTTGTCTTTTGCCCAAATCCAACAGATTTCCAGATTTGGAATGCTCTATGCAAAACTATTCTACTTCATTTGCTATGGCAATCATGTTTTTGATAAGAATTGTGGGTGGGTCATGATGTGGTGATAGATATTCAAGTTGCCCAGAACTCAATGAGGTTATTCACCTTCATCAAAAAGTATGTCTTTCTTACCCTTATTCTATAATAAAAAATTCTCAATGAATTTACAGCTATTTTATGATAGTCCAGTCAGTTTTATATGTGCAGATAGGTCTGCTCTTTTCAGAGGTAACTTAAATAGGTTTGTTTGCCTATTTGTTCAAAATGAGCTTGTTCAATGGTCCTTTCTTTCACACTTACTGCAGGGAATCCTAAAAATCCAAAACTTGCATGAGTACACAGGATTGCGCACCCTTTACCTGGAATGCAATGGTGAGCTAAAAGTTCATGTTTCATTGAACCTTGTTATGGGAAATAATTTAGTCCCCAGAGAGTAGTAGGTGAATTTATCTTACAAATCTTGCTGGACTTTTCATTATTCTGAATGACATAAAACTGACAAAAAAGTTCAGTTTCAAAAGTTGGGGTAGATGTAATCTCACACCTCCTACCATGGATCATCATGCATGCTTATAAAGTAATTGGCAAAGTCTAGCTTTTAATGTCAAGTCTGTTCTGAATTCTAAGCGTAGAGTGGATCATACATATACAAAGTACCACATTTAAGACATCTGTAGGCACAGGAGTATTGACTTCTGAGAGTATCTGAAAAGTTGAGTGTCACAGATTTCTCATATGACATTGTATTTCACTCATGGAATTGTTTGATGGCCACTGATTCCAGTTATGGGTGTGAGTTACAAGCACAGCAATTTCCAAGATTGAAAATTTGGAGCCTCTTCTGAACCTCCGATGTCTCTATCTCAATCAGGTGAGCAAGCTCTCATTGTACCCTGTGGAAGTTCATTCCTGTTGAGCAATGATGAAGTGAATAGTAACAGTGGAGATCTTGCAGTCTCAAACAAACATTCAGTGGAGTTGTCAATATTTAAATGATCTAGGCCCCATAATGTGTTGAGAAGCATGGTTCAAGTAAATATTGAAAGTAGTCCCAAAATCCTTCTTTGCAGAATCTGGTGGAAATTGTGGAAGGTTTGGATTCTTTGAAGCAACTTGAAATTATTGACTTAGCTGAGAATCAGGTACTTGGAGCCTATTAGTAGTACCTACCACTCACATGCTAAAAATAAGTTGCTGCTCCTTTTGAAGTGTTTAGATACATATTCAACCAATTCCTCTGTAGCATCCACCTCCAAACTGGCTTGAAATTGATTTCTTCCCATGGACAAGCTCTTCTTGCAATTTCTAAGCTGTGGGTGTGTGTGGATAAGGAAATTATTGCAGATAAGGACAGTCATGGGATTGAAGGATTGCCCAGAATTAAGGCAACTTAATTTGTCAGGGAATCGCATCAAAACTGCTGGAGATGTTGCCCATTTGCTGGTAGGGTAGATTTTTCTTGCTAGTCAATCAGAATCTTTGAACCTGTGTCCCGCCTAGTAATGCATCCATGCTCTTCTTACTACCTAGTTGCAGAATGTGGCAGGGAACCAAGTTTGAAGAAAATATGATTACTTGCATACTTGCAAGACTTTGGCATCTTTCAGTCGTGGCCACAGACTATATTGCCTTTTCTCTACCAGAAGCTTCACAGGATCCAGCATTCCATTTTCTCGTCCAAGATTTCCATAAAAACCCAGATGAACTTGTGTTGTGCAGGAATGCAAGAACTTGCAGTCACTGGATATGTCAAATAACAACATTGATGAGGAGGAGGCTCTGGAGGTACATTCACACATATCATCCAGACATCTCCTGCAGACTCCCAACTCCTAAAATAAATGTGTGACTTTGCCATCAAAATGAGTACAAAACATACCACTAAACCTTATCACCTAAACCAATGCCTGTCCCCTACTCAATAGGAACCAAGTGCTAGAATGCAAATCCTGTTGAGAACAGTTACCACCACAAGGATTTGCAGGAGCAAGAAAAAAGCTAACTCTCAAAATTGTGTTAGAATAAGCAGGAGATCATGTATTTTTTACTCTTGCTATGAAGAGAATTTACATCCCATTCTTGCATGTATTTTTGCCTGCTTCACAATTTAATCTTGGAACATGAAGATGTGTGTCAATTCCTTTTGTAGTTGCATCCCATCTACAGTCTGGCCTTTGGTCTCAAATTGACAAGGGAAGTTCATGCTGACATCAAGAGAAGTGGGCCTGTTGGATAAAACTTGATGGGGGCAGATACTGAGGTGTCTACCACTCAATCTCCTTCGTTTATCAGGAAACCCAATCATCAACTCAACATCACACTATCGGAAAAAGACTGTTGCAACCATGCCCACTGTATGTAGCCTCTTTCTTATGATATTTGAATGCTGTATTACATCAGAAACTTCTGGCAATATATACCACTTTGAGCTTTGAAGCAGAAAGAATGGTGACCAACAATCTGGTTCTACATGTCATGCACGTGCGGTCCATGAGTCTTGCATGGATTTGAGGTGGACTCAGATACAAATATGTTCCCTGAAGACAGTTGCTTTGGTCACTGACAAAATATTTTGGGATATATCCAGTTGCATTACTTGGATGAGAGTCCTGTGTTTGTGAAAGAGAAACGCTTGGCTGCTGCTTGGACTGCTGGTGGTCATGAGGTGAGAATCTTATGAACTAGAACTTCCTATGTTATGATTGTGTTTGACTGCTTGTGTACTACTGAATGCTTTGCATAATGAAATAGAAATCCACTATGTTTCTTTGGCATAGAACAAATTGGTTCAATTGTTGATTGTTCATGGAGCCACCAATTAGAGGAACCATGAACTTCCTATTGCAACTTACCACAGGCTTAATCATCCCTATGCTTCTTGCACTTGCTAGTGCGTCTAAATTAACTGTTTAAACTTTGGGGAGCTCCATTGTGCAGGCTGAGAAGGAAATGAGAGATGCAATTCACCAAGAGGAAGCAGACACAAGGATTATGCACAGAAAAGGCTAGCATTTGATCTCAACTCCAATTTACTTAACTGTAGCCTAATCTTTGGCATACATGATCTGCTTAGAACAATGTAAGGAGGGTGGTCTTACAATTCCTGAAGTGATTCACAAAACATGAGATGGAGGATGTCTGAAACAGATTCTTTGGCTTGAATGGGTCTCCTGCGTTTAAATGCAACACATCTAGTAATCCATGCCAGATGCAGATTGCATTTTGGGTGGGTGATGAGTGATGCTTCTTTGGGCAATTGTATACGGCTTTACCCTATGATCCAAGTAGAAGTTTGGATTAAAAGATGTGTGTTCTTCATGCTTGAAATTGCTGCAGCTTTTGATGACATGATTGCAAATGCGAAAAAGGAGCACAGAGAGAAGGCACTCCAAAACAAAATAAGAGCTCAAGAAATTCTCGAGAGATTGCAGGAGACTACAGTTATTACAAATTGTAACAAAGCAGACCTTTCAGACAATACATCTAGTGGTTCAAGGGATCATCAGGCCATGGTAGCAGCAGCTGATGAGGATGATCACGCACAGCTAGTGCCCCCTCTGGAAACCTGCAACATTTTGCAGGAAAACGACAGTCTAACTGACATGACCAACAATATAATTACAACAAGGTCTGCAGATCAGATATCAACAGCTAAGAAACGGGGTGCAAGCAATCTGAATCCCTGCAATGAAGCTCAATCAGAAGAGTCTCCACCAAAGCTGCTCAAGGCTGCTGGTGCAGGCACTGTGCCCCAGCAGGCAGCTGACGATCAGATGGAGGTTGAGACTAGTCCTACGGTCACTTTAGCCGCAGCAAGAGACTTCATGGACTTGGACTGTGGCAATGCCGATGACCACCCACAGTCATGTCCAGTTGATTCATCAGACCAGCAACAAATCCTTGAGTGCCCATTCCTGACAGGTGGAGGTGGCGGAGGGATTATTGATCTCATTGCTGAGCAGTCGAGCACAGTAGCTGTACTGCAGTCCAATGTTGAGCAGCAGATCTTCTGCATCGAAGAATCATCTTTGGGTACACTGCAGGACGTCCCCGATGACGTTGAGTTAGGTAATTGCTCCAACGACGTCTGCTGCAATTACTCGAGTCCTGCAGCAGCAGCAAGGCCAGGACGACGAAGTGAAGAGACGGCCGAGGAGACACGAAACGTCTGGGCCGAGAAGGAGCGCGATTTCAAGCGGGATTTGCAAGAGCGAGTGTTGCGCAAAGCTGCAGCTGATGCAGAGGAGAGTTTGGAGTCAGCCCGGAAACGTCTGACAATTAATACTCATCATCCTCATGGAATATTACAACAACAGCAGAGCTGCTTGCAGCAGCAGCCCCAGCTACAGTTGCATGCAGGTACCACCGCTGATGATCATGATCGAGCAGCTGCTGATGATCACGAGCAGCTCCAGGTGGTTGATGAAGCCAGCTTCAACAACCATATGCAAGCAGCAAGACCCATCATTTGGGGGACCACAATCTACCGCGACCTATGGTCCAAAGCTGCAACAATCGACGACGACGTTGTGGAGGAGGAACAGGAGGAGCAGCTGCAGGAGGAGGATGAAGAAGAAGACAACAACATGATTCAGGTGGATGTGATGACACCCACCAGCTCGTCTGCATCTCCAGCCATTTCCATCTCCGAAGACGTGACACTAGAATCCGATCACTCATTTGTGGAGATGAGCCATCAGATGATGGAAACAGCTTGGTCCTGAACGAATATTCCCCCTGAATATTCAGGAATCAATGTAGCGATCATGGCAGGCTGCAGCTCCTCCACTGTCGAGACTGGAATCTAGTACTCCCACTCAGAAGCTGCACTCGTGATGCAGCTCGAGATTCCAGACTAGGATCTAGTACGTGGAATCAGCAGTTTGGGTTTAGGGTTTAATCCTAAACCCTAAAGTTTAGGGTTTAGGGTTTAGAATAATTAGAATTTTAATAAACAATAATATTCTAATTACTATGTAAAATTAATTTTCACTCCGTGATTATTAGCACCCCTAATTAGAACTTAACTGGTTGCTTAGGCCCAATACAAGGCTTTCTTTTTTCTTTTTTTTTTGGGACAAAATTTTTCTCCAAAATGAATTGTTTGCTTTATCATGCTTAGTACATACAAGTTACACCTGTTGCTTTAACCCAACAATACCAGATTTTATTTTATTTTATAATTAAAATGAATTGTATACTTACTTTATCATATGCTTAAACCCATTTAAGAGTTTTCATGCAAGAACTGATTTTTTTTTTTAATGCTACTTTTGGTTGGGAGTTCATTTGGGAGTGGTTGCACTCTAAATCGATAACAAGTGAACCAAAATTTCGATGACAAGTGAAGTAATTTTACCCATTAGTGAGAACCAAATAAGCTCTCACTTATGAGTGTGGAACTAGATCCAGTTTTTAAAGTGCAAATTCTTGTTGTGAATTCTTGTTATTACTTGTAGGAAGTTATACATGGGTATTGAAATGGATGTGGCAAACAATTGTTGTAAAAATCGACTAGCCTAGGAAAATAGTTCATGATTGAGGAGGACAAGCTTAATGTGATCCTCCAAATGACATAAAGTCTCAAGCTCAATTAATGAACTTACTTCCAAAGAAAGAAACGGAGGAAAAAAAATCATAAGTATGTGATCAATTCATGAACCAAACTTTGGTGGAGTTGATCAATACTTATGATAATTTTTCTTTCAAAGAGGACAAGAGCTCCTACTTCCAAAAATATATTAATGAGGAAAGCTTTCAAGATGATAACTTATCTTATGGATCAAGCACTCTATCGAACCATGGTAAAAACTTGGATTGGCTAAAACATTTTTCAGGTTGTTGAAGGGTGATTTTTGTGCTGGTGTAATCACACACAAAAAAGTTCAAACCCCTGAATTATTAACCAAGGAAATTAACTCCTAATTTTATGTTAAGCAATTCAATTTTTTGTCCTATGTGACAAAAAGGAAATACATTATTTCTCCTAATTTTAGGTTAAGCAAAACAATTTTGTGTTCTATGTGACAAAAAGGAAATACATTATTTCTCCTAATTTTATGTTAAGCAAAACAATTTTGTGTTTTATGTGACAAAAAGGAATTACATTATTTCTCCTAATTTTATGTTAAGCAAAACAATTTTGTGTTCTATGTGACAAAAAGGAATTACATTATTTCTCCTAATTTTATGTTAAGCAAAACAATTT
>Ga0116231_10002429_pt1 | contig 38969 bp, 34 predicted proteins | sample S1TSphgellanicum_2_FD_89695 | JGI IMG/M metagenome (GOLD analysis project Ga0116231, IMG submission 89695) | Host-associated microbial communities from peat moss isolated from Minnesota, USA - S1T2_Fd - Sphagnum magellanicum MG | ecosystem: Host-associated > Plants > Peat moss > Unclassified...
AAAAAAAATATTTAAGCCTTGGACAACCCAGAATCAATTTTTTTTTTTTTTTGTATTGACCAAGACTACCTTTTTTTTCTTTTAGTTACTGTCCGTCCCAATTAAGGGGATGGATGAAATGTCCGTCCGGCTTGATGATGGGACAGATTTTGGGGAAGCTTTTTTTCTTTTAGCTACTGTCCGTCCCGATTAAGGGGATGGATGAAATGTCCATCCGGCTGGATGATCACATAATAATAATAAAAATAGAAAACAAATAAAAATAAAAAAATAAAAAAGTTAAAAGTTTCTAAAAAAAACTAAAACGCGAACTAAGTTTAAAGAAACCGAGGGACTTCACAGTGGCCAAAGGTCATGGGCACCCACTAGTGCACCAAAATTCAAGCTAGGCCCTTCTTCCAAGCAGGGCATGATGGAAGTCCTATGTGCTAATACATCCCCCTAAACAAACATAGTTTTGCAAACCCTAGATTGATGAGTGAGCCTTGCAGTTACCTCTGGGATGTTTTAGTTGGCTGGCACAATGAAAGATCACCTATTGTTGGTTTGCCCTACAGCTATTTCTAATGCTCGTGTTTAGCCTCTAATTCCAGTTGTCTGTCCATGTGGGTCCCCCTGATTTAATTGAATGAAGATGGTTGTCATATGACAATTAGGTATTCTAGAACTTAGTGTCAGTGAGGAAGTCCTTGGCATGAGCGGAATGTAAGAATAGTACTAGACATGTGGCATACCCCTCTTTTGAAGTTTGAAAGGGGTGTTTTGGTAGTGGCCATCCCTGACCATTGATCTCGATGGATTCCAACCCATGGAGCTCCTCAGTTGTTATGCTATATAGGTAATGCCCTAATGTCAGGCATTGCCCCCTAAAACCTAAACCCCTATACTAGGTAGTCACCCGGGATTGAACTCAAAGTTGGCCTAGCTACTTAGGCAGATGATCCACATGATAATGAGAATTTCCTCTAAAGTTTTGGGACCTAAATGGAATGCAAGTGGTCCCACGTGACACTTCCATGGAAGTATAAGCGATGGTGGACCTCATATCCATGATTCTGATAAGAAGGTTTAGGTAGTTACATTTTGGTTGTTACATCAATTAAATGGTTTAAGGACGAGTTAACCCTAGTACCTCTGGTTCATTTGCTAACAGCTTCTGCACCTTCGAAAGAAACTTTCTAGTTCATATGTTAACAGTTTCTTCACCCAAGACAGAAAATTTCTCAGTTATATCTGTTAGGATACATATCTTCATCAGTTTTATCACATAAGTGCACTATACCTATAGTTGCCTAGGAGTACTCTTCCCATGCAATTTTGTCACTGCAGGGAAACAAGGCTTACTATTGAAGGATTGGAAGTGTGCGGTTTGTAAGATTTGTTAATTGGAGATTTTGATGACAAAAAGAAGGTTTGTAAGATTTGTTAATTGGAGATTTTGATGACAAAAAGAAGGCACCGACCCAGAGGTTAATTGGGTAACTAGTTATCCCTACAAGTTTGTTCTCTTTTGGAAGCCTACCCCACATACCATGGAACTCATTTTCCTACATTATCTAGGCACTAAACATCACGTGCTACACTGCTTGTTTAACAATTTATTATTGGGTGGTAAAGATCCATTCATTCCAAGTCATCTGACCTGGTGTGTGGATGTGATGAAAGTGGAATTTGGGCCACGACGGATGAAAACCTAGCTTGTTAGCTGGCAATAATACCCACCCAATCCAGAACGAGTGGTGCATACTGAGTATAATGAAAGCTATTTGTAGCCCCATCATTTTTAGGAGAGACGATCAGTAGTTTTAGGAGCGATACAGGAAGTGTTCAAGTTGACACTGGGTTCGATATTGGTCTTGTTGATGCTTTTTCATGGCCCTGAGTTCACAACTTTGGTGTATAATAAATTTATCCTTAAATTCACCCTATCTTTGAGCCCTAGTTGGGCCCTCTGTCCCCTGTTTCATCCCCAATTGTGAGTGTAGCAGGACAAATGAGAGAACCAGGGTATCGATTCATGAAGCTGAGTATCAGTCCAGAAGATTTGCAGGTTCATATTCTGACAAGGCTTGATTTGATGAAGCATATAAGCAGCACCCACTTGCAAATTGAAAACTGGGGTGAAACTCCTGTGACTTGTGAGGACCAATTTAGGTGACAAAACTAGTTTGGTCACTTTTTCTTTTGATTTCCCCCCTGTGTACTGTTTTCATTACCACTTCTCATTTCTTCCCCTGTTTCAACAAAAATGGGGCCACTGGTCATTTTCTTTTGATTTTCCCTTGTGTACTGTTTTCATTGTCACTTTTCGTTTCATCCCCTGTTTCGACAAAACTGGGGCCCAGTGGCCCCAGTTTGTGGTACTTTACAGATAACTCTAATTCTACACCAAAGTTGTGGTCTTGGGTGCTGTGCACAGTAGTCTAAGCTGGAATGGATCATGAGCTCTCAGAACCGAAGGAGAAAAGCAAAAGCAAGTGTGGGAAGGTAGGTTAGGCGGCCCTGGAAAGGGGGGAGAATAGAGCACTACTGGAATATTGAGAAGACCTGGCTATTGTTGATCTGGACTGGAGCTACCTAGTCGTTATACAAGCATCCAAAAATGGGAATATAGGTCACAGGAATCAAGGACAAAAAAAAGGGGGCACTAGATTTTCCAAACTTTTACAAATGGTTGGCCGATCTAGCCATAAATCACATTCTTTTGTGGGTTTAGGCAAAGTTCGTCACAGCTGCTTATTTTCATCTGTGTGCGACAAGAAACAACAAACTAAAATGGGGATAGACTACTGGATGATGAGTGTTTGTTTCATCATGATGCAGGCGTCCACTCCAGAATTCAGAAAATGGGTATGCTATAAAAACCTGGAACACTTTATGCAACATGCCATATTTTTATTGGTACAATAAATGTTCCAAGACAGACAATTTTTTCTGGGTAACTGTAAGAAACTTATTGAGAGAGAGAATGAATGCTCCTAAATGCAATATACACAAGACAACACAATGAAAAATCTGAAGCCTTTTTCTTACTTACAACAAAAGAAAAGACAATCACATCCGTCAATTATCACATCAAGAGTAGGTACAGTGTAGGGCAAAATAATAAGCACTGTAACAAATAAAATCTTTGAGAAATAGATTTTATTTCTAGCCACTATGTTTCTTTTCCAGAGACTAAGTTCCGGTTCCAAAAATCAGATCTGATTCTGGTTTGGTTCTTACTAACCAGAACCAGCTGTTATGGCCAGCCAAAGGGTGTACATGGCCAAAATGGTTCAAACTTCAAACCCAGTTAAACATTGCCCTATGAACGTCAGGTACTACTTCTGCAGTCTTGCATCTTTTGCTTTCTCACAAGAATCTGACATAATTTACATCTGCGTAAAGTTTCTTTTTGCAAAACTGAAACCCAGGTCAGTAAAGACATGTTTGGAGTATTTGAGATGTGGTACAATCCAAGGTCGTGGCTGCAAGTAGCTGCCAACCGCAGTACTATACTGAATCTCCGACCCCACCCAAGCAAGAGAAATGAAGGTAAACTGGACGATGCAGAATCCATAAAAACCCATAAACCCTATTGTACAGAATGTGAGGGGACTGATGCACATTGCTGATACTTGTAGACAAAGATGCTCACGAGCTCATCGTCTGAGTAACTTAGGCACTTGTTAGATATATCAAGTCTTGAAGGTGTGTACACTAATTTAGTCAATTGTCAGTTCTACAAGGAAGGGGGTTAGTGCGGGTGGAGAGGGTCATGAGGTGGGCACGCACGTAACAAGAAGTACAAAAACCTTTGCATGAGAAAGGACTTTGGCAACAGACAGCAGCCTCCTCTTCGGTTGGCCTCCTCTTTGGGAAGTGGGTTTTTCTACAAAGAAGGCGTACACAGAGGGGGTCCATGTGAGCTTTTTCCTGCCACACAGTTTCCAGTGCACTGCCGCTGCAACCTCCACAGCAGTTCCCAGTAATCAAGGAAGTTCAAATTTAGCTCAAGTCGCCAACTGGGTCTTATCTTACTTTTTTAGCCTTTATTCTTTGTTTCCTTTTTCACCATGGCTGCCATCCCTCCGTCTTTAGTCCTTTATCTCCTTCGCCCCTAGCTGCGAACCTGAAGGATGCGGTATTTAGCAGCAGCTCACAGCTAGCAGCCCCACTCCTCTCGTTTGGAGATTAATAAATCACAGGACTTGATTGATAGTGTCAACTAACAATACCGCTAGATTTAGCAGTTCCACCATAAAAGCCCTAGTGCGCTGCACCCACTATCGCTGATTTCATGGCTCCAGAGTTATAGTTTTTTGGGGTCCTTTCTTGTCAGAGACAGAAATGGAAGTTGGTAACTAGTTCGCAGTTATAGTAGTAGCTATTGAAATTTAGGCCCCCGCCGCCCAAAAATGGAGGAAGAAAAGGGGTGTCGGAAAGGGGAGTTTCTTTTTCTTTTTTTTTCCCCACCTCCCCGTTTCCCCACTTTTTTCCGCTTGTTGTTTCGAGTTTGGACTTGATCCTTCCCCACCCAAAACCCCAGAAAGATGCCAATTGCAGAGATTATTCAATGCCAATGTATTCATCGCCAACGCTTTCTTTCTTTTCGTAATCATCAAAAAAAAAATTGGCTTCAGAATAGTAAGAAAAATAAAGTATAGTCATAAGAAAGAAAGAAAGAAAGTCCGTATGAAAGAAGAAGACAGAGCTAAAGAAACCAAGAAGAGGAAACGAAGAAGTTGAAATGCTGCCTTTAGTAAATTATACTCCTCAGAAAGAAAGGAAGAAAGTCCTGATACCTGATGAAGAAGAACAGTTAAAGAAAGAAAGAAGAGGAAAGGAAGAAGTTGACAGACTGCTTTCACTAAATTATAGTGACATTTAGTAAAGAAAGAAAGTCCTGATGAAGAGGGAGGCAGAGTTAAAGATCGGAAGAAGTTGAAATACTGCTTTGACTAAATTAGAGTTATATTAGAAAGAAAGAAAGTCCTAATGAAGGAGGAGGAGGAGGTAGAAGAGGAGGAGGAGGCAGAGTTAAAGAAAAAAGAAGAGGAAGGGAAGAAGTTGAAATGCTTGCTGCTTGCTTTCTCCCTGTTCTGAAATGAATGAATCCTTTTTGAGTTCACCCCTTTCTTCCTCTTCACCACGGACACAGGCACGCAGTAAGTAAAGTGCGTTTCTTTTGGCGTTGGGTTTTGCCCAAAGTCGCGTGCTTTGTGCGTGTGTGTGTACTGGTATTGTGGGTGTACCTTTGTTTTGCACTTTCTCTCCATGCGCTTCTCCTCGCGTACTGAAGCGAATCGTCCTGGTGGCAAGCGCCGCGGTAGTGTTAGTAGCGGAGCAGCAGCAGGGGGCGTTTCACTGCGAGGAGGAGGTCGACGAGGAGGAGGAGGAGGAGGAGGAGACGAAGGTGGGGGCAGAAACAAAAGCGGGGCACCATAGCTGCCACAGTGGATTGGTTAGAGCGGAGGTCAGACATGGCGGTGACGCCACCGTCTGACAAACCTCAACTTCCTGCCAGGCGACACTCTCTGGACATCGTCTCCGGCAGGAGAACCTCGCGTTCCAGTTTCTCTAGGAAACGGACAAATGATTGGTGAGTCGTGACTGGGACGAAAACGATTGTAGATACGCTATAAATCTCTGTTGAATGCCTGGTGACGTCTCTGTTTTTTGTTTTGGGGGTGTACCTCGGTTTTTCTTCGTGAGATTTCTAGCATAGTTGGAACGGGTAGCTCTGAATCTCTCCCTTTCTCTTTCTCAGAGTAATGGCGATGACATGTGGATTGTCCGGGTAGCTTCGTGAGGTTTTTCTGGCAGTTGCGGAGAAATTTGTTGCTGGGGAATGTTTTTGCGTTTTGTTGCCATGACCGCAAACAGAGAATCGCGAAAGTTTTTCATTCTTTACGTACGGCAACATGCTGTGTAGCTTGGCATGGAAAATGAAAGAAAGAATGCAGTGTCGAACTAACGGGCGCTTTCACCGAGCTCCGGATTTCTGAACAGAATTTCCAACCGAGATCACCATTGGCTCAAGGAATTTGAGATTCTACCATTTGACCTGCATTTCATGTGATCTGCTTTGCCACTCCTGATGGTCAGTAGAGTGCAAGAAGCTCTGCCGCTCTAGAAACTCCGTAAACAAGATTGTTTATCTGTCAAGGCCAAGTCTTAAAGCGTACCCCCGTTGCAGAATTCGACCTTAGAATACTGGTTCTTGGTCTCAGGATTCAGTTTTCTTCATGTTGCTCCAGCAGACTATTTCTACGACCTTAGTGAAAATAGATATGGAATCAGTGAGGATATTTGGAAAAATTGCAACTGCATCATTTTCTGTTTGTCTCAATTACATTTCTGCCAGTTTGTCACTTTCTTCTTCACAAGCTTTTGCCTCTAGACTTGCTAGAGACTACAATTTTCCCTTGAGGCAGAAAATCTAGAATCACCTTCAAGTTGCGCACTGTTATAGAGTGGTGGAGCTGACTCTAAGTACATTTTTTGTTCCACTGGAAATCTCTGTTAGCTGTCAGCACTCAATATATCAAAGCTAAAAGATCATGCTGCCAGTACTTGATGGCTCTGTTGAATGAATTGATGCAAAATTTGAAGACAATGTAACAAAAATGGGTATAGGGCTTTCTGCCTGTAATGATAAGTGTCTCCTGATATGATGGTGTACATTGTGATTTGATATACCCAGAAACACCTCTTCACAATTTACATTCCTTCAGGGGTTTGTTGCTCTCCATCTATGAGCTCCACTACATTGTGGAACTTTCAAAGGTGCAGTTTAGAAAAGAATGTTCATGGTTTTTCAAACTTTATGGTCTTGTAACTTGTCTCAAATGTTCCATCAAATATGCTGAGTGGTACCAGTTTGGGACCTGTCAATTAGGTTGAAGATATTGGAGGGAAACAAGACAGATTGAATTTTGTATAGCCGTAGTGTACAGTGGCTTTGAGGTTTGTGAAGGACAAGAAAATTGAGGGAGAGGATGACATAGAGGTTTGTTGTTCTTAGGGGTTTAGGAGAAACATGATAGAAAAGGTCAAGTTCTTGATTATCTCGTGAAAAGTGTTCTGGTCAGTGCTCATATTCACAAGTGCTGTTGGATTATGTGTGCATGAATTGTGATCTGATATTTGTTTTGGTTGGTATTGATGGATCCTGAATGGTGGATTGTGCAGGGTTCTGACTACTGATGTGCCAAGTGATCTTGTGGTTGAAGCGGGTGGCCTTAGCTTTTCCTTGCACAAGGTAGCCCATTCCAATGCTTTCTTCATCTCTTACCCTGATTTCTGTAAGTTCCTTCATGGCTAGAGGCACTCTGACCACAATGCCCTTGCTGTGGAGTTCATTTTTGTGTGGGCACTGCTGTCAAATCATGACTCCTGTCAGCAGTTAGTTTGCATTCTGAAGTCAGCTCATGCATATGAACTGGCTCTTCTATGAAGCAGGAGGGGTTCAATTGGTGCATCTGTAATGCTGTTGTTGGGATCAGATTGCTTTGTGCCATATATGCTTCTTCTCATGCAAATTCGGCCACATAGGGAAGTTGATTCCAAAGTTGAAGAGCTGCAGAGATGCCTTGAGCTCAGATACAAAATAGATGTGGCAGCTCTCAAGCTTGGCTGCAGGCTGCAGATGGGAGACTAACCTTGATCTATTTTTCTCTCTTCTGGATTCGATCTAGTTTCCATTGGTAGCCAAAAGTGGCCGAATCAGGAAGCTGATAGCAAACTCAGAAGACTCAGCAGCAAACCAACTGGAACTCCCAGACGTTCCAGGTGGGGCAGAAGCATTTGACTTGGCTGCCAAGTTTTGCTATGGCATCAACTTCGAAATTACTCCCTCCAATGTTGCAGTCTTGAGGTGTGCGGCAGAGTACTTAGAAATGACAGAGTCCTTTGGAGAGAACAACTTGGTCTCAAGAACAGAAGCTTTTCTCTCAGAAGTTGTATTCCGAAATCTAGCAGACTCAATTGCTGTGCTCCACAACTGTGAGAATCTTCTACCTCTTGCAGAGGAACTTCTGATTGTGAGCAGGTGCATTGAGGCAGCAGCAACTAAAGCATGCAGGTAATCTGGGATGCCCATCTTGCCACAAGGAGTTTCTAAGAAGATGACATAGATAGAATATATTTTATTGGTAACTGTCTTCTTTCTTCTATACCCAAGGATTCTCTGTTTGTAAGCTTGTGCAAGATGCTTGGTTTCAGCTAAAGTATATGAAAGAGCATTGCTTCCTTCCACATGTATATTCTCTCTCCTTCCATTTTGGTACTTACACTGTTTTATACTCATGCTTACCATCGTGCTTCTCAGTGGACATTCCTTGCCCTTTGGGTTGTCTGTAGTTGGTGAATTGTTTGTCAAATTGACTTGCATCTCATGCTGTGGTTCAGCCTCATTGACAACTTTAACTGTTGCAGGGAACAGATTTCTAATGGTTTGAACCACTCAGGTTTTGGTGACTCTGGCCGATCTGACAAGTTCAAACTCTCCTTTAGCTCTAACACCCCATACAAGGCTTCTTTGGCAGACTGGTGGGTAGAAGATCTTTCAGTTCTCCGCATTGACTTCTATCAGCGAGTGTTAGCAGCCTTGAGATCTAAAGGCATGCGGGGTGACACCATAGGGGCTGCTCTTATGCATTATGCCCACCATTCATTGAAGGGCCTAAAGAGGAAACAAAATGTGCGCAGTGAAATAAGGCCACCAAAAATAAAGGTATTCCTGTTCCCCATTGGGAACATGTATGTAGCTCTTTATAGATAGGTGAATTGTGGTCATGATAGGCCATTACTTGTGAAAGTTCCCTATTGCAAATTTGACGAAGTTTGATTCTTATGTTGATTGGATAGTGTTAGGTTTTCCTCTCATAGATCTAGATTTTATGTTCTTGACTGATTTTACAGTTTTGCTCCTACAAGTCCTCGAAGCAGACAATATGGGTCTTTACTGCTGCAGTGATACTTGCACAAGTTTGCAACTTGTGGTAGGAGAGTTGAAGTTTGTTAATGCTGCTTGGGGCTGAGTATCTTCTTCTTCAACCATTGGAGCTCTGAGACATAATATGATCAAGTTATGGTTTTTCAGTTTGTTTGGCCAAACTGGGGAAATGGTTGGGTGAGAAGCAATAGGTCACCAGGATGATGATTTCCAGCACCATTATCCTACTTTTGGCAACTATGATTTGGATACTTTCTTGCTGAAACACCTTTAATTAGTGGATTGCAGAGATCATAGTGGCTGGAGTGATGCACATAAAAAAGGCAGTCAAGATCATCTGTGGCCTTATGGGCTACCCAGGGCTGTCTTAATGCTTGTTGTGTCTTATTGCTGGTTCTGCAGGTCCATGAATCTGCCACAAGTAGTGAGCATGAGCAGCGCATCTTGTTGGAAACAATTGTCAGCCTTCTTCCTTCTGAAAGAAATGCAGTACCTTGCAGTTTTTTGTTCTCTTTGCTTCGGACAGCTATCATACTGGATACCACAGTAGCCTGCCGTCTTGACCTTGAGACACGAATTGGCATGCAATTGGAGCAGGCGACATTGGATGATTTGCTAATTCCCTCTTTTTCCTACACTGGCGACACCCTTTTTGATGTGGATATTGTGCAGCGTATTGCAGTCAACTTTCTTCAACAAGATGAGGGTGATGATCTCCAGGTATCCTCACCACAAACCTCAAAGTATTGGAATCTAAATGGTCAACTAACTATAGGAATTGTTCAGTTTTAGTTCTGGTGCTGAAGTGCTTCAATCTGAAATCAGGTTGCTTGTGATCTTGAAGTAGCTTGCTGCAAGCTCTGGATTAGGTGTCTTGTCTCACAAATCTTGCTTTTCTGCTGAGCTATATTTGAGCTGTTGGTTGGCAATGGCAGGTGCCACATCCCATGTATGATTCTGAGGGAGGAGGCTCCCCCTCCCAAAGTGCAATTATGAAGGTTGCAAAGATTTTGGACAGCTACCTTGCTGAAATTGCACCAGATGCAAATCTGAAGCTAACAAAGTTCATTGTCCTTGCGGAGATTTTGCCAGAGTATGCAAGGGTGGTAGATGACGGACTATACAGAGCCATAGATATCTACCTTAAGGTGATGGCCACAGCATGCTCTGACTGTTGCATTTTGCTTCTGAGCTTCTTGCTCCAGTAGGGGAACCATTCAGATTTAGTTGAGTTTCAGGGATTGTAAGAGGCAGCTGCCATCTTCTGCTGTTTGACATTTGACAAGAGAAGTCTGCCTTTTTAATTCCCCTAATGTATTATGGAGTTGCTCCTGACTTTGGGAATCACATAGCCAATTGATCATTTGTTCAATTGGCATCAGAAGGCCATTGCTGGAAGGGCAGGCATTGGTAACATAGTCCTATTTTGCTCTCTGTCTCACAAGAGTGTAGCCTGTTTTTCAGGCACATCCAGCATTAGCAGAGCCTGAGCGAAAGAAGCTGTGCAAATTAATGGACTGCCAAAAATTGTCACAAGAGGCTTGCACACACGCTGCACAGAATGAGAGACTTCCAGTCCAAGTGGTGGTCCAAGTCCTCTATTTCGAGCAGCTCCGCATGCGAAATGCCATGGCTGCAGGCGCTTTTGCAGATCGTGGAGATGGAGGAGGTCACTACTCTCAAAGGATAGGTAGCAGTAATATGAGTGCAGCACATTCACCAAAGGATAACTATGCCTCAATAAGAAGAGAAAATCGAGAGCTCAAGCTGGAGATAGCTCGCATGCGCATGCGACTAACTGATCTGGAAAAAGACCATGCTAGCATGAAACAGGACATGCTAGAGAAACCTATCAAATCAAACAACATCATATCATCTGTGTCCAAAAAGTTCAGCCGACTGAACCCATTTGCCCGCAAGGATTCAAAAGAGAATATGAGTGTTGATAAACCACCACAGACACCAATTTCCCGAACCAGAATATTTGGCAGGAGGCGCCGCCATTCCATCTCATAGTTCCTTGTGTACTAAGTCTAGGACAATTCTATTCAAGATCAAAGAATCCTTATAAGTAAAGGATGGTTGTGCTTGTTAGCTGTAGGGGAAATGTGATTAAGTTTTGCAGGCTTTGGACTCTGTATAGGTGTACAATTATGTCCTCCACATTCTTAGTCTTTGCAGGTGTCAGGTATTTAGTCTTCTAGTAGCTTCAGCAGGTAAATGGCAATGAGATTGTTAACAATATTTGTAGCTTTTACAATGTTCAGCTGTGTCCAGTCCAGGGCCTGTTTAGAGATACAAATTTTACAGTGAGGTGGTAAATTTGGGTATGATGGGGCAAAGGTCTGTCCTTGGAAAACTCACAGAAGGGAATCTGAGCATTCAATAGTGAACAGTAAGAAAATTCTCCACTTGATTATCATACCTCTGCCTCTTCTCAAGAAAATAAGGTAGTCTCATTTTAGTTCTGTGCATGGTGTAGTGACTAAAAGGGGGACTGCACACACTTGATGCAGCCTCGGGTGTTCTGTACTCAAAGCATCAAGTAAAAAGTATCACATTATTTCACCTTGTGAACACTACAAAACAATTTCTGCACTTTTGCAACCCCTTTCAAGGTGTCACAAGGCTTCACTATAAAATGAGAACAGGTTGGTTAAGAAAGAATCAAGGTTAGCTCAGATATGCAATCAGATCAATGAAAGTATCACATGAAGCTGCTCTGCAATAGTGAAGTTAATGTCATGATTCCCTAAGACAAATCCCAAAGAGGGGGTGAGGGAACACTATTTCCCTTGCATAAAAATAACCTTTGGAACAGTCGGTGTAGAGAGGACAGCTCTGCAGACCACCAGGTTTAATAACCAATACCATAGAGATTGTGAATTGTGTGGTATTTGCAGACTGAATACTGTAAAGAGACTCCTCAAAACCCAAATTACACCTCACTGTACAACCTGAGAGTTGTGTTGGAAGAACAAAGTTGTTTAAGCTTCCTCTACTTCACTCACTATAACAGCTTGCACAATATCAATGGTCACCCTGCATGTAAATGAAAATGCCCATAAACACAATATGGTCCAGCAGTTCTGAACTGGAAAAACACAAGTCTACAATCAGCATTGTCCACATGACGGGCGCGCGCAAAGGGAGGCAAGGAGGGAAAGGCGATGATGTTTGTTACCTCTTCGCCGGGAGTGAAGATAGCATCTTTGAAAGTATGTGTAGGTTGACAAGTGTCAGCCTCAGTTCCCTGACTCTGGGACATTTCGTAGTGGATCACAGAAACCAAAGGTAACGACCCCGAATTCGAAAAATTGCCTGATCTTGCTCACTCAGTCAGATTCCCTTTAAATCCTCTGCACATCAGTTTTCGGTGGTAGTCAAGAATTCTCAAAAGAGCATATGTGTATATTTTTCCGTGGGGGAAAGATGTATCTACACAATTCACGTCTTCAAGACCCACAAAGTAATAAAAGTCAGAGACAGATCGCCGTACACCCGTGATACGGAGAACAAAGAGAGCTGGAGAAGCAGTGAATTGATTCCACTCGAACTTTCTAATTGTAAACGACCGTGAGAAACAGAGGCAGCATTTCCAACAACCGAGACAACGATAGTGTTGTATTTGTACCTATTTATTTGTTGTCAGCGTTTCTCCTTTCTATTTTGTGATATTGGAATTTTTGAAAATGTTTCCAAAAAAAAAAGCGAAATTAGTCGAATTTATACTACAAAAAGAATTTCCCAAATTGTGTTTTGACAAAAAAAAAGCAACAAAATTTCTCCAAGAAACTGATTATTGTATCTAAGTACACCAAGCTGAGAAATTTCCTAGTGTATTTGGAAGGAACATCTACCGAAATATCTGTCTTTAGGAACGAGCAGGGAATTACACCTACTCTTCCCCCTCCTATGGTCCATGGCTGGGATTTACATATGTTTTACATAAATTTGGGTTTATGATAAGCTTTGCCTCGTGCTTTACGATGTGTAAAGCCCAACCGTGGGGTTATCAAATGTTTTAGTTTTATCAAAATGGTTGGGAGACTTAAGGGGATACTTACTCAATTTTAAGAATAATTTGAGTTCACACTTAGGCCGACACCAGAGGCGACACTAGTTTGGGGTTAAGGAGAAGGAGTTTTAGGCCCGGGCGGCCCTCGAATATTCCAATTCATGCTTTTGAAAGGGGGATGCGCTTAGTTTTTAGGTCATCCTTTTGCGCCGCTTGCGAATGGCATTAGCGCGACTATTGCTTTACTACTGAGTTGCTGTTTCTGTTATTCTCGCATTGCGCTGTTTTCTCCGCCGCTTGTGCGCTGTTTCCTCCGCCTCTGGTGCGTATTTTTCTCTGCCTGCAGCGTTCGTCTTACTTGCTTCCGACGAGTTTTCGCAAGCGTACATACATGCAAGCGCGGTCTGTCGCAAGGTCGTTACGGTCGGCAGTCATGGCGCCTGCGGCCTCGCTGGCGGCTGCACGAAGCCTGACCGCGGCGCTTTCCTCCTCCACCACTGCGCGTCCCTCGTCGGATAAGGTAGGCAGCGCTGCGCCGGTTTTTAATTTTGTTGAGATTTCCTTCTTCATGCAGGCTCTGTGTTTTTGTGCGCGCTGGTGGGTCTTTGGATTGTCGTCAACACTGTTCTTTCAATCATTTATTTTCCTCATTGTTCTTTTGAGACGTGTGTTTAGAGTATTCGTTAAAAGGATTCTTCGCCCTCGTTCTGACTTATCGCGCATAAGCATTATTCTGAATTGCAGATGGAATTTGTTAGCAGCTGATCGTTTGCCTGTTCGCTGCCAATGGAACCTCTCGGTATAAAGGTTCAATAGGTATCCGGGTGATATTGTTTTGTAAGGGTTGTTGTGTGACTTAGTTTCGGTATTATTTTTCCATTACTTATTGTCATGTTCCTGAGATTTTGATGGGGCGATGAGGTGCTTTGTTTATATCAATTGGGAGAATTGGCTGGTTAGCTTCTTGATTGCAGTCTTCATCGACTGCATGGCTCTCAATTAGTGTTTATTGGCTCTGCCCTTCAGCGTACAGACATTGTGATGCACCCAGAAATGGGTCAAAGTTTGGTATCCCTACATTTTAGGGTCATGTGGAGTCCCCCATAGAAACATTTCTGGCATAATTGAAGAATCCACTTGGGCTTCACCATGCTAATAACCATGTCTTTCCAATTTAGTATGTTCAATATTTATCATCCTTATGGATGTCATTTAGAGGGCGGAGCCATTATGGAACTTGTTTTATAACAATCAAGATTGACAGGTTTTCTGAGAGTGTATAGCTGTGCTTCTGTGGTTGAAGGTCACACATATTCCTGTGATTTCCAGTTTAATGACAATGCAATATTAGTCCTTGTAAATAGCAGGAGATTGACTTCTGCTCATTGTGAGGGGGTTGAAAAGTGATGATGGGTTCAAGAAGTTTGTGAAATTTAGTTTGTTCATTGTGGATTGTTTGATGAACGACCTTGTGAGCAGTGTGCAGGAGCTGTAGTGAAATCCAATGGCAATCTTGTGGGGAGACAATCATCATTTTCACCAGCACCAAGTCAGAGCAACTCACTGAGATCAGTCAGAGCTATTTCGGGGAGGACATCAGGATTTGCTCAAAGTTTTGTGAGCCAATCAAAGGGCAGTGTTATCAGAGTTAGATGTGAAGCTACAGCTACTGAGAAGGAAGCCCCGGTTGAGAAGTATGAGTATCAAGCTGAGGTACTTTCTGTGCTTTTAGTTTTCATTTCAAGTTGTAGACTTTGCATTGCATTGGATTCACTGATTTTAACTGTTCAATAGACTACTATGAAGGTTTGGACTGAAAATACCTGGAAGATGGAGTTTTACCAGAGAGAACTGAAGGGAGGTGTGGTTGATGCCCAGGATGATGTGCATCTGCTAATTTTTTGCTCCCTTTTGAGTGGCACAGGTCAGTCGGCTGCTGGATCTTATTGTCCACAGCCTTTACAGCCATAAGGAAGTTTTTCTTCGGGAGCTTGTCAGGTACTTCATGTGTGCAAGCCTAGGTTTCTCATGCATTCAAAACATTGTTTGAGGGCATGCTTAGTATGTCAAATACTAGGTTGCTCCTTTGATTCTGAGATTTGGATGTCTATTGTAATGTCACTGGAATATGATATGATAGTGCTTGAAAATTTCTTTCATAGTTGAAGGTTTTCACATATATAGGTAGTTCCAGGAAGCTTCACAAACATTCCTAGAAGACATGGGTTAAGTGTGTTTTGTTGGAATAAATTTTTTCTGCTACTGTAGACAGGGTTCTTTTCCTGTCTGTTACCTTTGCAACTTGTTTTATTGTGTCTTGTTGTGGGATCCTGCAGCAATGCAAGTGATGCCCTGGACAAGCTGCGATTTTTGAGTGTCACTGACCCAAGTCTGATGGACTTGAACCCCAACTTGGAAATTCGGATCAAGACTGACCCTGATGCAGGAACCATTACAATCATGTGAGCTCCTGAGATAAAGTTGTCTGTCTCAACTTTGTCCTTGCTTGCCTCACTCAATTTAGGGTCTGTTGGTGGTTTGAGAACTATCAATTTGACATTTCTTATGATGTGAACTGTTGCAGCAGCAGGAATTCCAAGCTGTTTTTGAAGGTTCTCTTTCTTCCTTGTGCACATGAAGTTTTAGGTGAGGATATTGACTGTTGTGGTGGTTTTGTTAACCAGAGATACTGGTATTGGCATGACACGTGAGGAACTTATTGAGAGTCTAGGCACCATTGCACAAAGTGGGACTGCAAAGTTCATGCAAGCTCTAAAGGTGAGTTTGGAGGAGACATCTCCAAACACCAGTACTGAATCTTATTAATTTTGGGTTGATGTAGTTTAGGGGAATGGGATCATGAGATATCATTTAGAAGAGGGAATTATGTTTTGCATGTGCAGTTGGTATTGTAATTGCATCTGAAATGGAATAGAGACTTTGTTTTTATATAGGGTTGCATGGGTTTATCAAGTGCAGGACAGCAAGGAAAACAATGCTGCTGATAGCAACTTGATTGGCCAGTTTGGTGTTGGCTTTTACTCTGCCTTCCTGGTTGCTGACAAGGTATTTTCCTGAGTATAAGAACTGGTAGCTTCTGGTGCTTGGTTTGCAACTTGAACTTCTTTTGGATTTCCTTGCACCTTCTGTCCAAGTCCATGGATAACTGGAAAATATTCTGCTTCCATGTCTTTTTTTATGGTCAATTTAGTTGAGTCTGTCTGTTGACAGTTTCTGGATTTTCTTGGACAGGTGACTGTGTCAACTAAGAGTGCAAAGTCAGATAAGCAGTATGTCTGGGAAGGAGAAGCTGACACAAGTGTATATACTATCTGTGAGGAGACAGATTCTGATAAGCTGCTTCCTCGTGGAACTGTCATCACTCTCCATCTTAAGGTATTCAGTGAACAAGTACATCAAGCAGAGTTTGAGTAGATGTGCATTTTGTTAGTAACATGCACTTGTGTAAGCCTCTACTATCACTTATCATTATTGTTCTGAAGGCAAGGATAGAGCTGGGGCATGTCAGCTGAAGCAAGAGTAAGAATACTGATCTGTGATTCTAATAGTGATTGTATGGACCTAAAGAGGAAGACCAAAAAAGTTGTAACCAATGCCTTGGTATTGCAGGCAGATGACAAATTTGAGTATGCAGAAGCTGGCAGAATACAGAACCTGGTTAAGAACTATTCACAGTTTATATCTTTCCCAATCTACACATGGCAGGAGAAGTCCCGAACAAAGGAGGTACAGGTTTCCTCCCTCAGCTGACCTACCTCTGTGATGTGCTCTTCTCTCTCAAGCTTCTTGCATGGAATGCTACACATGGTATATAACTGTTGTTTGATTTGAAGTGCCAAGATACAGGCTTCAATTTGGATTATTTTCTGCACTTTGGAAACTCATGGGATCATTTTTGCTGGACAGGTGGAGGAAGAAGCAGATGAAGTGAAAGAGGGAGCTGAAGAAGACAAAAAAGAGGCATGTATTGTGTTCTGTTATTTTCTGCTTTGTCAGCTTGATTTATTTGTACTGTTCTTCTCATACATGTGGGTACTATGCTGCATCACACAACTTGTCTGTAGATGCCTATGTTATACATTTTCTGCAGTTTGACCTTAGCAGGTGGGTTGACATGCTAATGTGTTGGCTGCCAGTACAAGAAGAAGAAGTCAATTACTGAGAAGTACTGGGATTGGGAGCTCAGCAATGATACCAAACCTATTTGGGTATGTGCACTTTCAGTGAACTACTCACAAAGCAGACCTAGAATTGCAAGTAGATCCATGTGTTTGTGAACTCCGATTATGTGCTATTAAAGGGGAGCCGGATTATCAGCACTACAGCATGACACACCAGAATTCTCTTTGTTTGTTGACTGTGGTTCAGTTGGTGTTGGTTATGGTAGATGCGTAACCCAAAGGAGGTTACCAAGGAAGAGTACAGTGCATTTTGCAAAAGTACATTCAAGGAGTTTATTGACCCTCAGGCATACACACACTTCACGACTGAGGTGAGACCTTGATATGCCATGGATGTTAAGAGAGGACAATCAATTATCCCTACACATGATACTGTTTTGCCTGTGATCTAGGAGTAGGGAGCTAAACATAATTCTCATCTGGTATTTGAGTTATTATAACCATGGTTTTGGAATCAGATTTAAGGAATCATCACAGATTTAGGCATTGAGCTTACTTTATTTTCACATAGAAATTCTCTTGCGCTTCTTGATTCATACAAACTATTGAGGAGTAAGAGTGGAGTTGTTTTTCCAGGTCATCGTTAAAGATGTCTTTTTCCACTACAGATCCTGTGACCAGTCATTTACTCATAATATTTAAATTACATGAGACAAAAGACATCAAGACCAGGGAAATTTACTGTGAGTTTTGATGGAACTAAATCACAAATATCTGTATGTAGGATCAAGTAGCCTGCATAAAATATCTCTTAGGAGTTACTAAGAGGTGACTGGGCACTATATACAGGGAGAGATTGAGTTTAGGAGCCTGCTCTTTATTCCAGGCATGGCTCCCTTCAATACAGAAGATATGCTGGGTGCCAAGACAAAAAACATTCGCTTGTATGTCAAACGGGTTTTCATCTCTGATGAGTTTGATGGAGAGTTGGTAAGTTGAACATTCTCCTGTGAGTTCTGTACATTTTCTCAAGGAGTGTGTTTGAGAGAGTTTTGGTTCATTGCTGCAGGCTGCATTTCTCTTGGGGTGTGAGCTGATTGGAAGTTTTTCTCTGTGCAGTTCCCACGATATTTGGGATTTATTAAAGGAGTGGTGGACTCAAATGACCTTCCTTTGAATGTCTCCCGTGAGATTCTTCAGGAGAGCCGCATTGTAAGTTCAAAATTTGTAAAGCTGGTCCATGTTTGTACTGGATTTATCAGTATCTCCACAGATAGTGCTATTATAGGCATTCTCTGCTTTTGTGCTATAAGGTGATATTGGCTGCCTAACTGGGGTGCAGGTCCGCATAATGAAGAGGCGTCTTGTGCGGAAGACATTTGACATGATTGATGAAATTGCCAACCGGGAAAACAAAGAGGTGTGTCTGCCTGATGTAGTGGTGTTCTTGTGCCAGTCACCTTATATGGGATGTGAATTCAAAGAAGAGAATAGATGATGCCATAAGAGTGCTCTTGGACTGTCTTACTGTCCAGATCTTTACTCAAGGTTAAGACATTCTGGCTCTAGAAGATAATGGAAATAATATGGAATTTTTAGAGTTGAATACTGTCAATTATGATTTTTTTCATTATTTCTGGTTTGTAACCCTAGGTAAAAATAGTGTCTAGATGCAGTAATGAGACAACTGTTTGTGGATTTGCTCTATGGACAGATAACCTTTTCTTTATGTGCACCAAACTGTTCTTGACAGTTGAATTTTCTGGGGTTTCTCCTGTTCTGTGCTCTTCTACAGGACTACAAGACATTTTGGACTAGCTTTGGGAAGAATCTGAAGTTAGGTTGTATTGAGGATTCTGGTAACCACAAGCGGTTGGCACCTCTGCTGAGATTCCACTCAAACAAGCATGAAGAAGATTTGATTTCTCTTGACCAGTACGTGGAAGGCATGAAGCCAGACCAGAAGGCCATATACTATCTGGCGGCAGACACCATCAAAAGTGCTAAAAGTGCACCTTTCCTTGAAGAGTTAGTGAAGAGGGACCTTGAGGTGGGCTGATGGCTGAAAGCTCCATGACCCTGCTGTTGCTGTTCCATGATGTGTCAAGTGGTATGAGAGAACACTGAACTGTTTGGTCCTAAATCTGACTATTACCAATTTTAGATCAGGAGTATGCCGTTACTTGCACCACATGCTGTCATGGATTGTATTTCTGAAGTCTCTTTTAATGGATAAATCTTTGCAACTAGATTGACATGTGAATCCTGGGTTTTGGCAGGTTCTTTTTTTGGTTGAACCTGTTGATGAAGTAGCACTAACTAATCTGAAAGAATTCAAAGATAAGAAGTTTGTCGACATCAGCAGGGAAGATTTGGAACTTGGTAAGCTCTTGTCCTTCTTTTGGTCTAAAACAAGGGATCTTTTTATAACTACAAATGTGCTCTTCTTCACACCATTGAATTAAGCTTTTCTGACATTATTCATGGTAATGTTCTCTGGATTTCTTCTGCCTTCATAATAAATGCTTTTAGTTTAGGGTTCCAGTCATTTACGAAGTGATTTTAGTACATGTCATTACAACATTAGTGCAGCTAACCAAGCCTTTCTTACAGGCAAAGAGAGGAAAGTTTCTTTATTATGTTAAAATTTTGAGTTTTTCACACTAATGATATGGTAGTTGGTAACTACCAAGTTGTTGCTGAAGGGTACTGAACATGTCACTGTTGCTGTTGATCAAATTGATCAAACCACGCCTCATTTGTGTTCTCTTTCCTAGGGTTGGGCCTATAATATTATAATTCTAATTTTGTCTTTTATCTTTGCCGATATGTTGTTATTATCTGATATCTCAATTGTATCCAGATTGACCTAACTGCATGGTTAGAAAAGTAAAGGATGTGAGACTGATAATAGTTATTTGAGCTAAAAGCTGTAGTGTGTTGTGTATCAGAGGAGAGGACTGTCAAATGTGTGTACTCACAAGATACAGTTATGGCCATGTCTATTCCCTACTCTAACCCATTTACTATGCTTCAACAATATCAGGTGGAGCTGAGGATGAGGAGAAGGGAAAGGAGATGGAGAAAGAATACAAGGAACTGTGTGATTGGATGAAGAGAAATCTTGGTGATAAGGTGGCAAAAGTTCAAATTTCCAAGCGGATTAGTTCTTCACCCTGTGTGCTTGTCTCAGGAAAATTTGGGTGGTCAGCTAACATGGAAAGGTATGCAAGATTAAGATACATGTTAATTTGTGGAGTGAAGTTGAGATTAACAAGCTTTGCAAGCGAGTTAACTTTAATGTGAAAGGGGTGGTTGGAAATGGATCTGTCACCAAGCATCAGGAAAAGATTGGATGTACGGATGTGAATTGCTTACCATAGTGCGCAGTTGTCCTAAACTTGGGTATGTTGTGCATGTGCAGGATAATGAAGGCCCAAACTCTTGGGGATTCTTCCCATATGGATTTCATGCGTGGACAGCGAATACTTGAGATCAACCCCAACCATCCTATAGTTCAGGATTTAAATGTCAGTGTACTTCTGAGTAGTCTTTGTGCTTGAGTTTCTCATGGTGGGCTTTTAGCATTTGGGATCTAACTTGGTCAATTCTAACTCTGAGCTTGTGTGTCTCACAGCGTACGAGCAAGGGTGCTCCACAGAGCTCACAATCTCAGAAGATGTTGGATCTTCTATATGAAACTGCACTGCTGTCCAGTGGCTACACGGTGAGCTAGGATTTTGACATGCTTTGGCCAACTCTTTTTACTTCTCAGCTGACAACTTGTTGATGAAGTTTTCTGATAGCTGGAAGTGCAATGCCATTTTGTTGACATCGTAGCCCCATTGATCCCTGGCAGTGCCTATTTGGACATGCCTCCTTTCTTCTCTGTCCCCTGGCCAAGCTTGAAGAGGATCAGATTATACTGTTGTGTAATCTAATCCTAGTCAACATTTGTGGCCATGTTACTGTTTGGTTTGTGGTTTGGGCTTCCAAGCAGGTTCTTTCTAATATGTGCTCTATTGTACATGATCCTAGAAAGAAGTTCACATTCTTAAAGGACTGAAATAACATTGTTTGGAATTTTCTTGCATGCAGCCTGAAAGCCCAGCTGAATTTGGGGCTAAGGTTTATGAGATGATGTCACTAGCCTTGGCTGGCAAGAGTGAAAGCACAGCCGGAGAACCTTCAACAAGCCATGCTGAGGTTGTCGAGGCATCTGAAGTCATCACAGAAAATGATCCATGGAAAAGTTAGGGCATGGTAATTTACCAGGTTCGGCAGAGGATAGCAGTTTTGACCTGAAAAACAAATTGAGGCAAGTTAGTGTAGTGAGTGTTGTCTCATGTTTCTATTTTGGGCAAATACAGGCTTCATCATACTTTTGAAATAAGGTTTTGTTTTGTAGAGTGAGTCAGGCAGTTGTTGAGTTCTGTGGGTAGTTGTGTGAGGAGACCTTAGAAATGCAACCAATAATTTTCTGTGATTTCTTTGAAGCCTGGGTTCATATGAACAGGTATGAAGGGTGTTTGGATAATGAATGGTAATTGTTAGTATGTTATTGGTATGTGCTGTCCACTGATTTGGCAATTCTTGTAAGGCTCAATTCAGTCCGCAAGGCCCAGGGCCATCACTGGTAAAAGGGGCCAGTGTTAGATATACATCAAAAGGGATTTTTTATAGAGTGTCCTTTGATGAGAAAATGTGAAGAATCATCCATGTGGTAGGAGGCACACACCATTTGGAAATTAATTGCTGTCTGCTAATTAAGATATCATATTTAGCAAAGACGATTGATCCTTGCCTTACACCATAAGAATGGGTTATAGTGTCGGTTTGTGTTGGCTAGGTACATTTCAAGTCATTCTTCATTTAAATTTCGAATCCTAATCTGTTCAAATTCTAGGGTTAACAGATTAGGATTCGAAAGTCCAGGTGTGATTCAAGCACCGGTGGTAGGTTAAGTCTTTCAGTGACCTGCCCCTATCACTAGGGAATTTGCCACATCACGCAGGTCAATGGATGCAAAGCCTGTCCTTTGAGATCCATTGAGCAGGTGCAAAATACACACAGAGGTTTGAACAAGCCGAAGTTATGTGGTACTTGATGTGGTTGCCCTCTGAAAACTTTAGAGTGGTGGGCAGATGTCTTCAGAGCTTTCTGTCAGATTTGCAATCCCATCACACACACATACACATTCTCTCGTTTACTTACTGCCGAGTGCAAATTCTTTGTGCTCGTCTGTATCCAGAAGTAAGCAATCGCTGGATGGTCTTCAATACCGCTTTTGCTTTTTGCACTGTCATTGATGTTGAGTCGCTACTAGCATTATTGTGTTGGTATCTTGGTTTCTGTTGTTGCTTAAGAGGAAGCTTGCTCCTGTTTCGTCTTCTTCGAGTCTTATTCTTCTTGTCTCGTTCCATCCAGTGCACGTTCAGAGGAAGTTTGATGAAGCAGATCATTCCAAGTCCAAACAATCACAGTTTCTTTTGATGAAACTTCAACAATCTCAAAGAATTATGAATACCCAGCTCCGTAAGCTGCCAAAAACCATTGAAGAATCTTACGGCAAATGAGAACATACACAAAATGCATCGATGTGTAAATCCTGCAGCCATGAAGCTCCAATTTGCAGCAAAGTTTCGTGTGATAGTATAAAACCACTGCAATCTGACCTTTGTGTCTGGATAAACTATTCTTCAACAACAGAACTCAAAATAGAAATCATCACACAACTTTCACAAGAAGAGCTTCACAAACTCCATGAAAAGAAAACCTGGATCTCATCACAACTTTCATGAGAAGAGCTTCACAAAATCCATGAAAAAAACCTACAGCTAATCACATCTTTCTCACGTTCAAGAGCTTCACAAAATCCATGAGAACAAAACCTGTAGCTCATCACAACTTTCACGAGAAGAGATTCACAAAATTCATGAGAAGAAAACCTGGAGCTCATCACAACCTTCACAAGAAGAGCTTCCCAAAAATTCCAAAATTCATGAGAAGAAAACCTAGAGCTCATCACAACTTTCACGAGAAGAACTTCACAAAATCCATGAGGGGAAAAACAGTGCAGGAGTTTTTATTTGCACAGAACACGATGTTTGAACATGCGGTGATGGCAAGCCTTTCGTCAGCTCACTCATCCTCGAAGTGACTCTTTCTCTCTCTCTGAGTCTAGCCTTATTGTTGCTTCCTTCATGAAGCACATGACGCTGTCTGTGCGAAGGGTACGCTTTTCTCTTTCTTTGAACGTTGCAATCTTCTTCAGCCACAAATTTTGTGAGAACAACCATAGACAGAGGGAATGCTTGCTTGAAATCAGAACTGGTTGTGGAATCCTGAGAGGTACTCTCTCTCTCTCTCTCTGTGTCTCTCTCTCAGACGAGGAGGAGCCTCAAGCAGTTTATGACAAACTTTTTCGGAACCGTTGCTACAAATTTGCAAAGAGGATGATCGATGGATCTATCGATCGATCGATCGATCGATCGATCGATCGGTTATCGTCTTGTTGTTGCTAGACTTTCGATTTTCGAGGCCATGCATGAATCATCCTACATGAACCCACTGAGCAACGCTCGGGATGCCTTCCGACACTGCAAACAACATGTAGTAACCTGCGGGTGCAATCACCGCACTCGGTGGTGCATTAGCAGCGACTGTATATGCACCCCCTCCCGCAGCAGCTGGGACTGCAGCATTCAGTTCTATCAATCTTTGTCCCTGCAGCAGCAATCAGGCAACCAACCAACCAACCAACCAACCAACCATGGAACTTCAAATTCTTTTCTTTGAGGAATTGCAGAGAGGATCCGAATGGGACAGACATAATTAAGTCGCCGATTTTGCATGATGAATCCGCAATTTTTGAATGAGCCTCGAGAAAAGAACAAAAAGTCGTGAAGATTATGAAGATAATTGGTTTCAATTTGGCGACCAAAAATTGATTCTGAGATTGTGGTATTGTTATCCGTTTCAATCTAGTGACATTGCGCCATGTTTCAGTCGTGGAGAAAGAATTGCGCGACGTGTGGAACAAGAAGGTCAGTCAGTAGTTAGTACCTGGCCGAAGGAATGAGTCGAATATGCAGCGCTGACGAGATTGAGCTCGATGGCCCTCGGATTACCATTTTCAACTCTGGCTTCGAATCGCGCATTGTAGGCTAATTCTTCAGGAGCGTTGGCGATGACTGGTCTATTGCCACGAAGGTAAGCTGGTGAGTATGCCTCGATCCTGAGCTCTGTCGCGAGATATCCTGTCAGGGTGTAAAATTGGTGTGTGTTGCTGCCAGCGATGAGAACACGACCGTCGGGCAAGAGGTTGGCGGTAGAGTGATACACGCGAGCAATGTTCGTCCCCGTCAATACTTGGAAGCGACGACCAACGGCGCCGTTGGGATTGTACAACACTGGTGTTAGCACGGGGTTTTGTGCATTTCCCCAACCTTGAGCACCATTGGCAGCTCCGTTGATGATGAGGACGGTGCGATCAGGCAAGAGCACCATGTCACCCATGTTGCGTCTAAGAGGCATGTTCTCCATCTGCCAATTCGCACCTTCGGACAGGGGCGCAATTCTTCCACAACTCGCCGTCGCCGGGAGAGCGGCTCCAGGATTGAGGAACGCACCGTACGTTGCTCCGCCGCACACAACAACCTCGGGCAATGTATAATCAATGTAAGCAGACAATGGCAACAGGACCGAGCTACCAGCTGACGGATAGTTTCTGGGCCCGCCGGGAAGATTAGGGAGCTGCTTCACGGCAGTGACCCTCTTCCAGTCGAAGAGGACAGCGTACTGGTTGGCAAACAAGAAGATTTGGTCGTTGGGGAGCAAATGCACGTAAGGATAGAGATTGTCGGCTTGACCATCATTTGCCTGCAAGGACGCACATCCCCCGATCAAGTACCGAAATTCCACAAGTCAGTTTCGAAAAGAATCAGACGAAATCACAGAGGATCTTGCTTGTCTCAAGTTACAAATCATCTCAAATTTTTCTCTCTCGGAAAGTCGTAAGTTTCGTGACATGATCATATCTACAGTCGGTTGAGAGATATCAATATTTCTTTCTCAAGCACAAGAGGTTTGTGGAGGAGCTTGAACACGAGATCACGCATGGTGCGATCAGAAGGGAGTAGTTATGATTACATTTCCGATGAGAGGAACGTAGGTAGCGCCTCGGCCGTTAGCGGGCACAAATTCCACAGTCGGGTTGTTTCGTCCGCCGACGACGATTTGCGTACCGTCCGGCAATTGTGCGTTGCTCGCGTACCACCGGCCCTCCACCAACGGGACATCGGTCTCTACCCAGTTGCAATCACCATCTCCTGGACACGGCGTGAAAGTTCTAATCTGCGCGCGGATGCACACGTCACAAATCACGCACGGTCACATATATTGGATAAAGTGCACACTTGAAAAAAGATCGTTGACGAGGAATTTGACCTCGAGAACTTTGTAGTCGGAGGTTTAAAGCTCAACGAAGACGTAACTGAATCGATCGATCAAGAGAGAGAGAGAGAGAGAGAGAGAGAGAGAGAGAGAGAGAGAGAGCTGATAATTGTTACCTTAGAATATCCATCGTTGTCTCCACCTGTTTGCACCAGTGTACCATCGTCTCTGAATTGCCCCGAGGAGCACCAGGTGTCTGTTTGAACGAAAAGAGGCCTGATTCGGTTCGTACCGAGGTCGAGGACGGCAGAGTGCGCTGTGCAGTCGTGCTGCAAGCTCTGCATGACATGAGAGAGAAAAATATGCAAAGATTTTGCAAGTTAGAAATCCCCGGTCAAGTTGCGAAGTTTGAGTGACATATGCGAACAACGTCCCCGCAGGCCGGGGTGCACAAAAAATTAGCCGAGAAGGTTCAAGGTCAGCTACTACAGCATTCAAAGGAGACAGTTACTTGACAAGGAGGAGGAGTCGCAGGTGATGATCACCTCGTCTTGCGCATCGTTACGACATTCTCCATTGGGTAACGCGAGCTGTGAAGCCCCGATGTCCGTCCGGTCCAACAAGACAGCAGTGTTGAAGCGCGTAATGGCCGTGTGCATGGACGCAATACCCGCATTCTCCACAAGAATCTCCCACGTTCCTTGCGCCTCCACTTGCAACACTGCTCCCGACATCAACAGCGCCACCAGCTGAAACCCGAAGAAGAGCAGCTGCACCACCACGCTGGTAGCCATTGACGAACCCATTTTATGTATAAAACCGCCAACAACTTGGCTCAATATTGCAACGTACCACAAGCTGCAGGAGCTGCACTGCTCTAGTTCTCTCGAGCTCAGTTATACGTAACACTACTGGACTCGCAGTCTACTTGCAGCAACACTGATGCAGATGAAATTAGAAAAGTATAGAGTATTGTCTGCAAACTAGAGCCTCGGATGATGCACACTAGATCAGCGAGCTGCCACTAGCTCGTAGTACTACTGCTGGCTTACAGCACTGGAGGAGACTCGATCTCGACTGAGCTGTGAAGCTTGCTCTGAATTCGCGGCCCTCAAATACATGTGCAGCAAGTCCGATCGACTCTAGAGAACAGGGCCCCACAAACTACACGTACAAGATGATGTCTTGTTGCTACAATTGGAAGAAAAGAGTGAACAAAAAGGGAAATTCCGTTACTCCTCCTCGGCACAATAATTTCTCCATCTATGGTACCCAGCTCTACAGATCCACAATCAGTCTAGCCGGCCCCCGCGTGGGTCCCGCAATAACAACTACAACAACAAACAGAATTATAGATCAGAGGAGTCGTCCTAAACTCAGTGCACCGATCCTGCATACCAATGGAAAGTTCGCGAATATGATCGTCGAGTTGCTTGTCGCGAGCTTTTGCTTCTCTTGCACTTTTTGGTTCGCCAATTATCCTTTTTTTTGCATGTTACAGACTGGACTTTTGCAGTTCTATTGAAAATTTACCTGCATACAAATCGTCGTCAAGAAAACAGATCAACCAAATTTGTAAACCATTTCATGAAGAGCTGAACAGCAACTTATAGATCAAACTGACTCGAAGAAATTCACAAGCAGGCCTATGGGGAACTCACAGTCTTTTTTCATTTTTGTTTGGGGAGCTAAAAATTGCCAAAAGGCCACAGTTTTTTTTTTAATAAAAAAGGCTAATATTCTTTCGGAAATTTTGTCTTCCTTAATAAAATTTCGCCAAAAAATTTCCCAAATTTTTGTTTTAAGGAGCTTGTCGCCACAGTTCTCTCCTGGTCTTCCTGACATAAACTGACATTTATGATTGGGTAGAATGAACCAACTTCTTCGTCTGCTGTACGAGCACATCCAGCTTTGCTTTGCTTCTGCAAAGCGTACTTCAAATCATCTCGTCCAGGATCAAGCGTGGACATGTACAGATTATCGAGACGGAAGGAAGGGCTTGGCTTTTCTTGTTTTCTTTCTTTTGGCCCTTTTCGTTTGGGTTTGATTGATTGATTAGCTGATCCAATACGGGCAACAATCAAGTGATTTCCATTCTACTAACGAACATAATCGTCATCCCTACACACGAAAACCACCAGACTTTCTTTTTCTGATCTCGAATTGTCGCCTGCTTGATCCTAACAAAACGTGTGATGATCTTCCGTTTCTTCACAACCTCCAAAGCTGAAGGCCGCTCGGTCCCATGTTACGACATCAGCATGATCAGCTTCATCTAATTTTGCCCTGATTTTAAAACCTAATTTGACCTAGTAATTTTAGTGACCTAATGCTTGAACATTAGGCCTCCAGGCCGTTGGAAATTTTCACTGCTTTCTTGGACCCATTTCTGTATTAGGGATTCTTGAATGTGGAATTCATGATCAGATCAAAAGGCCCCAACATTTGGTAAGAAAAGTGAGCCTTTTGGTTTGCCAATTAAACATGACTGAAACTCAACAAGCAAAATCAAGCAACCGTGTCAAGCATTAAAGGGAAAAAAAGAGAAAACCTCATTCTTGACCTAATTTTTGGACCTAAAGCTTGAACATTAGTGGCCACTGGAAATTTTCACTATTTTTTCTGTACCCATGATTTCTGTGTCTAGGATTTAGGAAAGTGGAATTCCTGAGCAAATTAAAAGGACCCAACATTTGGTAAGAAAAATGAGCTTTTTAGTTTGCCAATTAAATCTAAATGAAACTCCACATGTAACTTAAGCTAATCAGTCAAATTTTAAAGAAAATAAAAGAGACCTAATTCTTGAATGTGAGTCCAGGCTGTTTAAAATTTTCCACTATTTTCTTGGACCTGTTTCTATGCTTTAAATTCCAGAAGGTGGAAATCATGTGCCAATGGAAAAGACCCAACATATGGTAAGCAAAATGACACTCTACTTTGCCCATAAAACATGACTTCAGGTTCAAACTCAATAGACATCAATAAACATAAATCAAGGTAATAATGACTCCACACATAAATGAGGAAAACAAATGAGCTATTTCAGTTTGGCAACTAAAGCAAGACTAGCTCATTAAAGTACTCAAACACAAAAAGAAGAATCAGTGAGCTACCCTGGTCGCTGGCGGTTGGGAGTTCGAAACCCAGCTGTGGACCCCTTCTGCTCAAACTCTGTGAGGACTGTAAGAAACCCTAGTGGTTAACTTTTAGGCCTGTCGGCAGAGTTACCAAACCACCCCAAAAAGAATACACACACAAAAGAAGAAAAAAGAAAACAATGAAAATTTCACTTTGCCAATTAAACATTGACTCACTTAGCAGCAAATCAAAGGAGCCAAAAGCCACACACTTACTTAGTTTGGCAATTAATCAAGACAGATAATCATCATAACAAAGATTAGGGAGACTTTGTTTGCCACTAATCATGATTTGAATTAGAAAAGTAAATGAACCCTGCCAATCCAAAATAAATCAAAGCACCCAGATAAAGGGGGAAAACAAGGAACAAAATGGAAGGACCCATGTCTAACAAGACAAAAGAACCACCTAAGAGGGCAAACCACAAGAGGAACATCAAGTTCCAGAAACCCCTCCTGTCCCCATAAGCATACCAAATAAGGAAAAGGGAAATAAATCACTTATTTTGCCAACTAAACATGTGGAAGCAAATCAAAGCTGTTAAATACAAATTTTTTAAGTGAGATAATTAGTTGGCTAACTACTTAAACCATACATTACTGAGCACTTTTTGTCATGGTTAAGTTCAGCTTAAAAGTCGACACTTAGTTTGTCAACTAAATATGACTGTCTCAATGGCTGTTTCAAGCAATAGGGACAGTGTTTTTTTTTTTTTCCTTAAATTTGTGAGGTAGGTATGTTGGTGATCACCCACAAGAGGACTTAGCCAAATTAGGCTACAGGACAGAAGAAAGTCAGAGAATTTTAAAGATTCCTACTATATATTTTGGCAACATGTTGGAAACCTATTGTCTAAATATGACAAATTCCAAAAAAAATTTGTCTCAATGGAACAACTTGGGCCCATAATTTCTCGAAAGAGCCTTTTGTATTATTTGCATCCTCCACATTTTTGGTCACCAGGATGCGAAAATTCACCCCCCAAAACAACACTGAATAGGAGCTGCTTAATTTGCTAACTAGGTGAATGTCAGTTTTCATGTGGATCAGTAACCACAATATCTAATTAGAATGAGGATGGCATCAATGAATTAATAGTGACAAAGTGTTCCCATGTCATTGAAGAAGCTCTTCAATGCTGTTCCCACCATGAAAAAATAGTGACAAGGTGTTCCCATCTCATCGAAGAAGCTCTTCAATGCTCTACCACCATGAAAAAATAGTAACACATTGTTCCCATGTCATCAAAGCTCTTCAACCCATTCCCACAGCATTATTATATAATTTCCCATGACTCTTGGGCTGCCTTCTTGTCTCTACACCCTCACATCTTCCCATCTTTTTCAAAGGGTTTGCTAATGGCAACAACCCATATCACCTAAACAGCAGCTGCTTGCTCACAAGGACTCAATATAACCCAAATCTAGTGGATACCCCCCCAAGGAGAGAGACTCCACTCAAACATCAAGGAATCTCTGGAAAATGGTAGCAGAGTAGGCAATATCAAACCCTTAGAAATGCTACTTCACCACTATTTATCAAAGTATATTTGTTGATCAATAAATTCTGCCTTCATTTTAGTACCAAAGATGGTACAAAGGCATTTGATGTAGGGTCATTCATGTGATCATCCAAAACAAGATTCAGCGTCAATTTGGTGAAGCGTTAATTATAAACTCATATTTGTTACCTCAAATGAGTTTGTAATTAATTATGAATTCTGGACATATTGACAAATGAGATATTGAGAATCAAATTTCATAAAAATAACACAAATCAAACTATCCTTTCCTCCTTTCCCAGAAAGAAATATACTTATATTTAATAAATGATGATTTAGGTTTTAACCAGTATTGTGCAGTTGTTAGGTTTTGAGTAGGAACTTCCGGTTTGGGTGTCCAAAAAAATTATGGGGTCAATTTTGATTTTGGTTAGATTTTGTTTAAAATAAAATTGGGACTCAGTTTTCGATCTGGTTTTTTTAATGTGAGGATCAATTCAGGTTTCAATTTTTTAAAATTTTAAAATCAAGTTGGTTCCCATTTTTAGGGTAGGTTAAGGTAAGTTTTGGGTAACCTTTCAATTAACTTTCACCAAGCCAAACATCATAAAAAACAATCGAAAAAATAAAATTTTATTTATAAAAACTTTCAAATTGTTACAAACCTTTGACAAGGCCGAATTAAGTGGAACTAATCTACTCTTAAATTTTAAAACTATATTGGTAGTTTATAATGGATGAGTATTGTTTTTAAAATGTCAACTGAATTCATGTTTTCATGCCTAATGCACTTGTATACCAAGTTTGAAATGCGCATTTTGCCACCATTGGATCTTTGAACGCTCCCCCCATCCCCCCCCCCTTCAATCAACCTCAAATCACCACTCCAATTGCACCTCATTTTGCAAAATGAACAAGATCACAAGATCATCAAGATTAGAAAGGTGATGCCAAGCAACAATTACCTGGGACAAAAGAACACCACCATGACCAAAAACATAAGAAGATGAAGAGGAGGAAAACGATGATCTACATATCAATGACAGGCTACAACTGCGAGAAAAACACCACAATCACCAACCACTAACATGAGCTACAACAATGAAAAGAATACCACCAAAAGCACTAGAATGACAAGAAAATCACAAAGACAATGGCAATGATGTAGAAAGTAGCAATAACAAACAAGAAAAAACACAAAAAGAAAAAAAAAATTAACCTTCAACAACACCGCTACCACCCCTAACCCTAAATTGGAACCAAAATCAATTTATTTTCAAAAAACCAGTCTAGTTCCAATTTTCCAGACCACTTAAGAACTGACCCAATTTCAATTCTTTGTAAAAATTTTAAATACTCTGGGAGGTGTTCCCAGCCAGTTCCTCTAACCTCGTTTAACCCTGGCTTTGATTCCTACCTAGTTCCACATCTGGGACCTAAGTCCAGTTAAGTTCAAGGTAACCAAAACCAACAACAGGTACCTGGCTAACCTGGGTACCCACACAACATTGGTTTAAACATTTGTTAATGTGAATATCTCTGAAATATAACTTTCTACATGTTATGTTATTGGACACACCATTAATCATACTCAATTCAATTGTCAAGGTGAAAAATCTTGAGAATATGTTCCCAATCTTCACACTATGCACATGTGTTATCTATCTATCCAAGCGTGTATGATGACCACCAACTTCTCTTTTATAATATCAAAAGAAATTCATTCATACAATTAATGTTAGTCAATTATAGTAGGACCATTATTGGTGGCCCAAAACTATTGAATGGCAAATTGGAATTGGTACACATTTAACCTACCATTTGGTTTATTAACCCCCATTGGTTTATTAACACTCCTACATTATAAACATTATCTAACCTTCTTTGAATTGAACATTTGTATGCAATTTTATTTTTTTTTTGAATTCTCTATAAAAAAAAATACTTATTTTTAATTGATCAATCCACAGCATCTACACAATATGGATATGATCCGAAGCCATGTAATGTGCATTTTTTTGAGATTTGAAGTCTTGAGGCTTTTGATCAGGAGATATAATCATCATCATAGTGTGTTGGCATTTTTTATGTGTACAAGATGGGTTTTCCCTCTATGATTGCATATAGCATAGTTTTTGCTTATGTTAGGCTTTAGATTTTGGAAAAATTAGGTTAACTTAAAATTGAAAGTTTTGTTGGTTTTAAGATGAATAACTTGCTAGAGAGTATGTGAATGCCTTGCCATGTCCTCCTCCTTAGGCCTGGCTAGGGTACTACCAACACTTGTTACCCTATATCCTAGGGTCAGTTTCCACATTGACAAAACAAAAACATTATTTACTTTCAAAAAATGAAATCCTTTTTTAATTTTAAGATTATTAATATTATTATCATCTCCTATAATATTGTGATATGAGTAGTGAAATTATTCAGAGTGTAGGCTATGATAATTACAATGATTTTTAACATGACAATTTCATATTTTCACAAAATTTCATTTCATTATTTTGAGGATTATTTAATGACGAAACTGACCTTAGGGTAAGGTAGTCAAGTTTGCTATTGTGTTCACAAAAAGGGGAGTGGGTAAGTCTAGGTCATGCTTTAAATGTTAGGATCTTAGAGCATCTCCATCCATACTTAACCCTTATTTTGAGCTTTTGCTAATGGTCTTCACATCAAAGATAGATTACTAATCATTCTCTATCTTCAGCCACAAACATCACAAATTCAACCTGAGAGACTCTGTAAGTGCAATCCCTTACACCAATGATTATAGCTACAAATTAAAAACAATTGTTTTCTTTTATTTGGCCTGCCAAAAGGCAGGCTTGCATGCACATATTTACCGGCCCAAACCCAATCTCCAATTTCTTCTTATATTAAAAATTGTAGTTCATCGAAAGTAGATATGAAGTATCTACAAAAATTTTAAAAGCATTGGTAATTTTAATGCTTTTAACCCAGTAGATGATCGCACCTTCAAAGGGTGAATTGAATTTCCAACACCCCTCCAACCACCAAATTTTAAGAATTATTCTAAAACGTCAAAGCTTGGAGGTAGGTATAACATTACAAGTCTATCTATACACACACAACTACCACATTATCAAGAAAGATTGTTCTTCTACAGTAGACCAAGTCTTTAGGACCCACTTTGGGGTACATAAAGTAATGTTCTTATAGTAGTAGGGGTCCTAACAACCTACTCAAAGGGCCCAATAGAAAAAAGGCTATCCAACTCTACATATCAAAGCTTGAATTCAATGAACTGATGATATCTCTTCGTCTCTTCTTGTAAGAACATGCACTTGGGGTTGTATATGGAAATTGTTCAACAAACGGTGTCACCCAAAGTGGCAACTATGTCAAGTATAGATTCGTCGTAAGGGTAAAGATATGTACTCTTATCATGTTCAGCATCCACATGTCATCGTACTCATCCAAGCATTCCTGGACATTTTGTACACAACAAAATATGCATCATTCCTATTATGCTGCCAGCTCTATCAGTCAAACCTTTTCGGATAACATTTGCTTCTATAAAGTTGTCATTGGCAAGAGACGATTCGGATAACTTGTGTCAGCTGAAGTGTCATTCCAAACTCATGTCAATAATATGTCAAGAAATCACACAATGAACAACCTCACAAGTGACTTGGATCATTTGAAGCGGTCCAGGGAGGAAGGGGGGATGTGGGGCTTGGGATTTACCATTCATCTTTTTTCTTTTCTTTTTTTTTTAATAGTTATTTAGATTCCTGGGAAGTTCACTTCTCTTTTTTCTCTTTTGTGTAGGAAAGACTCGAAGCTTTGAATGTTTTGAGCTGACCAGCAAATCAAGTGGTGTGCCAATTTTTTCAAGAATTAAGCTTAGCTAAGAAAATTAAGTGAAAAAAGTGTTTGTCCATTAGGGGAGTTTAAGGTTTTCATTTACTTCACCCAAGACTTATTATCCTCTTGTACACACACACACACACACACACAAACATAATTAATGCTTAGCTAAATACCTATAATTTCTTACTAGCCCATTTGTATTTTGAATAGTCTCAACCAAAATCCTTCATTTTCCATGCACTATGGTTCCACTCTCACAATGTCATCATGTTACGAGGGTTTGTCATATGTTTAATATGTGTACAAGCTCATTGAAATCCTTGTGAGCTTTGTTCACTCTCTATCTAGTGAATGAATTTTATTTTCCTTTCTCCCCACTCTTCAAATAATTGCTTTTCAACTAAATCTTGTTAGACTATACTAGATAACCTTAAGGTGGTGTGAAGTCTACCCAAAGACTAATCAATACGGCCAACCTTTTCTCTGGTCTAGACTCTAGACAAAGGCCAGCAAACCAATCCACAAAACAAAAAGTTAATGGTTTTGTGCATGCATATAGGTATACAATATTCATCTCTACCTAAGGGTGCATTCTCCACTCAAACTTGAGGATGCCGATTTGCCAAACATGCTAAGATACAATATACAACATAGCCACTATTGCCCCACTCTTTGATAGTTGGTGGGCGGATGCCAAGTTGTTTATCAATCGTTGCATGTCCCCCTTTGCAAGCATCTTGCTTAAGAAAAAAAAAGTGAGATATACAATTTGAATGCTTTCATTGAGGAATTCTGTATATTCATTTTTATTTATTTTATTTTTTACACCTATTTTGTGTGGATGATAGTTGCACCTCATAGTTTCAAGGAATGAAGTTCAATTGATTTCTTTTTTGGTTATGTGTAATACATATAATTCCCAAAGATAGGTGCCTTGGCAATTGTAGTATGCTTGCATGTGTTTCTAAAACATATTTGCATCATCTCAAGGACCCCTATTTGCGGTGGGTGTTGAAGGTTTCAATATTGAACAAAATTTGCAAGTATTAAAATATTTTTCCCTCATATTCCAAAATGCATTTTTTTGTTTTATAATTGCTGATTATGCAATAGGAGACATGATTTTCATAAATGTTGTTTTTAGATACAAATGTAATGTAGCTACCAATGGTTTAGATGCACCCAATGAACTTTTCAATATTTGTTGCATTTTTATTGCTTAGTTGTTATTATGAAGTAGATGACTTTTGTTGGTATGTAATGCCAGTATGACTGAACTTTTTCCTTGTGCCATAGAAACTCCTTACTTGAAAGGTGGGCTTTTAAATTTTCATGACATTGTTATATTGAAAAATATATGAATCTAAGGGCCACTTTAGACAAGGGTCCAAGGAGCAAGGTCCAATGAAATTGAGCATTCCTATTGGTCAAGAACTTTAAATTGGTGTCAAGTCTTTTAGACATGGTCTAAGCCCAAGACAAATCAAATTGTGATTTAGCTTGTATGGCATCATCTTGGAGAGAAAACCAATTGGTTCAAATCAAAAAAAGGAACTTAAAGGAGAGTTCATGGTTTGGAGAATCAAAGTGTATGCTAAGGTCAAGGTGGTTCTTTTCTTCATTTTTTTTGCTTCTTTTCATTGTTTTTTTAAATCTTTGTTGTTCAAATTTTGTGAAAATGAAATGAAAAACATGTTATGGATTGAAGACATTGTTGAGAGCAAACCAACTCCCTCAATTTTTTAACAATTTTAGAGTTGACATGGTTGATTTTGTGAATTCTCACAAGGTGAATATTAAAAGGAATGCATTTTGAACCCTTACAAGGGCATGAAATGAAGGTGAAAAAAAAATTAAATCATGAAAAAAAAGAGAAAAAAAAAATCAAAAGTTTTCCTAATCCTTTCACATGTCAATCACACATTTTTTATATTGGACCCTTGAATTGGACCCCAAGCCTTTAGACACACTCATTGTACCTTAGAAAAAATTATCTTTTTGGAATGTGAAGAAAGGTCCAATTCAAGGTTCAATTTTTCTTCAAATTGGTCCTTGGGCTTTTGGTCCTTGGACCCTTGTCTAAAGGGGCTCAAACACAATGTTCCCTAGATGATGACGTATATTGCATATTTTCAATAGTGGGCTTTATAGGGCTAATTTAAGGCGCTATTGCAGTGGGAGGTTGTTATACTTCAAGCAATATGCAATCACCTCAAAATTAGTGTTTGAACTTCCTATATAATTACATGTTATGAGTGGAATTTGAAAGTGTTCACAAATGACTCTCGTAATTAAGAATAACTACAAACCTTTCTTGATGTGCATTTATCAAGAAACTATGATTATGTTCATTCTATTATATATTAACATGATAATATTCTCAAGTGTAATGGTAATATATTGTGACTCATATTAGTTAGTTATGAGGTCTCCAAAGTTTTATTTTTGTTTTTATTTCTTATCTTCTTTGATTCGTCCATCCAAAAACAATTAGTCAAGCTTTGGACAATCCCAAAACATGTATGTTATAAGCTCCTCATTTGGGCTCCTTATATGGGTTACAAGAGTAGAACTTAGGGCAAATGGTATGGGGTAAATTGAAAAGCTATTGTAGCTGCTATTTGTTTTTGGACATGCAATGTATATACCCTTGACTAGACATGATGAACATGCTAGCAACTACTATGCCTTGTTGAAATCAAATTTTTTTCCATATCCCAAATCCACCTCCTAAACCCTCTTCAAAAGGAAAACCTCACATCCCACACCCCACAACCCTCTCCAAAAGAAAAAACAAGTTGGCAACCCTATTTGTACTATCTCACTTCATGGGTTGCCAAAAATTATATCCCTTCCTTTGTTCTTTATTATTTTCCACCCAGGCTAATGGTAGGGGTTATGATTAAGGGTGTATAAATAGCACAATAATGAACAAAGTTCAAGTGTTTTCTTAACTTTAAATAATAATCTTAATTTTTTTGAACTCCTTTAAAAGTATCTAATTAAAGGGAAAAAAAATTCATATGAAAGGCATTATTGGTAAATATTTATGTGGATTGATGGTTGACGTCAATATGACATTGGGAAAATTCTTCTTTGAATCTCGGAAATACATGAGTCTAAATATAGGGTGTAATATATTGATTGTTAGGTAAATTTTATAATTTAGTTAGTTTTATAATAGGATTATAATATGTGTTAATCTCAGATTTTCTTTAAAAGTTAAATATAACATTTATATTTTAAAAATTAAGTAATAGCCCATTCTAACAATTTGATTTAAGTGTAGCCCATTCCCAACATAAAGAGCCATGAAAAGGTGTCTTTTCATATTTTTCTTTTTTTAAAGCTGATTTTTGATGTCTTATCCACCAATTTGCATCTCATTTTTCTTCATTTGAATTTCAATTCAATTGAATTCAATCTTAATTCAATTATTGAAATGAATTTAGTTCAATAGGAATTGAATTAAATTGAAATTCCATTCAATTTATTTCAATTCAATATACATGCAATGCCATTCATTATTTTCATTAAAATGGAACTTAATTTCAAAAAATGAATTCATTTTTTTATCAATTGATCAATTGATCCTCACTAATAATGTGTAACAATACATAGCCCAAGTTGGTAAGGTGTGAAGGTTCAAGGTTTATCTTATATATTACATGTTACCCACATAAAATACCACATGTTGTAAAACATAAATGTAATGTTGGGTTTGTGGTATTTCTACCAAATACCCAATATCATTATTAAGACTAGATCAATGAGCACCAATTTTCATTGAATTGAAATAGGATTCTTGTATGTTAGTAACTTGTTGGTGTCATGTGTCAAGTTTAATATGAACGCTTACAATTGATTTATGACACCATTTAGGTAATACTTTATGTTTGTATCTTGGTATGTTACATTAATGGTTTCCCAACTACATGATATATCTAGGTTTACATATAAAGAACTAAGCTTCTATCATGAAGCTACAATTAAGATATTTGCTACAGTTATATACTTGTTTTAAACTAAGTCATATTTCATATTTAGGGTTAATAGTTTTAATTTTTATCTAACTTTTTACACGTGTCATAACATAGGATTCAAGTTCTAAAATATAAGCTATTAAGTTAAATTTATGTAAAGAGTATAATACAATTGAAGCTAACATTCTACAAAAGTACATTCAATTAGTACTATAATCATGTTTTTGTTATGTATAATTCAACATTTTATAGTCAACACAAATTGATCAAAACTTCATGCAAAACTAGTTAACCTTTTGAAATATTATGAGTTCACTTTAAAATTTCCGATATATTTGTTCACATTGCTAAATTTTCAGTATTTTAAAAAATGGCCAACAAATATGATTTAAAAAATTGGAAATTTTGGCATAATTCTTGAATAAACAACATATTTTGTGATCTTGGGTTTTTGATGGATGCGGTTTTTAGGGTCACAGGAAGTTAGAACACAAGTTGTGAGCAACCCCCAATCACTTGGATGTAAAAAAACAACATAATTGAACATTTTCAAGGCCCATAATAGATTCACTTACCTACATGAACTAGTGTATTAAGTGTAGGTGTGCTTTTGTGTGGACTAGATCTAACCGTGGGTCTTTTGTTGGGTCCAAATTCAACTCAAAACTCCTATACATATTGCAACTTGTAGTTATTAGAATATTTCCAAATCATTGAAAACTTTATGACAAACCTTCAAAATGATTGATTGTAGTATCTATCCCTTCTCGTATTCATTGAATGCTAGTTTTAAATGTCAACAGTTGTAAATTATATCCAACAATATGATGTGTGATTTATGTATTTAAAAAGTGTGGGTGAGATGTGGTTATACATTTTGTTTTTTTCCAAATCATTATGAATGTTGATTGAAGGCCAACAATTTTAAAGCAATTCTTAGAATTAATCTTGGAATTTAGAATTACTCATGAAATGCATTATAAATTTCCAAAATAATAATAATAATAATAAT
>Ga0116231_10002430_pt1 | contig 38967 bp, 35 predicted proteins | sample S1TSphgellanicum_2_FD_89695 | JGI IMG/M metagenome (GOLD analysis project Ga0116231, IMG submission 89695) | Host-associated microbial communities from peat moss isolated from Minnesota, USA - S1T2_Fd - Sphagnum magellanicum MG | ecosystem: Host-associated > Plants > Peat moss > Unclassified...
GGGGGGGGGGCACGGGCAGGGAAGGACCGAGCGGAGTGGGAGGCATGGGCGGGGAAAGCTCGACGGGTGCATTATGCATCAGGTTCACACTAATATGAATGAAGGCGACTAGATTCGAACCTACACCTTCCTCACTAAATCCAGACAATTTTTATCAATCTAACATAGAATACAACAAATGTCTTGTAAGATTATTATATTTAATCATTATATGTCAAAATTTTCAAAATAAAAAATTGTGGTGCTGAAACATAAACTTCAAATTATATTAATTATTTGGCATTACTGTGTTGAACCTGAAAAGGTACCATAGTATATGAACCACTTTTGATTAATGTATGATATTATGTTTCTTTTTAATGGATTGCTTTAGTTTTTGTAAGGTCTTTCCATTGTTAGGATACCATGTGCACCTTCTTTTGGGATTGAAAAACATGTGGTGCTTTTAGTTCCCCTTCTTTTGAATATGCCATCTTTTGATGAGATGCCTTCAATTTTACGTGTTGGAATGTATTTGCTAATGTTTCTTAAGGTGAGTCCTTTCCATATTATTTTTGATTTGAATGGAGTTTTTGAGACAACGCACTTTGACATGGTTCAAAATATTGGGCTTTTGATTCAACATTAAAAATCGTTTATTCCATCTTGTACGTTGTTTTCAACCCTAAATTGAAGGAATTCATTAAAAATATGTATAGCATAATTCATAGTATACATATTGTCTATAACCCAACATTAAAACATCGATAATTACTTGGATGAAATCTAGCATGAAACACAAATTACCATCACTTCCTCAATGGTGTTTGGCCAAGAGTGTTACTCATTTTTCATTTGTTAATCCTAACAAGCCTATTTTCCATAAAATCTTGATGTTTTCTTTTCTAAATATTGTGACATTCACACTTATAATACATTATTTGTAGACAACATGCCTTACAAATGTTCATTTAATGAATCATTTAGTGCCATTTTCCTAGAGTGTTTTTGTAAGGGTGACAATTATTTACTAAGTATTATTCTCCCTTAAAATCTTTTCATTGTTTTGGATATGGTGTTAGCAGTTTTGTAAAGGATAATCCTTTTGGTTATATTAAAAGTACTAGTCATAACGATCCTAAATTTTATTTGAGAAATGCATTAGTAAGTGTGATGCTTCATACTAAAAATGGAAAATTTTAAAAATAAAATAAAATTCAATTTCTTTTTTTGCATTCTTTAATTTCATTTTTATTTTCTTTTGAAATCTTTAACATTAAGAAATGTGACATTTCAAAATCATTAGACTTAATGAATTATATTTAGTTATTAATGGAATTTTTTGTCTAGCTTGCATTTTAAAGGCTTACAATTTCAACACTTTTTTGATTTTGTGGTTATTAGGTTGAACTTTGTACTTACTTTTTACCCTTTTTCACTGTGTTTTGTTTTAGTAGTTTTTACCTTCCACAATTATAACTACTTGGTGGCAACCTAATGCTTTATGTTTATAATTTTAATCTTTTTGAATGGAAACCACTTGGTGCGCACCAAATGATATTTGGTGTGTTTAGAATCCAATAGATTAACATTGCTTGACTAGTTGTTTGTGGATGTTCAAGGTAAACATTGCAAATTATCCCCCAACATTCCAATTTTTGTTGTCATGTGTTCCTATGTCACTACCTACAACTATTGTTATCATCACACATACAACACTTAACATAAAAATATCTTAAATGGTACACCACATCCAAACCCAAAATATGATTCATTTGTAACAAACAAGAATCAATCCAAGCTTAAAACATAGAAATAACAAAAACCATGAATCAAATAAAATTGTAAAACATAGGAAAAACTTGCAAACATGAAAACAATATGTTTTGGAATCTCAAATCATCAAAAGTGATTTGAAATCACACAACTTGGGATTATATCCCACGACAAAATATTTTGAACCATATTCATACCTAAACTGGTTCAAAATAAAACTCATCAACTTAACTAACCTAGTTTATTCCTAATTAAGTGGGACTTAACTAAGTAGTTAAACCAACATGCTTGACATTGTAATTTGTTGGATTAATTCTTGGTTTTTGTAGGTTGTTGGATTAACATCTCTTGGTTTTTGTGGGTTTTTTTTATGGGCATAATTTATTTATGTCCATCTCCACCAACCAAAGTTTGCATAAGCATTTTTTGTTCATTTGTCTACTACCCCCAAAAAATTGTTAATTCTTAGTGTGAATATTGTCATGTATTACGTTTCACACTGTTTTTTTACAAGGGAATCAATATGTGAGGGGAGAAATATTGAGATTAACAAAGTGGAAGTTGCAAGAATTGAAGTGAAAATTTCCTTTCTCAAACATTTAAAAAAATTATATTTCAAGTTGTTCTTTTTGTTGTTAAAAAACGTTATCTAAATTTTTCCTTGTTGATGCTACAAGTTTTTGTGAATCAATTTATTTTCATTTGGGGATGTGAATAATGTTCTAGTTAATTCTCCTTCCAAGAAATTTACGCGGATAATTATTTTTCTTTTGGATACATTATTTCTTAATTCTTGTTTACATGGATTTCAAAAACTAAATGGTTATAATCATGTTTTTTTTAAGCTACTTGAAAGTACTTGAATTGGACCTAAAATTTGTGGCAGTTTGAAAAAATAAAGTTCAAATACTTGAAAGTAGGTGAAATGTTTTTGCAAGTATTTCATTTATTTTTTCAAGCACTTGAATATTGATGTGGTGAACATTCTAATATTAATTTTTTGGGTAATTGAGTTTGTTTTCATAATTAAAATCATCCCCAACCCCAAAAAAATGGGAGATATTTTTGAAGATATTTTTGGGATACTTTTTCAAGTCCAATTGATATGACACAAATTGCTTTTAAAAGCTAGAGAGAGGCTAGAGATGCCCATGAAAAAAAAAAAGTTTCATTTGTTTTGAAATGTTAAAGGAAGGTTAAAAGTTTGAAGAACTACTTTTTGTGTGTTTTCAAGTAGAAACAAGGTAACAAGTATGTACAAAATATCTTGCTTACACCCTTCAAGGATTTGAAATGTGTATATTTTGCACATCAAGGATTGCCTTATGGGAAAGAAGACCAAATGTTGTTCCTTGACAATGAATTTATCAAGGCCCTTCAAACTCTAAATGTAGTAGTTTCTTCACTAAATTTTTTAGAAGACATAAGTTGTCAAATAATAAGGTGTAGTGGTTGGGCCAAGTTTGTATTTGATGATGATTTCATAGAGGATGCCAATTCTTTTTGCCAATGACAATCAAACTAACACAAATAAGAAGGTTTTTTTTTTTTTGAACTATCCAAATTATTTAAAATTATTTTTAGACTTTTTAAAAGTTCAAAATAAATTAAATACACATTGTATTTTTAAATTCTGATTGCCACTAACGTCTGTTGCAATAGGGATAATTAAAAAGTTGATAATGCTGATGTTTATTTTGGTTTTACATTTAAAGTTCATCTACAATCTAAAAAAATTATGATTATGACAATCTAAATAGTCCCCCTAATTGAGCTTTCACTCGAAAAATGAGAGCATACACTAAATGCAAGAGTGCACACACCAAATTACAAGAGAAGATACACCAAAGTCATAATGCGAAAATACATATCATGAAGCTGCAAAGGAATGATTGCAAGCTTTATACACAATGTGAAAGGGGATGGGACTCTCATACCTCTAAGGTACCAAGTTCATTTTGATTGCAACAAGCTTGAAGGTGGAATCAGCCCAATATTGGAGTTTTTTTCTTTATGGTGGGTGGATGTTGGAGTTTCTCAAGTTGTAGACTCAAGCATTAGGTTTTTTGTAACACTCAAGGCAGCAATGACAGCAAAGTTCAAGGCAACATTAGTAGTGACATACATTCAAACTAGGGTTTTGGCAAACACCGGCTCATTGGTTTTGCAAAGGTGACTACAATGGATTGAGTCTTCCTGAAAATTGTGGCGCTTATCACATCAAAAGCTATCAATTGTCAGTGATTTTGGCCCAAGCCAACATCCCAAAATAACCCTAGAAGGTCAAATGCCCTTTTCTTGTATCAAAAAAATGCTAAAATTTGCCTAAACAAAAAAACTCCACACCCATGAGATGTAAAGTATTGACATGATTTGTACATCTCATGTGGATTTCAATATTCAGATTTTTTCTTCTCAAATTTGGAATATTGAGTAGTTAGTTGTAGTTTGAAGAGTTCTTTGCAGCTCAAATGCAAACTTAATTAGTTTTCAGAAGTAATACAGTTTATTTTTCAATCTTTATAGCCAATGTTATTGAAAGGATATTCAAGAAACAAATTTGTCCAATACTTTCCCCCTCAAAAACTAACAACCAACAACCTCCTTTTGCATGATGATGCATGACATTTGAAGCAAATACATCATCTATGACGATGTCATTAAAGAGTCTCAAAGCAGCTTCCATGCTCCCACAGTTCACATACATGCAATGAGACTATTGACCACAAAGACATCAGCAACATCATATTGAAGGATCTTCTTATGGACTTTGCATGTCCTCTTCAAGTGCGCCCATTCAAGACCCCCCAAAATGTGACATAGTCCAGAACCACCCCATTCCATTAAAACTTTTGGCATAGTATGTATTCCTTCAATTCTTCACATACCCCCTAAAGTACTGCAAGATTTTTTTCTTTGTATTTGAAACCACTTCCTCACCAGGGGTTTATATTCAAATTGTGTGATGGGCCTGCATTGGCGATCATCCACAAGAGGAATTAGCCAAATTTGGCTACAAATCAGAGAGGAAAGTATAAAATTTTAAGAATCCTGGTAAATATGGATATAATAATAAAAAATCCCTCCAAATTGTGACATTGCCTTTCTACAAGTGGCATTTTTTTTGTCCGCACATGATTAAATTTCACCTAAAAAAATAATGCTACTCCTCACATGGAAGATTTATTGGTCAATCATGATCGATAGGTGGACAAAATTTGCATATGTGTCACCGTCTGATTCGTGGTTTGAGACAAATGCTGTTTCTCATAACCTACTACCTTCTAGGACATAGATGAAATAATCTAGTTTTCATCCATAAAGAGCCCTTTCTGTCTGTGAAGAGGGCTTGTCATGAGAAATAGTGCTCGATTATAGGTAAGCTGAATTTGCTTTCCCCATTGATTATGTCCTGTAACCGGCTCAAGGCCACTGGCTTCTGGATATAGACTTGATGCTCCCATGCCTCCACTATATCCGGTTGCTGGCATCCTCTTGCTGGTGACCTACTCCAAAGACACCTGCTGCCATTTGCACACACAACTTCCACCATTCAACTGCAGGCAAACAGACAGGTGAAAAACCTTGCACTACCATAGCCTAGGGTCAGTTTCCACATTGACAAAACAAATAAATTATTATGTTTCTTCAAAAAATGAATTCGTATTTAACTTTTGAAATTATAATTTTTTTTGTGATCTAAGTAGTGGAATTATTCAGAGTGTAGTAACCTATGATAATTATGATGATTTTCAACATGTTAACTTTATATTTTCACAAAATTTCATCTGCCTATTTTCAGGATTATTTAATGATGAAACTGACCTTAGGGTAAGGTACTTTATGTTGGGGGAAGCTGGCTCCTGTAAGCCTCCCCTAATTATTGGGGGCTACAACCCTCAGAGTAGGGGGGGAGGCCCTGGGGGGCAGGCCATTAGGGCCATTCCCTAAAACAGAATTACCTCCATTCCAAGCAAGCAACCACATCGTGTGCAGGCATCAAAATGAGCAGTTGCCCATCATCATCTGTGCTCACACCATTTAGCACGCTTACAAGTCAACAAGGCCTACTACTGCACACAAAGACATCATCGGACTTGCAACCAGCTGCCACATTTCACACATGTGTTACTACTGCATAATCAGGTTATCATAACAAGGCATCACAAATACGCTAGCCCTGCCAATAGATAAGATGTTGTACATCTACCTATTGTGTCCACACTCTGAACACCCAAAAAAATCCGTTCCAATCTAAACAGTCTAAACACTTTCACCAAAGAAACCGGTTCCCCTAATGTGAAATCGGTTTTAATAAAGTAAAACTTCCCAAAGTTGGATCCAATGCGATAGTCCCTGTCCCTGTGGGGGCACGGCCCAATAACAAACCCATGTAATGAGTTACAAGAACACTACCAAGACAATCACAAAGCAACAGTGGCTCACATTCTCCAAGCTGCCATCCCATGAGTGCAAAGCATCCAAGAAAAAAATTATTCCTGCCCAAGTTTCTCTATAATCTCTTTCTAAAAAAACTAGTCACATACTTTGCAATAACACTCAAAAGACGGATATCTCATGGGGCAGAGTACCTTACATGTTGTCGACTTGTGCTCAATGAAAGCCAATTCAGGTTCCCGTTCCTGAATTCAAGTTGTTGAATTTTGCTTGGGCCTTTTAACTTTCTTGTTAAACATTTAAGAACTTGTTCCCTAGGCAAAATTGTTTCTTGTGACAATTTAAGAAAAAAGGGTACTAAATTGTTGTGAGGAGTAATTTCAAAAATATTTTTCATGCTACGCATTGTCATGCAATGACATAGAGACTCAATGCTGCATTTAATTCATTGCTTCTATTTAGTGTTTGCTGCTCAAATGAGATGAGAGTCAAGTCTAGCCCCCCATTTTGGAAAAAACTTCCCTCATGAGCTTCACCCATCATGAAACACAAGGTGAGATGTTATTGTGAACCTAAACACTTGCAGATCACAAGGTGTAAGAAAGGGAGGGTTCTTAGTTCTTAGGCCTATTCCTTAAGAGTACAAGGGATTCTACACTTAAATTTGTAGGTGTAATATCCCTCCTCTTTTCTATTCTAGGAGAGAGTTTCATAGGTATAGGGTGCCCTCCAAATACAATAGGACTTTTCTATGAATGCTTTATCAAGAAGTAACACCGCATCCATCTTATTGAGGGTGCCTTGCTATGGAATCTCAAATTGCAATTCAGTTGTGAATTTTAAATGGCATCTCTACATATTCATTAGACTTGGCTATTTATTAATAATCATTCTCTAACTTACTGATTACGATCCTCTCATTTGTACTCTGCTTGTCCATGGCATTGACTATTGTTCTAAATTTATATGTATCACACATACACACGCAAATAGCTTACAATTGGTTGCAGGAGCCACACACTTACTTTCATCTCCTGCACCCCCTGGATGAGGTTTAGGTATGAGCCAGAGGAGTCAAATGCGCACTTTGGAAACTGGTCCAGCTGCTTTGACCTCTTTCTTCATTTATGTGGGTCATACACTCCCCCATATCTTTGTCAGAGTCGTTTTTAGGTGTGGATTTTAGTTAGTTTTTGTAATATCTTATGTGGAGAGGTGAGCCTTTGGTGATGCTCTAGATCTCCTTTTTCCCTCTCGACCTCAGAACCGAAGGTCATTAGTGCAAAAAAAAGCTCGATTCAAAAGATGGGCATTGGGGGAGATAACTTGAATTGATTAGAAAAGCCCTCTAGTTTCTCATGTCAGTTTATGGAGCTAGACTACCAACTCCAAAATTTTAGCAAACCACAACACTGTGTAAATTTAGATCCCTTTTGCTTATAAGGTACCCACACAATTGACGTTGGGCACTTCTTTCCCAAATATATATTTATTTATTTTAGAAAATGAGGTTATGCAGTTTCATAAAAATTTAACAGTTTAGGAACAAGTGTACATCTTTTGTCATTTATTTGTAATAGTAACTGAATGTTTGGGATGAAAATGTTTTTTTAACAAGTTGGGAGTTTGATTCTCAACAATTTTGGCAAATATCAATAATTTTTTTTAGCTTTTTTCAGCTAGACCTTTTGCAAATTATTTTGTGTCAAACATCACTCATAAGTAAGGTTTGTGGAAATGATGTGAATTCCTGAAATAATAAACAAATCCAAATTGTCCCTGATAGATTCTTTTCTTCCAAGCCACAAACATGATCAAAATGGAGGCTAGAGAACCAATAACCAATTTCAAAGTTTAGTAATCCTTAAAGCCAACCAAGGAGCAATAATCAAACCAACCTTGCAATCCAAAGGGTGCTCTTTATACAAAGAAGTGCTTCCCTAAAAATTCTCGATCATAAAGCACACAGAAAACTCTTAACTGCATTTGTAAGTTACCTTATATCTATGGATATCCCTTTGAGAAGCCAGGAAATCTTTTGCCACTACTTCTTAAGAGTGGGAAGGATTTTACACCTTGATCTTATGCCTACAAGTACATGTAAGATACCTCTCACTTCTAAGGAATATGAATAAAGCACACCTATGTTTTTTTCTTTGCATTTGAAGGCACCTCTGCGCATAGATGATTCAATCATCAGTTCAAAGACCCTTAATCGCATGCAGACTTTCTACCATTTGAATAAAAAACATTTAGTGCTTTTATGCTGTGCAAGGCTTGCTCCTCACAGGCCCTTAATTTTCAAGCCTACACCATTGGGTTACTGCCCTCAAAGCTACAACCCTCAAATTAGGGAGAGACCTTGGGAGCATGCCTTCCCCTATACACGAGAACCCTCCCCTTCGAAAGCCTTGTAATCTACATATGGTTAGGTTGCTGGTAACTTTAGCTGTGTGCTTCATGATGGATAAAACCCACTGGTGGTGGACATTCCAAAAACAAGGGGATTAGGTTTGGGAACACTCCCACCCTAGGCTTTCATCCAACACTTAAAAATTGTTTTATCTTTGCAAATTAGTCTTAGTAAATCCTTCAGTTCGAAAGGCAAGCTTGCTTGACAGTTGCCTTTCCAATTGAAGACCTGCTGGGACTGAAGCCTGAGACTGGAAACATGATCCATGAACGCCACCATCATATGACAAGAGGGCAGGCATTTAAGGGGGTGTATGGTTACATGAGGGGCACTATACAGAAAGTGCACCTCTTAAATGCACTGACAGTCGTTGCCACTATCCTCAAGGGCACTCTCACCTGGTTGCCACCAATAAAACATGTCCATGGATGTAGAAAGCAAAGTGTGCATGGTTTGGAAAAAGGATGTCAACACCAAAAACATGTCTATGGATGTAGAAAGGAAATTAGGGGAAGGCAAGCTCTCCAATGGTCCCCCCTAATTTGAGGGGTTGTTCGCCCACAAATTAGGGAAGAAGGCCCATTGAAGTAGGCCTCCTACAGCATAAAATATTGCAAGGATTTTTTATGTGAATGGTAAAAGGTTTCTTCAATTGATGAATGAATCTTCCATGCAAGGACATGCTTTCAATACAAAGAAAAAACCTTCAAGTAGTTTACACCAAGCCTTGAAAGGATGTCAATATCCATAACATGGCCATTGATATAGAAAGGAACATTATGCCATGCCTAAAAAGGATGTTAAATGCATGGCATATCATGAAAACAATGTATGCATGCATGGAAGAGGACATGGTAAACCACATAAAACTACAGACATTTAGGCACCCAAAACTTGAACTTCTTTCTCTGAGTGAGATAACTTAATAGATGACTGCTTCATTTCCGACTGATCAAAGGGAAAAAAGATGATCAAGGCATCAAGCAACTCATGTGAGCAAGTCTAAGCTTGGTGTAAACAGAATTGGCCAAAAGTTGGTGAAGTAAGAGTAGAAAAAACATTTGAAGATGACCTTGTGAGAGATTTCTTTCAAATCTCTTCGGGTATAGGAACTTATTGTTCATAACCTTTATGTCCTGGAAAGTCCTCAGGTTATGCAATTCAAAATAAAAAAATGGATGAAAATTCTAAACCAAAATTGTGTGTGAATTTTTTTCCCATAAACTGGTTGCATTTGTGTTTCAAAAACTGAATTCACAAAAAGGATATATTTTTTGCAATTCGGTGGAACCTCACCTTAGGAACAAGGTGCAATGCATAATGTTGTATGTTAACAACTTCAATTGCAACATGAGATATAAAGGTAGTTTGGCCACTAGATGTCATAGTCCATTGCCCTAGACTCGGGCTCCAATTAGTTACAATGACCCCATACTTGAGCTTGGGGCAAAGCTAAGCCATTGTCTTGCTCTTGTTATGGTTAGTAAGAAGTGATTAAGAAATAAACATTAGTGATATGGGTCACTTGGTGAAAAGTCATTTAATCTATTAGAGTTAATGAAATAAAAAGTTTCTGTTTTAACTTAGCCGCACCTCCTTGTGAAGGCTTAAAGACACCCTTAATACATTGACTTGTATTCACATTTGATAACATTTTGATAGAAGAAAACTGTGTGGATCACACTTGAGTGGTGAAGGCAAACTTTAGAGTCATCTTCTTCCTCCCAATTGATGCTGTTTGGGAGTGAAGGTGTGAAATCATAAATCATTTTTAGTTGGGGAATGTTGGGCTTGTTGAACTTTGTACACTTCTTGCTATCTCTTTGGGTGCACAATGCACATGATAATTTTAGTTGCTAGTACTAATGCAGTGTGTGTGTGTGTGTTTTGATGACACTTGGTTGTTCATTGTGTGACAGAGGCATATGACCAGTGTCGTGTGATTATTTGAATCTATTAACAACCCTGGGTTTAAATTTTTCATAACACAATCCCTGTGAGATGTTTTATACTTATTCTTGAGTGCTGAAATCCTATATTAAGATTGGGGCCACTAAACCCTTTTTTTGGAAAAATAAGTAAATATGTCAACAAAATCTATAGATGATAAGTCTTGGCTCCAGATATTTCAAATCAGAAAATCCACCATTTCCATTTCTTTGAAATATTCAGAGAAAACCACCAGTCCCTATTATTTCAAAAACCTTAGAAAATCTATGGTTTTCATCAAAGAACCCTTAAAAAAACAGGCAGTTTTCTGTGGGCATTTATTTGAATTTTACAATAAAAGCTTGAGAACTGTGGTTATATATGGAATAAGTTTTTTGGTTCTTTTGAGAACCATGGTTACAAACCCTGTGAACTGTCATGATAACCACTGGGTCTGTTAATTATAGTTTTTGAGTGTTTTAGACTTATGTTCTAAGGATCTCAACTTTCAAGCTTGAGCCTGGGGTGTTCTATTTGGATGCTCATTGCTCAAGATCCCTATGACAATGTCCAATTTAGCATCAAATTCGTTCACTTTAGTGCACCTTATTTCTTCGTCTTCAAAGCCAAATACATTTACTGTTGGCCTTAGTTTCTGTTAGGACAAAGCAACCCACAAGTAAAGAATGAAAATGTCTTCATCTGTTTTAATGGCAGATCTATTTGTTGTTGATTTCTTGATTTGGGTTGTTTGGGTTTGTTTCCAAGTTGGTTAAAGTGTTTACAAGGGTTCCATAATTAAAACTACTTAGCAGGGGAGATAGCATTTATAGATGGATGCAAAAACCTACTACAATAAAGCAGAGAAAAATAGCAACAAATAAACTTAGTATACATATATCCACATTGTGTTGAAAGCCCTTATAGCTAGAGACTAGAGAGCGAGCATTAAATGAATTATTCTAAGTACTCCCTCCACAAAACACCTAGAGACACAAATTAATTGAAGGAGTAAAGTAGTAGTGTTTCTTGTGCCCCCTCCCTAAGAATTCATCCCCTCACAAGTAACTACCCATCCATCCTCACCTTCATCCCCTACTAGATCCTTGGATGTTTGTTGTTATTGTTGTTGGTGCAGTAATAATTGGTTTTCTTCTGCCTCTACCTCCTCATCATCACCATCATCATCATCCCTAGAGGCAGCTAGCTAGGCATGCAGGCAGCAGACACCAAAACCCATTTATGAAAATCAAAGAAAAAGCTACCCATCTCTCTTTTAGAGTCAGACAGGCACTCATCCACAATGACAAATTATTTATTCAGCTTAGTAAGTAGAAGCTATTATCACATCACAGAAATCCCCTCTCATCATAATGAAAGTAGCATTTGTACTCCCCCAGACTTTGTCCAAAAGACCCAGAAATAAAGTTTCAAGCTCCATGAGACTTTAGCATTCAGCACTTGATGGTTTGCAATGCTTTTCACCTAGCAAAATTAATCCTATATGAAGTGCAAAGATATTAGAACCCTTGAAATGACATGCCCTAAAAAATAACTGATAACTTGGATCATAAAATCTGAGCCCCAAGGCTTACCTTGCAAAAGTGAGGCCCATGTAACAAAAGAAGAAAATGGGGTAGTGAGTTTAGTGATTGCTTGTTGATGCCATCTCCTTGAATTGAACAAAGAACCAAACAATGAAGTAATTTCATTCATGAATAGTAAACCATATTGAAGCCATCGGGGAAGCTTCTAGGGCTCATTATTCATAGTTCTTCATGAAGGAATGAACAAGGTGCTAGCTTCCAAAATCCAGAAATTGTATAAGCCCAAGAAGCAATGGCCGTATGTGATAGTTTAGAGCATGTAAAGAAGCAAATAGGAGATGCTGGGACTTGTGCACGAGTGACATTATATTGTGTACACACTTATAACATGTCAAACTTAGTAAATGCATTGAATTCCATATTTAATTTTTGTTTTGGATTGTACTCTATGCTGCCATTGTTTGTATTGGGAAGTTATGTTTGATTCCCACTTGGTTTGTGGAGAATCTAATTATTGGGTCATGGTTATCTCTATTAATATCAGTTATATGAAATAGGTGGATGAATTGGGTGTACCTATGATATAGAAAGAAGTGGATCCCACAAACAGATTGGCTTGATAGATTGTTCACTAAATTTAGCTTCAACAACACCTTTTTGATAAGGCAAAAATCAAATTGTTTGTGTTTGAGAAGATACTAGGGCAAGAATGTGAGTGTAATTTTATATGAGATACTTGGGCCCATTGTGCCATTTTGTATGATATTTTTATTTTTTATTTGCATCCTCCGTCTCCTAATATCCTATTACCAAAATTGAACTTCAGCAATAGGTAATGGTCATTTCCATCATGTACAACTCTTTACCCAAAAAGAAATCTCTTAAATAAAACTGGACGAACAGGGTTAATAAAAATGTTTTGAACTTGAGATAGAACATTGGATGCATGATGGGAATCTCTTTATTATGTGGGTAGAAAAGTTGGAAGTGTGGCAACTCAAGAAGTAACTTAATCCTTGATATTTGGAATGTCTTGAAAAATCATAAAATTGTTGTTTCAGACATAGATCCAAATTGGTTTTTTGGTCATTAAAAAAATACTCAATCATGTTATTTTATTTATTGCAGAAAAATCTTCATTCATTCATAAAAGTACCAGTAGTTGACTATTTTCAATAAAAGTATGTTTCAAATATATTTCACCTAAAACCAGTGACCACCCACATAAACAATGAGTTTTCTTTTTTCAATACCTACCCTTCAGAGGAGATCTTTGTTTTGTTTTGTTTTCAATACCTACCCTTCAAGTGAAACAAGGAGAGCTGTGGGCTCCTTGGGGTTTGTGTTCCCATCCTCATTTCATCCATCCGTCTCCCCATATAACTGTTTTTGTTGGTTTTTTGTGATGTTTGTGGGTTTTCACTTTTGTTGTTGTTTGCGGCTGACGAAGAGAAATGCCCTAAGAAGTTCTTTTTTTTTTCTTATTTCCAATACTTACAGTTCAAAGTCAAAGAACAATGGTAGTGGGTTCCTTGGGTGTGTGTCCTCATCCTCATTTCATCTATCTGGCTCCCCACAAAACCTCTTGGTTGTTTTTGTGTTGCCCTCATTTCATCCATCTCTCTCCCCCCAAAACTGTCGTTGGAATTGTCCTTGTGTTGTTGTTGGTCCTCATTTCATCCATCTCTCTCCCCCCAAAACTGTTGTTGGAATTGTTCTTGTGTTGTTGTTGGTGCTCGTGGCTGGTCACAAAAGTTCGTCACAGGTCACAAAATTTTGTCACAGAGCTGGACAAGAAAAAAACAGACAAATGTGTTTTTTCCCCTCCTTCAAAACCTTCCCGCTTCAAACTGAAACAAAGACTAAATGAGCTCTTTCATCGTGTGTCTACATCCTCATTTTGTTCATATCTCTGCCCCCAAAAACTTTTATTGTTGTTTTTGTGCTGTCCTCATTTCATCGATATCTCTCCCCCAGAAACTGGTTTTGTTCATTTTGTGTTGTCCTCATTGCATGCAACTCCCCGAACAAAAGTGTATTTTGTTGTTTTGGTGTTGTTACTGTTTTCCTCTGTTTTCTCTCTTTTGGTGCTGTTGCGGATGGTTTCAAAGTACAGTGTTGCACTGGGTAGAAAAAAGCCTAGAAAATTATAAATGTATTTCAATTTCAATACCTACCCTTCAAAGCCAAACAAGGACCTTAGTGGGCTCCTGGGGTGTGAGTCATCTTTTTGCGATGGCTATATATAGCCAAAAAGCTGTATTAAAAATTAAAAGTGCTAAATTCAAGTGCTTTTTGAGATTTTCAATAGCCTGAATTTGATCAAAATTTAATTATCAGATTTCTACACATGGTTCAAGTATTTAGCAAAAAAAAGTAGAAGGATGTTTTTTTTAAGAAAATTAAATCTGGCGACCTATGGACCATCGCCACTTTGGCTACATCACAAAATTGCCCAAAGGAACACTGTGAGTGGCCTCATCTTCATTTTATCGATCTCTTTACCAACAAAACTGTTTTTGTTGTTGTTTTTGTGTTTGTTTGCTGTTTTTCGCTGATTGTTTTTCGCTGCTCACTGTTGCGGCTGGTTTCGAAGTTCGTCTTCGTCGTGGCCAGCGCTGGGCAGAAAAAAGCCGGCTGTCCTCGCTGGGGGGAGGGGGGGAGGGGTTTATTAACGTAAGAGTGGCGGGGGAACTCTCGGGATTGCATTAAATGCAACTAAATGCAGCTGTCCAGGAAATCCGCGCTCGCCAGGTTTTTGCTGGACGAGCGCATTTAATGCCAATAAATGCTCTCGCTTTCCCGCTCCAACTCCCCTCACACTGCTTTCACTGCTCCTCCCTCCCTCCCTCCTCTGTTCCTTCTCTCTCTCTCTCTCTTTGGACCAGTGTTTTAGTTTTCATTTTATTGGTATCAAAATTTTGGCGAATTGGTTTTAAAAAATTAGCAAAGGTTAGTCAAATTGACACTAGAAAAACAAAACATTTGAAAAAAACTTCCAATTGCTTTGTCTAAAAAAAAACACGGCTCTGTTACTGTGTGGCTGCTCCCACACACATGCACCCCCCACCCCCCCTGCCTCTCCTCCCACTCCCCACTTCGCCCCCATTGCGCTCGCCCGCCTGCTGTTCTGGTGTATCTCCCTGTGTGCGCCTGTGCTCCAATGTGCAGCAGAATACCCGCCGATGTCAGGAGGGAATACGAGGACACCTCTGGTGCAGGAAAACCTTTTATCATTATTACTCGTGCACCCAAAACACTAACTTTGTAGCTGCTGCAGTGTTCCTCTAGTGCCTCATGTCTTTGCTTACAGTAAAAGCTTTTTTCCCACCACCATAGCTGCAAAGCTCCTGTAGCAGCTTTTAGAACTCGAACCTCTTTATTTATTTCTCAGAGCTCCAGTCTTGTTCCTTTCAAGTCCGTGAGTGAGTGGGCGTTGTTGGAGAAGAATTTTTGGTAGTTGTAGGCTTTCTATTGTATATGTGTCTCTACATTTCTGTGCGTGTCTAGGGATCTGCATATGGAGAATAGGCTCGAGAATATAACTTGTTAGTTTCCAAGCTGATCAGTATGTTTTTGCAGTCTACAGTTGTGGTGGAGCTGCATGCAGCAGTCTTAGATCACGGTAGTAGTAGTATTGACGAGGTTTGAGCAGGACCAGAAGAAAGGGTACAGCATTTGTTGAGTGGGAAGTCTGCTGTTTGTAGCTGATACTGGTAGCTGCTAAGGGTGTTCCCAGAGAGAGAGAGAGATGGTTGTGTTGGGGGTTTTGATCTGAAGTTGCGCGCGTGGGTGACGGCCGGGGAGATTTGTGAGAAGAGGGAAGGCGGCAGGGCAGCAGGGAGGGAGGGTTTCAGACGGATGAGGCTAGGGGGTGTGACCGTGCAAGTACCTGGGAACGGCACTCTCGGTAGAGGGGGCTTCGGGGAGCTGGGGGGTATGCCCGCTGGCTTGATGGCCCCTCCACGTCCAGTGCTGCCACCGCTAGGAGGGTCGCGGCCGGTGAAGCAGCACCATAGCTCCCCGAGTCTGTCGCTAGCACCTCCAATGGGTCTGATGGAAGGGCAGCGGGAAATCAGTCAGACGGCGGAGAGCGAGCAGCATCAGCAACAGCAGCAGAAGAACAAGGAGGAAGAATACGAGAGTCGGTCGGGAAGTGACAACATGGAGGGTGGCTCAGGGGATGACCAGGACCCAGATGGCCATCCGCCGCGCAAGAAAAGGTACCATCGTCATACGCCGCGTCAGATTCAAGAGATGGAAATGCTGTTCAAAGAATGTCCTCACCCTGACGACAAGCAGCGGCAGCATCTAAGTAAAGAGTTGGGATTGGAACCCCGTCAGGTGAAGTTCTGGTTTCAAAATCGACGCACTCAGATGAAGGCACACACGGAACGAGCTGAGAACTCGTTGCTACGTCAGGAGAATGAGAAACTGCGGTCTGAGAATGTTCTCATGCGCGAAGCTTTGAAGAATCCGACTTGTCAGCACTGCGGAGGTCCTGCATCTCTCGGCGAGATGTCGTTGGATGAGCACCGCATCGAAAACGTTCGCTTGAAAGAAGAGCTTGACCGTGTGTCCGCCTTGGCTGCCAAGTACCTCGGTCGACCAATCATGCCGACTCCACACGAGCCCCCTCAGCTCCTCAATGCCCCCCCCCTCTCACTCCCCAGCTCCTCTCTCGACCTCCAAGTAGGAGGAGGCAGCAGCTTTGATCTGCTTCCGACTGCCGCCGGCAGCATGGACATTGTGCAAGGTCCTTCTGTAGCCGACGTTGCTACGCGTCCAGGCGGACTCACTGAAGCAGAGAAGCCGATGGTAGTGGAGCTGGCTGTCACAGCCATGGAAGAGCTCTTGCGCATGGCGCAAGCTAATGAGCCTTTGTGGATGCAAGGTGGTGCCGACGGCAGAGGCAAGGAACAGTTGAACTACGATGAGTATATGCTCCAGTTCCCTAGAGGTATCGGGCTGCGACCCCCCGGTCTGAAGACTGAGGCCACTCGAGAGACAGGGCTGGTGATGAACAGTGGAGGCAGACTGGTGGAAACGCTCATGGACTCGTCTCAGTGGATGGAGATGTTTCCATGCATGGTTTCGCGAGCTCTTACGGTGGATGTGCTCTCCACCGGTGTGAACGGCAACCGCAATGGCGCCTTGCAGCTCATGTATGCGGAACTTCAAGTGCTTTCACCCTTGGTACCCACTCGCGAAATCTATTTCCTTCGCTATTGTAAGCAGCATGCGGAGGGTGTGTGGGCAGTGGTGGACGTGTCTGTTGACAGTCTGCGGGACAACCCTCCTCCGTCTCTCATGCGTTGTCGTCGCCGGCCGTCAGGAATGCTCATCCAAGACACACAAAACGGCTACTGCAAAGTGACAGCAGTGGAGCACATGGAATATGATGACCGAGCTGTGCACCGTATTTACAGAGATCTGGTGAACACGGGGATGGCTTTCGGGGCACAGAGATGGATAGCCATTCTACAGCGTCAGTGCGAGAGTTTGGCCAGTCTACAGGCGACTAACCTGGCAACTAGAGATTTGGGGGGTATTGCCAGCGCCGAAGGACGTCTCAGTATGCTAAAGCTAGCGCAGCGCATGACTAACAATTTTTGCGCAGGAGTGAGTGCTTCAACTGTGCACACATGGACTACGCTCTCAGGCAGCGGCGATAATGACGTGCGAGTGATGACTCGCAAGAGCGTGGATAACCCAGGTGAGCCTCATGGCATTGTGTTGAGCGCTGCGACATCTATGTGGTTACCTGTAGCACCCCAGCGTGTGTTCGAGTTCTTGCGGGATGAACGTCTGAGGAGCGAGTGGGATATCCTGTCCAACGGAGGTCTAGTAGCCGAAATGGCACACATTGCCAAAGGCCAAGACCCAGGGAACAGTGTCTCACTCTTACGCGTCAATCCTATGAATGCAAGCCAAAGCAACATGCTCATCCTGCAGGAAAGCTGCACTGATGTCTCAGGCGCGCTTGTCATCTATGCGCCGGTTGACATACCAGCCATGAACCTAGTGTTACGAGGTGGCGATCCAGCTTACGTTGCTCTCCTTCCATCAGGTTTCGCCATTCTACCTGACGGACCAGCAGAAAACCGAAGAGCAGCGGCGACGATGATATCACACGACAACAACAGTGACAACAACAGCCCACGCACGACTGGTGGTTCCCTGCTCACAGTCGCTTTCCAAATACTAGTGAGCACCGTCCCATCTGCCAGACTCTCCCTGGAGTCCGTAGCCACTGTGAACAGCCTCATCTCCTGCACTGTACAACGCATCAAAGCAGCTCTCCACTGCGAAGATGCATGATGATATCATCCTCCGATGGATGGATAAATGAATGTGTGAGATATCTCGCAAGAACAACAACAGACAACACAGACCTTTTGCTGCTGGGGTGATTTGAGGAGCCTTCAAGATTGTGTGTGCACTCACATTGAGCGTGATCTTGAGTGCTCCTCAGGAGGAAAGAAAAAAGGCCTTGAGATCTATTTCTCTCTCTTCTCTCTCCCTCATCTCTCTCTCTCTCTCTCTCTCTCTCTCTCTCTCTCTCTCTCTCAATTCTTTCACTCTCTCACTCTCAATTCTCTCTCGCTCTCTCTTTCCTTCATCACAGGTAACAATAACTGCCCAATTTTTTAGTGGCATCATCTTCTTCAGGCCATTTTTATTCGTTGGCAACGATTTACGGATCAAAAAAGATTTGACAAAACAGGGCTAAGAAAATGGGGGTGTGGGGAGTGCAGTCAAGAGCGAACCACCACTGATGGCCCTTGCTGCGTGGTAAAGTGGAAGTGCACACATTTGTGTTTTGTGTAGGTTTTCTCCAGCAAGCAACAGAGAAGCTGCTGCTGCTGCCCTGTGTATTTGTCTCAGGCAGGCAGGCAGACAGCTCGTTAGCTTGCTTGGTAAACCTGCACACTTTGGTGTTTCCTTTTTCTCTCTTTGTGTGCACCCGTTTCACCACTCGGCAAGGGTAGTGGTTCGGGTATTGACTACCTTCCAACCCCCAACCTTCTACTATTTGTTCAAGCTCTTTGAATCAGGGTTTTCTTTTCTTTCTAAAACCCATTCTCTCTTCCTCTCAGGAATCATTTGCATGATGCGGTGGTACTACTCGTGCAGAAATGTTTTCGGCTTTGTGAAAATCGGTTTAAGCTCTCTCTCACCTATCTCATTTTTGCTGTTCTGCAAGAATAACTCTGATCATTCTGTTTACGCTCCTCCACATTTGCTGTTCCTTCAAGATTAACTCCGATCATTCTGTTTAAGCTCCACATTTGCTGTTCCTGCAAGATTAACTCTGAGCATTCTGTTTAAGCTACTTCAGATTTGTGGTTACTGCAAGAACTCTGATTGATCAGTTGAAGCTACCTCACATTTGCTGTAATTGCAAGACTCTGATCATTCAGTTTCAATTCCCTCACGTTTACTGTTAGTGCAAATCCCCTGATCATTCAGTTTCTGCTCAATTACATTGGCTGTTACCGCAAAAAAGTATGCACATTCAGTTTCAGATCCCTCGCCCTCGGATTTGCTTCAACTGCAAGACACTAATCATTCAGTTTCAGCTACCTCACATGTGCTGTTGCTGCGAAGACTCTGATCTGATCCAATTTCAGTTTCAGCTGCTCATATTTGGCTTTTGCTGCAAAAACTCTGATCATTGAGTTTCAGTCTCTCACATCATGTTTGCGGTCAGTGTACAACAGTCAAGGGCGACTTTAGACTAGGCTCCAAGATCCAGGGACCAATGAGTTCAAGCAATCTTATTGGTTGAAAGCTTTAAATTGGTCCCAAGGCATTCCAAGACTGAAAAGTGGCAAATTGAGGTTAAACCTACATGGCACCTGTTTTGGAGGGAACATCAATTAATTCAACTAAAAGACAGTGCTAAAAGGAGAGCTCCTGATTTGAAGAACCAAGAATCAGGCTAGGGACTAAGGTACACTCCAACTCAAGAATTCAATTTGCTTCAAATCGGTCCAAATTGGACCCTGGACCCTCATTCAAAGTGCGTCTAAGTATTGTACTATTGCTCAGTGGATCTCATTGTTCAATTGCAAATAAAGGAAAACAAGTAAAATGCTCCTCAAGCAAATTGATTACAAAAGAAAATAATAATCGACCATTAAGATCATATTGAAATATGCGCATGAATAAAGAGATTGTCTTGACAAGTGAATGACATGGAGCCTGTGCAAGATACAAAATATATCTCCTATAACTTACACATGAAACAGTACCAAATCTTTTAGCCAATAGTTTCACTAGCTTTCAGAATAGCAAACTCACGCCCAGGTTGACATAGTTATGGAAAGGAGAATAACCCCACACATTTGCATAAGATGATTACATAAGGACTTTTCACAAATCTTGAGAAGATGAAATAGAATCCACAAAGGCTGCCAATGCAGACCCAGGATTTTCAGAAGGAATATGAACATGTGTTCAAACATTTGAACCCTTGATGGGTGAGTATTAGAAATGGCACTAACCCCCACCTGGTTCCTGTTCCAGTTCTTTCATAACAGTGGTTTGCAAAAGTAAAATGAACTGCTTCTGTATATAGTCATTGTTCTCAAAAATCGACGAACTTGTTCTCATACATAACCCTGGTTTAAAAAATCAAAGAACCTTTTACAAGACTATAGGTTCTTTGAGGAGGAGGCGTTGTGAGATTTCGAGAGCTTCTGGGCGGTGGTGAGGGCACGTCAGTTCTCTTTATTTCATGTCCCAAAAACCTCTGGTTCTTTGAGGCTTAAATAATGAGAACCCGAGGTTCTTTGATTCTGAATTTTTAAAAACTGGAACAGGAGGTTCTTTGATTCAATTTTTTTCCAAAAACACTGGAACCTGAGGTACCACAGAAATCAATTGACCACCCAACACTGGTATGAAGGAAGAAAAACAACAGTCTTCCATACGGAACAAAATATTTGTCAGCAAATGCTTGTTGAAAACACCAATGCGAAAAGTTATAGGTCCAAATATTGGAGAACTCAAACGAGGTCATGAGTTCTGGAGCCAATTATGGGATGTGTAAGACTGCCGTCCACTGTCATGGGATGTTATTTTAATTCCCTAGGCAGATAAGAACCAAATGGTCTAAGTGGGCACAGTATCTCTTTCATGTTCTGAGTTGGCCAATTCTGATTACAAGAGTATAATCTTGTAATGGTCCATTTTTTCATACATGTTCAGAAATTTCAGAATAATCCATGCAACCTTGGTTCCGTACTGGAATGGGCTCAGCCTGGCCGATTCTAGTGGGTATGACAACGGTCTTGCCCTGGCCAAAGTGAACTAGCGCCTACCTGCACATCATGCAGGATGGATGGTGTATGGACAGGAAACAAATACATTCATTGTATTCCTCTTCCATTGCTAACCGTGATAGTTAGCTACGTACTAGTACTAACCAACCACATCCATGAACCTATCTATTAGCCACCAAGTGCCTTACCCTACTTACCTACATAGTAACCACGTAAATTCCCTACCTAAGTAGGATGGTTTACAAGATAGATTACCAAGGTGGATTCCACATTGATAACTCAGTTGTCATTCATATTCGACTGTGTCATAACAGGTTTTCAATGGATGGTGCACCGGGCGGTGCTGGGCCGTATGTCCCTCACCTCCAAGTTCAATCCTTGTGATACCTGCCAAAACAGGCTGGGCTGAGCTCATTTCAGGGTATGTAAAGCTTCTTCGATTCCAAACCATCATCCCTTTACATGCATACATAGTACACACATGTACCACACCATTGCTACCTTCCTCCAAATTGTACAGGCAAAGTAACATAGTACCAGACAACCACAAAGTCAACCTGTGTAACAAAGTGTACAAGAAGGCCTCTTCTCAAGGCCATCTCTCAGATCAAGGCTACCGCAAAGTCAACTTTGTGGTAACAAAATGTACAAGACGGCCTCTTCTCGAGGCCCTTGATCCAACCCTCACTTGGATCGAGGACATGGGACCATATCCCTTGCTTAAGAACCTGATGGGGTTCTTCAGATTACAGTCTCTCATGCAAAAATTAAAGCACTTGATGCCCAAATGATAAAATATTGGTTAATGAAAGACAAGACCAATGTTGGTTAATGAAAGACAAGACCAATATTGGTTAATGAAATATAAGATCACTGTTTGGCCAGGTCTGGGTCCAAGTCTTAGGAGTAGGCCTGGTGGTTCTAGGAGGGGTGAAGATCAGTGTTGTCCGGATATTCAAATTGTTGCTGTTTATTCAGTACCGTCCGGATCCAGGTACCAAATAACCGACCTGTCAAATACGGATATTTGAAATAATCGGTCTCTAGCCTACCCACCAAGGTATTGGATTTTTTGATACCTGGAAACAACCGTTTGGCCAGATATTGATTTGAGAAATATTAATAACCTACTCGTATAATGGTGTATAAAATCAAAATATTCATTCAATTTTTTTCATCCAACCCAGGTATATTTAAACCCTGAACCCTAAACCTGGGTTATTCATTCAATTTTTTTCATCCAACTTTTTCATAATTTTTTTTTTCATTCATTTAGGGTTTCCCTTTGCTCTAAACCTAAATCCCCACTTAATTCTAAACAGTCAATTATTCACAGAGGCATGCTTGCTTTTCTGATGTGCACTTTGCTGTTCCAAGTTCCAACCTTTTCACTTTTGGCAATGGTTTTCTATTCACCAACTGTGCTTCTTTAATTGTTGGCACCTTCAATACTTGAATGCAAATGCATCATTCAATTGTTGATAGTACACTAGAAAAGCAAAGGATCAAATCAAATTTGGTTGAATTTAGAGGAGGTATGCAAAGAGCCTTCAATGATGCCTCAAATTCTCAAGTGTCTATGTTCATCGAACATTTCAGGAAAGTGGGGGACACCTTTCTTGTGGTGTAAATATCTATGGTGTGTGCACAAATGCTATTTTCAAATTTACTTTCCATTTTCAATTTTTAGTTCTTGTATGTGTTTAACAATCCTATGTTTTTTGCATTTCAAACATTTGGGCTCCCAAAGAGGAGTGTCTGCGTTTGTGTCTCAGTCTTGTGAATCCATTTGAGGTCATTGTTTTCTACATCAAGTATTTCTGCAAATTCGTTGATTGTTACAGGTTTGTATCAAAAGCCACACTATAAAGTCTATTTCTATTTTATTTTGAAAAAAGATTTAGCAAAAATCATAAGCTAATTTTTCTTTCAGTATTCAATCCTCTTTTGCATTTGGAATCTTGAATCTTTTAAGCCAAAAGTACTACAAATGGCAAACATTAAGGTACTTCATATGGGCATGGATGTTAATCAAAATTTTGATTATGAAGTTGGGGATGATTTGGCATTGGGATTACCTAATGATTTAGGCCCAATGGTTAGTTCAATTTCAATGCCTATCACACCAACTCCTTCTAAAAGCTTTATAACACCAAGCAACCTAAACTTGGATGCACTAATTATATGGGAGTTATTTAAAGCTCGATGTCAAATCTTTCTCCTTGTATGGCTTAACTCTTGGTCTACCTATGCCATGTTGGCGATAGTGATTGTTATTTGGATAGGTGAAACTAGGAGCTATGATTTCAAGGGACTTGTAGACAATTAGTGCAACAAGCTTGCTTACACTATTAGGCATTGTCTAACATACAAGTGAATACATCCTCCTTTCATGAAATGCTTAAAATGCAAATGATCTTCCCATTGCCAACAATCCATGGGCTGAAATGATGTTTTGCATATGTTTCTCTCTTTCTTTCATGACAATATTCACCTTAAAGCTTTAGATTCAAATGTTGTTTCCACTTTTAATTGGGCCATCATTGTCCCTCTTGAATTTTATGTGTTAATGTTGGAATTGTTATTACTTCAAGTCATCCTTTGGCCATTCTTCTTGACAATGTTGATGAAAGTGCAATACAAAGGGGTTGTTGCTATGGTATAGAACACTTTTCCAAAACTACATCATGTTTCATTTAGTTTTGCAATTGGCATAATTCATGCAACAAAATTACAAGATTCTTTTGGATGATTTTGTGTTTGTCTCCAATACAAGGTGGTGATTCCAATGTTTCTCTTCAAAATTGACCTTGATGTCTCTTGTGTAGGTTAGTGAGTATACATCAAAGTTATTGAGATGAATGCTTACACATGGGAGATTGTGTTTTTTGACTACTCTTTCTATTTAGATCTACCACAACCAAAGGTTCAACATCATTATGATTGAAATATTAACTAGTGCACTACTTTGTAAACCTATTATCCTTTTGAATTTGTTTTTAAAAAATTGTGAGGAGCAACAAGGAGGAATTGATGCAAGTAATGTATGCAATGTTTTGATTTGTATTGTAATGGTGATCAAGTGTAACTCATACCCATGTCCTTTGTGTTGACATGTAGAATTTGTAACCTTAATAACCAACCTTGATGCAATATTTGAAGGTTCTCAATTAAGTTATGAAAAAATCGCCCTATATGCATAACCAGATTGGGCGGTTCTAAGTATGTTATTGCAAAAACCAACCCTTATGCATATCTGGCAGTTATTAATTCATAAAAAAAAAGAATATTGATATCCTAGTGTGCTGGCCATTCCAAAATATTAATACCAGGTTGGTCCAAAAAATCTAGAAAAAAAAATTCTAATACCCTGTGTGTAAGTCAAATTTCAAAATTTTATAAGAACTGCTCCCACCTGATGTTGAATAAAACCAATATCTGGCCAACACTGTTCCCAAGACCCATCAGCTCTTCACAAGAATCAGCCTGACAGTTCTAGGGGGGTTGAAGACCTGGTCCAAAACTGGATCCATGGTTTCTTAAACAAATTTACTTAGGTCTGGGTTTTAGGGTATATTAGGTTTTTAGATATAGCTAGGTCTTAGGGTTTAGGGTGATGCCCTATGTTTATGGATTCAAGAGTGTTGGTTTAGTTGTCCAATTAAATGTTGATTAGGTTAATCTTAAGTTAGATTTGTGTAATTAAGTGTGTTTAGTTTGGAACTAATATAAGTGTGAAATGGGTTCAAAATATTTCATACAAGACACAAAAATAAATAAAAAATGTTGTGTGATTTGAAATCTCAAAACATACAAGGTGCGTTGTTGCAAGTTTTCTGTGTTTTTATTCAAGTTTTGTTTGTGCATGTATGAATTTTGTTTGTGTTTTGAGTTTGAATTTCTCTAAGTTTTGTAAGTGAGTAGATTTTTTGAATCATCAAAATTTTAATTTAGTTTTGATGTGTTGCAACTAGTTTAAACAATGTTTTGTTTTGAGTTGTGTGTTTTGCATGATATTTTGTGTCTCAAATGTTATGAAAATGTCATTGTGCTTCAATGTGCTTGTGATTTTGAGTTCATTTTTGTGTAAGCACTAAAAACTTTTGCAACTAAAGGGACATTGTTAATTTGGTTGAATCAAAGAAGCTTGCTGGATGATTTTGATATTTTTGAGTTTGATTTATATTTAAAACTCCTTTGAAAATGAAACCCAAATAAAACTTGGGTACTTGGAGTTTGACATTTGAAAAGTAAAATAAAATATGCCACCACCACCATCTCTGAAACCTTGAACTCCCAGTAGTCCTTCATCTGCAGCAACATCAGATAGTGCCAGGCCAAGCAGCAGCAAAGGCAGATAATTTGTAGGTGGTTCATAGGCCAAAGGTGGTTCGTAGGTGGCTCAAAGGCAACATTGTACCCACTTTGCATTGCCATCAAAAAATGGGCACAAGAGCCGCTCTTTTGCAAGGCATTATTTTCGTTCCTGCCCTGCCCATCCCAAAAGGGATTTGGAGGTAGTGCAGAGGGGTGGCGGTGGGAGAGAACTTAGATGTGCGTCGACTTCGGATTCTCGCGAGGAATTTGCAATCGGGTCGACTTCTTTTTGCTGGCTATGTAAAGTGCTAAAATGATGTGATTTTCGATAGCTATAATTCGACCAAATTTAAGAAAAATAGCCAAAAATATAGGAGGATGTCTAAACAATTTTACTTTCACATTTAACTCGTAGCCGAGTTGGGCTAAATATACCTCTGGATCATCGGCACTTTGGCTACAACACAAAATTGACCCCAAAAAAACACTTCTCCCGAGGGATTTGCATTATAGGGTCTATTGCGAATGCTCTTCTTGTGTAGTGCATCGTGCGGAGCGACAGCAATTGCCAGGGGATTCTGAGAAGCGGCAATGTCGTCTTCTTCTTGATCAGGGCAGCAAGTGCAATTGCCGTGTGCAGGATGCAACTCTTCTCGAGACCACAAAAGCAGCAGCTCCAGCACCACATGGAGAAAAGGGAGGTCAACCGGAAGGAGCTTGTGCTACGTGTCTGTGTGCACAACTTTTGCAAGAGCGCACGGGATGGAAACTAAGGCGGCACTCAACAGAGGTCAAGGCAGTTGCAAGCTTTCTTGTGTTGGCCCTCTCTCTCTATCTACTGGCTTCTTCTCCTAGTACTTGTGTTTCGTTTGCCGAAAAATCTTTGACCTCTGTTGTGATACATATAGTGATACCTTCCGAAGACTGGCCACAATCTATACAAGATACAATAACTCGTCGCGGCTTCTATGTGATAAAAGTACATGATTTGATTGGAAGTTTTTCTGCAGTTCCTGGACGTCAGAGAGAGAAACTGTGGCGGCAGTTCTTTTCTTCACAATGGTGGGATCAAAGAGCAGAGAAGGTAATTGACCATCAATCCTGTCAGAGAGTTTACATATCAATGGGACCATTGCTCTTGTTGGTCTCAATCTTGCTGCTCTCTCCTTTGGTTGCTATCCTGCTATGGTCTGTACTTTGGCAGAAATGTTTTTCAGATCCTTGAACTGGTGAGACAGTAGTAGCAGGCAGCGGAAGGTAAGAGAAAATGCAGTATTCTGTGAAAAAATTCTCTCGATTATAGAGAAGGTCAGTGCAGTTTTTTCTTTTCGTATCATAGCCTTTATGCCTGGGACGTGGAGAATGCATAGCTGATCAGCTTAAGCTCGGTTTCTGATTGTAGGAAAATGGAAGGTACCCAGATTTCGAACATGAGAAGACACAGTAAGCACTCTGGGTGCAGGACCGAAAAAAGCCACCATGGGTGGCAACAGAGATGGCTGCAATAGCACCAGGCACAGTGCAAGAATAAGAAGCTAACAAAATATGTTAAGAATGGGCAACCTGAGAAGGTGATGCAGGTTTTCCAACAAATGCAACAAAAGGGAATGAGTCCTGACAAATTCACTTTAGTTCAGGTGATTAATGCATGTGCTAGTGTAAGATCACTCGAAGGTGACAGATTGTTAAAAGTGGTTTTGAATCCGATGTCTTTGTGGGGAATTGCTTGGTTGACATGTATGCAAAATGTGGGAGCATTGAGGATGCTTGGAGAGTGTTCAACAAGATGCCATCTCAAAATGTGGTTACTTGGACCACCATGATATTGGGAATGTGAAATGCCGGCAAGGGCAAAAGGCACTGTAACTATTTCAACAAATGCAATAGGAAGGTCTGCAACCAAAACCAAACACTTTTACCTTTGTGGGGGTGCTGAATCCATGTGCCAGAGTACTTGCACTTGAAGAGGGCAGGTGTGCTCATGAGCAGATCATTGAAGGCGGATAGGATTCAGATATCTTTGTGGGAAGTAGCTTGGTTGAGATGTATGCAAAATGTGGGAGCATGGAGGATGCTTGTAGAGTGTTCAACAAGATGCTATCTTCAATTGTCTTCACTTGGAATGCCATACTTACAGGATGTACCATGCATGGGCATGGCAGGGCAGCTCTTGAACATTTTGATGGGATGTGTGAAGAAGGTGTACAGCCAAATGATGTGACTTTTGTGCGTCTTCTGTCAGCTTGTAGTCATACAGGTTTGGTAGGTGAAGGCATGCGGTGCTATGCTTCAATGATGGCAGATTACAGGATTTCTGCAAAATTGGAACATTACATCTGCATGGTTTACCTTTTTGGCTGTGCTGGCGATCTAGAGGACATATCTGGGTTTTTTTCTTTTCACACTAGGCTGGTACTGCCTCAGCTCATACCAGAGGGGTGGGGTCCTTGCCACCAGTACCAGTCTTGATACCAAGACACGGGCCTACATACCAAACCAACACTGGTATATTCAGAGGCTTAAAGTCGGCAAGCACTTGGAGAAAATCTGTAGTGTATTTGGAGGGCACCTTATATCCATCAATTTTCCTCCTAGAAAATGGGAGGGACATTATGCCTACTCTAGTAATAGTGGGAGGGTTCTTTCACCTTTAAGCATTTAAGCAGGCATAATTTCTCTCCCACTATTGAGGAGTAGGCATAATATCCCTCCCACTCCTATGCCTAGTGATTTATGTAGGTTTGGTTCATGATAAATTTTGCCTCGGGCTTTATGATAGGTAAAGCCCATGGGTGGGGTACATTCCCAAAATGCGGGCTCGACTCCACTATCACCTCGTCCTAGGCCCCTTAATTTGAGAATGTCCCCATCCAAGGGCTTTACCGTACACTTGAGGAGCCCTCTAGATACGGATACATGAAATTTGTCGGCGTGCCGAGAAAAGGTCACCAAAGTATGGACCCACAATCTAAGGATAGCTGGGAGAGGGCATGACGGAAGCATCTAACCGAATTCATTTTCCTTGTCATTTTTCTTCGCTTACACACATTGTGCATGACCTTTATGACTGGAGAAAAAAGTCACCAAAGCATGGACCGTCATTTTATCTGAGGAAAGTTGCAAGAGGACATCACGGAAGCATCTAACCAAGCTCATGTTTCTTGTCATTTTTCTTCTCTTACACACTGTGTGCACTACCTTTATGACCGGAGAAAAAAGTCACCAAAGCATGGACCGACATTTTACCTGAGGAAAGTTGGGAGAGGCATCACGAAAGCAGCTAACCACTTGCTCGTTTTCCTTGTCGTTTTTCTCGGTGTGCACGACGGAACAAGGACCACTTGCATCCATTCTCTAAAGGTATGACCTCCGCGTTGCGCTGGTCTTGCATAAGTACATTTTCACGTGGTTCAGTTCTTGAAGGAGGGGCCTGCTACAAATCTCTATCAAGGTTGGCTATCTGCTGGAAATAATTTGGAAGTTTAACTGGCTCATTCCGACGACAAGACTGTCTGTCATCCGACTGCCAACTTTTACTTCAACTTTGCAGAACTTGCGAGTGTGTGTGTGTGTCTTTCGCGCATTAGTACCGCTCTTATGCGGAACTTGTTAATGTCTTATGACACCAAAAATAGGCTGGTGTTCCTTTGAAACTACAACAGTTTTCATCACTGAGACAGTGAAGTTTTTGTACTGACTCAGATATGCATCAAGGAGGAGCGTGCGGTGAATTCCTGTGGAAGATTGGTTCACTCGGTGCTATTGTTCACAAATTTGCTCACATACGTACATCCAAAGGGCTAGATAACTCAACGCCAACTGCAACTCTTTCTTTGATTTTACAAAACTTGCAGGTATGTGTCTCGAAAACTTGGACGTCTCTCATCCCGAATACAATGTGCCAAATGCAACGTCAAAACTAACTTTGCGTTCCAGAAAACCTGTGACTGTATCTGGATTGGAAGGAGTGGAGTTTAATTAGTGATTCTAGTGAATGATTACAACATCAGAAGTTGAAACTGTTCTCCAGAGGGTCCAAACTTCTAATTCTGTATTACTAGGGACCCCTAATACAGATTGGAATGCATGCATTTAAGAGAACCACTCAATTCAGCAGATAGAGTATGTGCAACATTAATACTTGTTGAAAGACCTAGAGTTTTAAATGAGCTCTAGAACTAAGGCATCTCAGGGGACTATTTTGGAAACTCATTTCCGCACACACTCTATAAAGATAGTTCTAGAAAAGGATGGTTCTGTAAATGCCTATTCCTTGCATATTGGAGCTCTGGCCTACTTCCCAGCAAGGCAAACGAGGGATGGGCAGGGATGTTTCAACAATTAGTGGGATGGTTACAGCAGATATGATGACACCCATGAATATGGCCAAATCCCTGTGACATAATAATCAAAGTTCTACCAGGGCAATTGTAGAGCAATGATTGGTTGCATTGTTGTGATTGGTCAATAGTCTGGATCCTTGAAAGCCGTGGGCAGAGTACATACCACAAGTGACGTTTACAATATAATGCAAGCAATCCAAGCTGAATGGTAGAATTGCCAAGTGGTGGAACAATTTGTGTTCATGTATTGTAGATTGTTGCCATACATGGTGATTAACATGCTCATAATGCACGAACACCAAGAATTTGAAGGTGGTGATAATCTTAGAGACTATGCGAGAGACTGAATTGTGGTTGACAAGTAACAAAGGAAGAAAACAGACCTTTCCCAGAGGTGAAGCAGAAGATTCCAAGGCATCTATCTCCTAAGGTCGATGCAGCAGGCATGTCCATAGAGGAGGATCTAACATTGACTAAGTGTTGTTTTCCAACAGCATAAGTAATGAGTTCCTCATGTAGAATGGTTATTAGATGTTGAGGAAGGAGGAAATCATGTGAAATTAGTGGTCCCATTTTTAAGCTGAATTCTTTGTATGACTTTTGATTTAGTTCTTTTCATGGCCATCAATGGCAGCCAAGCCTTTTGTTGCAGTAGATTTGTGCAAGAAAATCATAGGACGAAGCTCTAAATTAGCAAAGAAGAAGACTTATTTGCTAATCAATGGCCAACAATGTATTCCCCCCTCCAATAAGCTTTTAGAGACTAATTTAGATACATTGGAAAGAGTCCAGCATAAGCTATTGGATAAACCAATTCATTCTCCACATGTGGGCCCAACAATCCAGGAGCTCATCCACAAACTAGTGAGAGCTCATGAGATATTATCAGAAATTGGACTTGTGGTGATGAATGGATGGAATTGGCTCTCCAGCAAGGTGGAAATTCAAAGGAAACTTTTGTTGAAATTTTGTAGGACGTGCAATGGTGCAAGTCAGTCCTATGGGCTATCCTCTTCAAGTGGCCAGGCCAAGACAGCTAAGTTTTTGAGCCAGAGAATTATGACAAGAAGTTGAATGTAGATGATTTTCAAGCCCTGGATAATTAATATACTGCAAAGCACTCTGAGAAAATTTCTAGTGTATTTGGAGGGCACCTTACATCATGAAAAGAGGAGGGATATTATTCCTACTCCTTAAGAGTGGGAGGGAAATTATGCCTACTTTTAAGTGTCAGATCCATCTGCTCTCAAGGAGTAAGTGTAAGAACCCTCCCCCTCGTAAGTTAGTCATGATAACTTTTTGACTCACGCTTCACAACGGGTCAAGCCCATGGGTGGGGACATTCCTAAAAGGGGGGTTTGGGCTCAGTTATCACCTCATTCTAGGCCCCCTTATTTTGAAGATGTCCCCACCCTGGGACTTTGCCCTACACTTGTTTATAACAAACCCCTTCAAGCCTCAAGGATGGTCCACCATAATCAGCTCACAACAGTGGCACCTAGCACTACATCTATGGGTCAGATCAAAATGACATCTGGATAAAAAAATTGGGCTTTCGATTCTATATCCAATTTCAACATTTGATCCATGATTTGATGGTTCTAAGGTTGTGTAGAGTTAGTTTTTCGAGCTGGGTGCTGGGTTTCAAGTGTTGAACCCTTATGTCAGGGGACAATCTCTCATCACTTACTTTCTTGATGGCAGCCTGGACAGTGGCCCCAGAAGGCAAGGGGTCAGAGACTAGAGGCCACTTCTGGGTTTTTTGTTTGCCAGTTTGTAGCCACATGTTTGGTTGCTGGGGTAGGGTTTGTCCCTTGGAGGTGGGCTTTACATGATTTGTGTTATGAGCATCAACCCAATAGCCCAATTGGTTGGGATCTTTGGCTACCCAACAAGTGATAGTGTATTCAATTCACAAGGTCGGGACATGCTAGATATTCCATACGTGTTGGCCTGCCCACTTCTGTTAAAGGTCACCAGGGCACTCTAATATAAAAGATGTAACTTCATGAAACATGTAGGCATTTGCCAACATGATTTTAACACCTTTTCCCACTGCTCACCAAGACTCACAAGTCTTTGTGTGGCATGAATCAATGGGTGGCCAAGCAGCAGAGCCTTTCAGCGATCCAGAGAATGATCAGCCACTTCTCAATGGCCAACTGCTAGATGCAGAACTTGAAAGATTTGATATTGACAGTCAGCTGCCCACACCTTTGCCTGAAGAATCTGCCTCTTTCAGCATTGAAGGTGAGATGTTTGTATTTGTGCACTACATGACATTATTTTGTGGCCAGGCAATCTACAAGGGTAAAGATAAGTAACAGATAAAAGCTGGTTTTATTGTCTTGTCAGTCTTGTGTATTCTTCCTCTCTCAATTCAAGACTGAAATCCTTGGTAATATGAGACTACTGTGAGTATAGACACTTGGTACCCTCTTTCATAAGGATAGGTCTGCTTCATGTTCAGGCTCTAATTTATATATATGTTCTGTACAGTATATACTATAATCGTATTTTCTGGTTAATTTCAGACTTTTGAAAAGTTCAGAAATAACAGATGACTATTTTGAAAATTAAAAATTTGAAGAGAAACTTTGATTTTGGGCCATTATATAATCCAACAATAAATATTGATAAGGTTTGGTCTCATTAAATGATCCAACAAATAGATAAAGATCTATTTGATATGATCTATTTGTTATGAGTCCTGGACTAAGCTGTATACTATATACTATACTATACTATCTCTATCTCTAGATATCAGTTGCTCTATTACAGTCATTTCTTTTTGGTGTAACATATACAGGTGATGTTTCTGTATGTTGCCTGATTCTTCCCATGGTCATAACTATCTTTCCCTCCAGTTACAATTTCACACATCCAACATCATGACTGTTGAAGGCTTGTTCTAATATGGCATAGATCAATGGAGATATTTTTAAGAAATGCATGGAGACGCGATGCACAAGCTGAGCAGAAGGGAAGAAGAGATATTTTGTATGGGATACATTTACCACGGCAAAGAGTTTGGCATATCCATGTTTACGGGGCTGTCAACTTGCACAATCTTAGGTATGAAATTGTGTGTTGTCACTTTGGCCAACTACTGGAATGACGGGAGATTGTTAGTCGCAGATTGCGATACCTGCAGGCGAAATAAGACAGTGCATCATCAAAATCCATTATGGTAGAACAATTAGCCTTACATTTCAGGATGCTCAGTAAGCTCTTCTTCTGATCCTTGTCATTCCATAATGCTAAGTAGGTCCATGGTTTCTGTGGAGAGTTCAGCATGTTCCATCACTTTTGCCGTGTACACATCTCAGATATATATCCTTGTAGTTTTTACACCAGCATTTCAGAGGGGCAGATGTTCACTGCTTATTGTGATTTTCCTTGTGTCTTTATCTTGAATTGGATATCAAATTAGCATGTCGTATATGTACAATAGACATCTCATTATCAAACTTGCCCGTAAACACTCGATGCACTGTTCACATGAACAGTGAAGCAAGTGCTTAAAGGCAAGACTAACCAAGAGACATCATTACATCATGAAGCATGCAACAAATGTTCTTGTAGTTTGGAAGCAGAAATGGTACACTCATAGAAGGTGATGTTTCAACAATCCACTTTGTAGGATTCTAAATTTATGTTGCATAAAACTGGAGTGCAGACATTATGCTGTCCTTGTTAAATACTACTGCAAATGCCTTAGCTGCATGGCCACAAAACCTGAGCGTACGAACCAAGGTTTCTTCATGTCTCCTCCCATCACCTACAGAGGGAACTTATTGCAATGTCAAGAGGGTAAGAGACCTGCATAGATTACAGTGGATAGACTTCTTAGTGCAAGAATACGGGGTGGATGAACAGATTTAACATAATTTATTTTACTACAAAGCCATTGATGCAAGTTACAGTGGCGCTGGTGAGGAAACCCAAGGTTTTCAGATCATCAAGCACATATCATCTTAAACTGCAAGCCAGGTCCAATTCTCTGCTCCAAGTAATATATGTCACCCCTTGATGTCAATAAGAATATTCTCGTTTGATGTAATTGGTGATGAAGTTGTATGTATTTGTTGCCCCTATTGAATGCATATGTGATGTTGTGAATTTCTTGGAGTGTTCAGCATTACCATCTAAGGTGACATTGGAAAGTCAATTTGACACCAGGAATGATACTACTACCTTGTGTATTTTTTTCCAGGCGTGATGTTCTTGCAGAGGATCTGTTGTGGAGCGGGGTACTGTGAGTTTAATGCTAGAGAACATGCTTTGAGAGACATGGAGATACTAGTGGTCTGGGAAGGTGATTGTTGTTCTTGAGTGTGTGGTGAGAAGAGACATCATAGAATGTTTGATAACAAGGAATGAAGCTAGGGAAGGGAAGAAGATTCAAAACAAGTGATGTCAGTAGTAAGGTTTCATGTGGGACCCGTGGGTTTGAATGAATGAAAGTTGTTTTGTTTGATAGCACAGTGTGTGCAGAGAAAGAGTGTGGGATAGTTATGAAGGATACCTGAAGAAGGTACTGATGACATAATGGCTGTGGCCCATTGGTAACACCTGCCATCGTTTACTTATACACCCCTCATCACTCAATTGCATAGAAGTAAAGGAGGATTCAAGGTGAATGGATGCTATGGTGAGGAGATATTTGTTAGAATCTTATGGCTGCTGGTTAAACACATTCCACAATAATGATGGTGCCAAAAGAAGAAAATTGTTTGCATGGTGCACAACGTCACTTTAAGTTTGCATTCTTACAGCAAATTAAGTTATAATACTGTAATGTAGATTAGAATTTGCACCCTGAACATCATCTATCATTGCCATTACCCACAACTCATGATAAAGTCTAAATTCAAGCGTTATCACATACCTGGCTAGGAAGTCTGTGTTTTGTGCTGTGATGAAACCGATGACCATGTTGGAGACAGGTATGGCATGAATCCCATGTTGAAACTTTGCTTTCGCACTGGGGCTAGCTCCTAGATTTACAATGCCACTCTACATGGTGTTGCACCTTTGGTGGTATTACTAACTACATAAACAACTTCCCATGCAGGCTGCTGTGTGAACAGATTATATTCACCCATATTGTGGAAACTCCCTCACCTGTTTGCTTCAACCCCACGTTTGCAACGTCACCCATTGTTGGTCTCTTTTGTAAACAAGAGATGGTTCGGAGTTTGGGTTGGAAATGGTTAATTGTCAACTCAGTAGCCATGCCCACCAAGCAAGTTGCAAACAACTGATAGTGTGACATTGTAAATCTAAGAGCAGGTACCAGTGCAAAGTTTTCCCAGCCAGTTTTCCCTCCATTAATTCTCCTGGTTTTGTCCTGGGTGGCCATGTTATTCCATGAAAGAGTTTGCTTCAGATTCTCTCAGTTGGGAGAAGGATAGTGAAATTTCCTCTTCTGACCCTGTAAACAACATTAAAACACCACTTAATATGCTACTCTTGAAATTAGGAACTCAGTGTTTAGGACATTAAATTTGAGCCCATCTGTTGAGCTGCTTTGAACTTGCAAGCATGCATGGTCATTAACTGAAACTTTCACTCTTAGTGCAATCAAACCCCTACATTATCTCAGAATAGATCAGTCCTTCTCACCTGCATTAATCACATAAAAAAGCTTAAATCAGCAATATTTCTTTCCACATAGAATCTTGTCCCAAAGAGATTGTATGAGCTTGCGCCTAACTAATTCCTAGGAAGAGGGTCTTTTCGCTATAAACCCAAACGCAGTGAGATCAAAGTTAGGTGCTCCAAAGTAACAATCTCAAAATCAGGAATCCAATAAGGATAACATGTTGAGATTTACCTCATGGTGGAATTGGTCTTCCACTGCTGTTCGAGATTTCATCTTCCGCACGTATTCACTATTATCTCTAACTTCAAATATGCAAGCCTTATCCCTGTATCTACCTATTTGGATCCTATTTTCAGAGAGAATATACACACAGCTCATGGAATGCCAGAATTAATAGTGTCTCCAGATAATAAAAAGAAAACATGTACCAGCGCCACAAAACTCTAGAGTCTAGTTCTTTGTTTCTATGTTGCTTGTGCTCAACAACCCAGAACTTACGATCAGAAAAACTCTCCCCCATAATCTGTACAAAACATACAGCGTGCGTCCAATTTCAGGACATTAATGTGCTAAGAGCAAACCCCACAGGTTCATTGTACAGCAAATTTTGGATGAAGAAAAGTGAAAACATGCCTGTTTGTCTCAGCAAAATGGTTTGGCCCCGTATTTTTGCACAGGATGCTGAGACTGGCAAAAGGCCCAGCAAAGCCTAACACCTATTGTTGATTTGGCTAGACGGTTTGATTGGTCTAGCTGGGTTGCTATTAGTAGTCTCCTACCTTTTGCAGTCCCAGTTTCAATTTTATGGTTCGGATCAAGAAAAAATAAATAACTAATCTCAGATGTGAACAATACTATTGCAGGGGCACATACTTGTGCAGGGGTCGAGATGCTCTAACTCCCTTTGTAAAAGGAATCACAGATCCCCCGCCCATGATTAGAATTACAAGATAATGAATGTTGCGCATCTGGTGAACATGATAGTTAGCTATCTCGTAGCAAAAGAAAAGTCGCCTGTTGATCAGAATGGTTCAAGTCCCAGTCCCAAGCGAAGAGTCCTTCAGAAATTCATGATATTCATGGCTAACTATTTGAAGAATATTAATCCGGTGGGAAACATGGCCACAAGAATATTCATCAAAGAAAAATTAGTCTCTGCTGGAGGTATGATTGGACTTGTTTTGAGATCATAGCTGAATATGATGTCGTACCAAATAGATCAGGACCACCAAAAAATTAGCTCCCTGAAGAGCATGATTAACAGAGAACAAACAGATCATGGGGCTACTGTCACAGCAATACTTAACAGGGAAAATTCCACAGAGTGCGGATGTCCAAACCTCTGGTACAGCTGATGAAACACTAGAAACCGCCGAATCCGCCGCCGCCGCCGCCTTCTTAGATGTGGCGCGAGTCCCGGAAGAGCCTCAATCAAAATGCAACAACTTCGCGCATACCAAACCAAAAGAGCTCCGGAAAGTCACAAACGATGCAGAAGAGCGGTGAGAACAAGTGCCCAAAACATCAGCTGTAGATTCGAAGACTCACGAGTGCAATTCTGGGTTTGATCAGTGCGAGGTGAAAGACGATAAGCACCACATCCAGGTAAAGAGGGAGAGGAAGGGAGACAACCACAAAGAGCATTATGCCAAAACTGAGTACGGGGTAGAAGGCAGTCCTGTTAGGTCGGATTACTATTGGTGATATGATCATATGGTTACAGACCAACCAGTCCTGATCGGGTTGGAGATCTACACAGATGCTTGGCTGGGGTTCAAAAGTTCAAACCTTTGTTTTTATTATTCACTCAGACTGCAACTAGGTAAGAGAGATTTCCTTATGTATAGGAGGAAGTTGTCTAGAGTATAGACGTCTAGACCAGTTTTGGTATGGTATTTGAGTGTGCGCCTGGCTTCAACAATCGTATCACAACTGGTACAATGATCCTACTAAACTGGTATGACCTGAGGCAAGACCTGCCAGCTATACTAGTACAAGTCTCGTAGGGAGTGGGGACCCCATGTAATACCAACCCACACCAGTACTTTTGTACCATTTTCACTGCAGGAATATATCTGCCTCATACCAGCCAAAAATCAGTCTTGTCCACCCAAGACCAGGACCCGACCCAATATTATGACTAGACTAGTATGACCTGTGGATTTTGGGTTCAGGGATACCCATATCATGCCAATATTTATATTCACTTTCATGTCCAGAAATGAGTGCAGGGTTTTGCATTGCGATTAAGGAATAGAAGCTTTCCCCTCCACATGTATTGAATTCCCAAATTTTGGTATTTCTGATGAATTGTCCAATAATAGCAACTAGTGTAGCATGTGTTGCTGGCCCAAGTGTGAACTCCGTACTGAACACCTTTACTCAACTTTTGAGCTAGAAAGTTTACTCAACTTTTGAGTTTCTTTGTAGCTGTAAACCACGTGGGGGAAGTTAGAGGGTAATTGCCTCAAGTGTGAACTTGTTGCCCAACTTTGTTTTTCTTCCAAAATCATTTTTTGATAATTTAACTGAATTTTCAATGACGAAAATTATTCCAAATTCAATATCTCCTGCATCTTAGGTCTAAAAAATTTCAAATCACCTTTGTTAACACTGAGGCCTTTCCAACAATATCAAAAGTGTGTCCAAATTCCTCTATAATTTTTATTTTTAATTTAAATTAATTCTCAATGATTTTTTTTTCCAATATTCAATAGTTTCTCCATCATAGGTCAAAACATTATGAAACCAACTTGATGCACCTTACTTATTGAGTGTTTTCTAACATTACCAAGAGCACAGCAAGAGTTGTCATGGATTGGGAGATCTCAACATGACAAACCACAAAACAAACAAAGATAATTAAGGATTGTGAGCTAGAACTAATGCCAAATTCCATGTTGATACCAGGTGTTGTCCAGTTCTTGGCTTTGAAAGGAATCGAGCCTTCCGTTTTGGTTTGGACCTTTGTTTTTGGTTGCTTGAACCTCCAATGTGACACAAAAGAACTTCTGGTTATCTTGTAACCAGAAGCAAATAAAAATGGCCACCTGTCTGAAAACGAAGGCCTACCATTTACTTTTTTTAAAAGTTGTAACTATCTGCCTAGTATCTAGACGTCTATACCTATTTGAAAAGGCAATGGCAGCACCTGATGCAACTTTTTCAAAAGCAAAAAGTGAACTTTCACACGTTAGTGTTGCTGGCAGGTGAATTAGCTGATTTTAGAGCTTAAATTTTCTTTTATAATGCACCATGACTTGATGTCACAAACAACTCCAGAAACCAAGCACATGTGAAGTTCAGTGTCTTTTCTTTTCCTTTTGGGCGAATTTTCACAACTTGGCGAATTGATTTTATTTTTTAA
>Ga0116231_10002432_pt1 | contig 38928 bp, 30 predicted proteins | sample S1TSphgellanicum_2_FD_89695 | JGI IMG/M metagenome (GOLD analysis project Ga0116231, IMG submission 89695) | Host-associated microbial communities from peat moss isolated from Minnesota, USA - S1T2_Fd - Sphagnum magellanicum MG | ecosystem: Host-associated > Plants > Peat moss > Unclassified...
AGCACGCCCCTCTCACCCCCTCTAGTGCTGGAAGTCGGGATCGTGCCCCAAGTTCCAACTCCTTCCGCATTGCCACATACTTAGACCCTCAAGTGGGTCTACGAGGAACTTGGGAGCGCGACATATGTCTTTTAAGATTGGTGTACCTTACATCAAAGAAAGGACACCAAGGTTAAGTTTTTCAACAAGTAATCATATTAGAGCCCTAAATGTGAAAGTAATCCAAAGATTGGTCATTTGTAAAAACTTAAAACAAACAACTATGTTGAAAAGGTGAGTGATTTATCTTGCTTGAAAAAAATTGAAAAAATATAATAGACAATTATCTATTGAGATTATGGTCATTTATGCTCCCTTTATTGCTTAACTTAATTGCACAAAATCTTGATCAAAAGATAACAACAATAATTCAAACTTGTGTTGTTGTGGATCTTTTGGGGTGATATGGTAATTTGATTGTCATGGGACAACAAGGAGTTCTTTTGTGTTTAAAAGGAGGAATTTGGAAACCAAAATACATGCAACAAACAAGTTTAGGGTTAAAATTCTTCCAACATTTTTGAAGATGCGATAGTTATAGTTTTCAAAAGTTAGTTTCATCATGTTAGACATACATTTGTTCTACAATTGTTAGATGTTGCATGATTATTGTCAAACCCTAATAGGTGATGTATTTTCTTTAATGTGAACATTAGAGATGGAGGGGGACCATCCAAATGGTTTTATGTTCTCTCCTCTTTCACCTCCACCAATAATGAATGTGACTTTCCTCTTCTTTGTTCTAAATCTAAAATTCCACCTTATGCATTTCTCCTTTTTATAACCCATGTGAATATTGCATTAAAGAGGTCTTTTTTAAGATGGGGGTTTTTCTTTCATAATGTAATTTCCTAATCTATGGGTTTGTCATTTTTCATAATGTAATTCCATTTCATGTGACATCAATTATATCAAAATCTCAATTTGTTGATTAAAACTACAACACATACACATTTCTTTGTGTCTTCTATTGCTAGATGAATCAAATAGCTAAAGCTTTGGAAGACAAATTGGAGCAAAGGTAAATTGGATTTGTGTCTTTTTCGCAAGTATGAATGGTAGAGGTCTTGGACTTTAAATCCATTAGAAGAAATTTGGAAATTAACCACTAACTTTTCAATTATGTTTTAGTTGTAATGGATGCATGCCATAAGACACCAAATTGCAAAATACAACATGTGGCATGGTATTAATTAGTAGTTGCATATAGTTGCAACTATAATCCATTTTTCATCCATTACCATGGATGATTGTAGATATGATGTGGACTCCATGTAGCCTACAAGGATCTTCACTTTGCAACTACAATTTGCAATTATATTTTACAACTAACCTTTAAATACTCTCACAATGGCAAGTGTTGTAACTATTAACCTACTTATTACCTAGATAAAATAACAAGTAGGTAGTCTTACTAGCCAACTTATTAGGCTTATTAGCCTACTAGCTAACCTCCTAGTAAGCTCGGCTAGATACTTACCTAAGCAAAATAATAAATAGGTATGTAATAGGTGCTCACCCTAGCTTAACCTAATCTACTTTAGTTAGACTAAACTAATCCTTAAGATACAAGTACAACGATTTGAACCTCTCACCTTCATGGATGTAAACCAAGTTTTTGACCATTGCACCACACCCTTATAAATTGATAAAATTTGTCGATTTATTTATTTCACATCTTGTTACATACACTAGTTACATAGGTAATTAAGAAAGTAGGTAATATGTAGGTAAATGGCCTATTTATTTATTTTCTTGGGTGAATTAATAGGTAGGTAAATAAATAATAGAGACACCTTGGTTATCTAGCCTAGCCAATTAAACTTACTTAACCTATTATCCCTACCTAACCTAACCTTACCTAGCCTAACCTACTTAGCACAAATATAAGGTAACCTACATAGGGTATGTCTATGCTACTCCATACCCCAAACCAAAGATATGACTACCAGCCACCAGTGCACCGTGAGGGATGGATGGTCCATGGACAGGAAACACTTTTCCATCAGTGGATGGTGAGTACATAGCTAACCACCATGGTTAACTATGGGAAGTAAGACAACAATCCTGAAAAGCTTTAATGAACTTTTCAGCCTACTCAGGTTGACCTAGTAGGGTGTGGTAGTAGGGGTTAGGGTATATGTGAAGAAGTTAAGACAAAACACTGCTGAAATGATGTTTGAACTTTTGAGCAACCTGCAAAGGTGGGCTTTGCAGTCTGTGATACGAAGATAAGGATATTGGGCATTGGGTATACCTATGTGAAATAAGACCAAAAAGAAAAGAAAAAGAAAAAGCTGCTGAAATTATCATCTTCACCTTCTCAGCTTACTACACGGACTGATTGTCATCAGTCACTGAAGCATTGAACAGGAACTGGCAATTGTGGTTTTTGTTTTTGGGTGCTGCATAATTTGAATGTACGGGTTTCCTGGGTTGTTATCAGCAACAGTTGTTTGTTTTGATTTTGCTGAAGAAAGTAAAGTGTATATACATATGTATGAGAACCCTCCTCTGGCTCCACATTTTCTTGCTGTGTCTGCTCATGAAGTGATCATGAACCAATCGTCAAGTAAATAGTACACTACAGCGGCGTGTGCGCAGGTGCTTTTTGTTCACAGTATATCTCTCTCTCAATGAACTCATTTGTTTTGTTGTCTTATATGGGTTTGTCAAATGTCTTGGGTCTGACAAATTAGTGAATATTGGGATGTCCCTCTTACTGTCAAAATCTGTAGCAGTCTGGCAGTCTGAATTTCTAAGATCCTACAAAAGCAAGTTTTTCTTCAGTTTGACTGGTTTAATTCTGAAGAACCCTGGTGCTGCAAAGTGGCTGAGAGACACAGAGAGAAATTAGCAGTGACTAGATTTTTGTCAATGAAGAGAAGAGGGTCACTTACATTAGAGATTCTACATAGCACTAATTATTTGATTGCAGCAGGCAAACCATGTTTCATTATCGACTTGGTAACTGGCGAGAGGCTGAAGGTTCCTGCATATAATTAAGCTGTGGAGCGATGAGATTATGCGGGGGTAAGCTTGGGCCTCAGGCCTGTTACTGGACATAACCAGTTGCCTGCAATGAGGAGTTATGGTGGTGGACCAATGGTGCATCAGGGTGCTCCACACACATGAGTTAGAACTCAACTATGGCTGTCTACTGGTATGCTTCCACACCTCCCAACAACTGGTTATGAATGGGCTACCCTTAAGGGCATTATGGTTGTAAGCTCCCAGTATCCAAGGGGCAGTGGCCCCCAGATGTAGGGATCTTAGAGCATCCCCAGGCAGTGCTCAGTATGTGACCCTGCAGAGATGTTTCTCACATCCAAGTTTAGTTATTTACTTTTTCCCAAACACCACCCCCCAACCCCCACCCCGCAAAAAAACTAACCAATCAGAAACAGGGAGCAGCAGTCAGATAAAATTTATTACACTCTTCTCTGGCAGGTGCACAAGATGTGAAATTACTAGTAATAAGAAATTACTAATCTCCCCAAAATGTGCAAAAACTGTGGCCCAAAACCATTTTGCTGAGCCAAACCAGGATGTTTTGACTTCTCTTCATCCAATTTTTAATTTCCAGAGTCACACACTGAGCACTGTAGCAAGTGCACAAGAAATTACCAATCTGGGCAAAATGCTGGGCCAAAAGCATTTTGCTGATCCAAACCAGCATGTTTTGACTTTCTTCATCCAATTTTACTGTGCAAGGTCCCATACTGAGTACTACTGGGGATGCTCTTACAACCATAAGGGGAACCAATAGATGACCACCAGAGCCTTTTTTCCCAACTTTATGATGTAGCTGAAGTAAAGATCATCTGTGGGATGATTAAAGCAGATCTGGCGAAAAATGAAAAAATGTAAAAGGAATTAAGCATCCTTCTACATAGTCGACAGCCAAACTGCAACCTAATACAGAAATCTGGTGATTTTTTTTTAAATTTCTGAAGTTTGGAAACTAGGAAACCCAGAAAACATTTTTCTAATCTCCATTTTCCATACAAAAATTCTCCAATGTGGCAAAACCTGTCCCACTTAGGAAAAAGCCTAAAACATGTACCGGGATAGGACAGCACAACGGGTTACATTGCAATAGTGCCCCAGACCAGCCATACATGTAAGCTTCACACCTCAATGGCCAGATTGGTGAACTCCATCCTAGCCTATAATTTCACACCAACTTTCTTCTTTGTCTAATCATCAAGTTCTTGCTGGGATCTAAATAGTCCCTGGAAGTTCTCCACCAACCAGATGATGAAATAGATCAGATTAAGAAAGCGTGTAACACGAAATCCGGGAGAACAGTCCAGGGACTATTCAGGCATGTTCTGTTCAGTCATGCCATAACAGCTATAGTTGGAACTCTCTGTAACTATGCAAAGAGGTCACATCTTGAAGGAAGGTGATGTGTGTCTACTGTACATGGAATGTGATTGGAACCTTTTGGATGCATTTTGCTGTTTATCTGACCTTAATTTCTTTCAACCACAGAAAAGACTTGTTTCCATAATACCTCCCCCTTTGGAAGTATTTGATGAAGTGGATAGCAACAAGTATGAAACACGCACCAATCTTCTACAAGATGAAACAAGCAGATCATTGAGTAATGGATCTGCCCTTGAATGACATCCATAAGGATGATAAATATTCGACATACTAAATTGGAAACACATGGTGTTTCATATGGTGAAGCCCAAGTGGATTGGTCAGCGATGCCTCAAATGTTTATATAGTGGACTCCACATGACCTTAGAATGGAGGGATACCAAACTTTTGGGTGCATCGCAATGTCTCTACCCTTAAGGGCAGAGTAAATAAAGTAGGACCATGCATAGAACAGATTAAATACCACATGTTGCATTTTATGAAATAGAAAAGTGGGTGGCTGGGTGAGTGAGTGAGGAGAGGGGGAGGGGGGTGTATGGTGGTGTGTGTGAGTGAGGGTCTGTGTAACGACATCAAGTGTGCAACATAGCACTATTCTTTTGGGCTTTGCGTGAAACTAGCTATCCATCAACCTGTGTGCTGGGGGGTTTTGAATACTAATGCTTTAACAATTTATCAGGTGTCTAGTGCTGGCTGGGAACCTTTAACTTAATACTACCATCAACCTGCAGCTTGTGCACGGATACACAGACCAAGATTTTTTCATGTCCTGTCTGATATCAAGAGTGCTGAATTGAGGTAGCACAACTTGCCCTAATTCAATCCCCATGCCAATAGTGTTGATTATAGTGCACTGTACAATCCCCAGCTGTGTGTACAATGACTAAGTTAATTCACCCATGCAGCATACTCAGACAGAATCTCTCATCCATGGAAAAGCCTGCATTCTGAACCAAAATAAGTTGGCTAAACTCATGTATAGTGTGGGTGAAGCCTGCGGGTGATGGCATTATCTAAATAAGGGCACATTGGGTGAGAGCCAAGAGCAAACCTGATTTTGATAATGCTCTCACACACAAGCTTTACACAACAAAAGATCAATGCAGCCTTCAAAGAGCAGGGCTTTCCATTTTTTTTTGTAAAACCCACCATGAAAACAGAATTTCCACTTGTGGAAATAGAGAAATTAATTGCACAATATAATGTGCCCTGCTATTACACTACATAAATTGCAAGAGGCCTTTATGAAAAGAGTAAATTCATAGCTCATGAGCCACCCAATACTTACTATTTGTACAGGCCATCACACGATAAAAGTGGTTGTACATCCAAATCCTGCCAGGGGGCTTGACAATGAAGGGGGTGAACAACTCAGGGAGCAATAGCAATAATATTGCAAACATCATCAAGAGAAGATGTAGCTTGAGGAACAGTGGTAGGCTGTTGCAGTTTAATGAGGCATAAGAAGGTTGAATGTAACTCAGTTCATTTCTCTTCAACTGCATTGATGTACATTTCTCCTCATGAAGTAATAAGGGAAATAGCTTAACAAGGAGAGAATGTAAAAACAATCATGTGCTTGCTTCATTTCACCTCCCACACTAGTACTTGCTTCAGTGCCACATATATACATAATTGTTTTTACTTGAGAAATTTTAGATGAAGGTCAAATTAATAATGGGAACATGAAGTAAATTTGGAGGTTTCCAATTGCTAGAGTTTGAAGAAATTTATATTATTAAAATATTGCTGTCTGGTTTGTGCCATTCATATCTACCTCTTCCAAGCCTAACTACTTCACTCCTTTTTATTACCCTGCACCTAAATAAATATTTAAAAAAATTAACATCATTTTTTCATGTCCATCTTATATATATATATTAATAATCCACCTCTTTCAAGCCTATCTACTTAACCCATTTTCCCTACTCATCTACATGGACATGAAAGATCTAGCATAAGTAATGAACTATTGAAAACCATATGAGAACATAAAAAATGGGGGAGCAGAGAGAGATTTTGCTAGGTTTGGAAATTTAAAATAAAAATTTAAAAATATCTGGTTTCAATAATAACCAAATGTAGATGGATGTTTGAACGTTTTATTTTTATATTTTATTCATAAACAAATTTGGTTAAATCTTCCTGTGGATTGGCGTTTTTTTCTTGAGCGAAAATTCCCTTTTTTAAACCTAAATATTGGGCTAGTGAATTGTAAAGGGGGGTTTTTTTTTTAATAGTAAAATTCGCAAATATCTCATCAAAAAACAAATTAGAGTTGTAGGCATGTAAACAACACAGATAGGGTTTTTGCCTCCCCATTGCAGAAGGGAAATCGTGAATCGCACAATCTACCTTCAAGAATCACATAGATCATTAGATCATCACCCTAAAGGCCGTTGATTTCATAACCCTAACTCCTTCCCTCAAACCCATTTTCACTAAACCTAAACCCTCCCAAAACCCATTTTCACTACCTTCACAAAACTTGTTTTCGGGTGTGTACTATGTAATGTATGTTCAAACACCGAACTTGGAAGTTAAGGACTCAAGCTCCTAAGTTTATAGGCTATTACATTTGCCACTTGGTGTTTGTCATTCATTGCTTGTGGCGCTCATTGTTCTAACTTTTTAGTGCTTGTTCTTGACGTGAATCATGAGTGAATCTTTGAGTGGCGCTTGTTATTTAATGATTTAAAGCTATTGCAAGTTGTTGTTTGCAACGGCTATCTTGATCAAGGTGAAGTGAGACAATGGGGTCATGAGTGGCAGCTCAACGTTCAAGCTTGAACTAACTAACCGACATTAAGGAATCAAGGACTCTTGACCACTAAGCTAAGTTTTCAAGGCTCTAGTTTTGATCATAACTAGGATTTATATGCCTTCTAGTTTTGGATTCCCAAACCTTTTGAATCTGGACTTTGGAGTTTTGATTGTTGTTATTGTACACACACTACATCCAAACCTCTAGGCTATAGACTTCAAAGTTTTGATTGATTGTTGTGTTTCATTGTTGTTGTGTGCACATAACAAATTACGTTCTAGACTTTGGAGTTTCAATTGATTGTTGTGTTCCATTGTTATTGTGTGCACACTATAGATTAGGCTTTGGACTTTTGGAATTTCAACCAAGTGTTGTGTTTCGTCATCATTGTGTGCACACTACAGAATTGTGGATGTGATTCATGATGTCCATGGACATTGTTTGTGTGGCACAATGTTGTGTGTGTAGTGTGCACTGTAGTGCCGATTATAAAGTATTGAAGTTCATCAACTTTGTTGTGTGCATTTGTGTACGTAATGTTAACTGTTGTTCAGATTTTTTTTGTTTGTCTATGTTTTTTGTGTGCATTTTGCAATGCCCAATCCCAATCCATGAAATTCAACACTCAAGGTTGTTACATCACAACTTGGTGTGCACTATGTAGTGTCCATCCTTGGTGTGTGTACATTTGCAGAAAATTCCAATTGTGTGCTTTAGTTGGGAATCCAAATTTGTTATCACTATCCATCCATTGTGTGCATCAAATGGGACTCGGTGTGCAATGTGCATGTAAAACTACTGAAGCCAGTTTGAAGTCATGACTAGTCTATGACAAATGTTCATTGTTAGCTATTGAAGCTGCACTTTACACTTTTCAATGTTACTAGTTTTTTTTTTGTGTATAGATCAATAATGTGGGTTTTAGTATATGGAAATGCACTCCTTGGTGATGTTGACCAATCTTGAATCTGTATTTCATTCATGCTAACTCACTCACCCACTTTTGAAAACATCAGGATTCATGTGTATGCACTTTGCACATTGAAAGTTGCAAAATTTAGACACCCATTGAGTCTTGCACTTGTTTAGAAATTAGTAATGAATACTAATGATCTAAAATTTTCAGGGTTTGGTTTTCCATGTTTTAGTTCGGATTTCTTATGTGAGGTTGAAAGTAATGGGCAGTGGGCACACAATGTAGGCATTTTTTGTTTAAAATGCACTAAATTTCTTCTTGTAGATATACAAGGTGAACATTTTCTAATAACCTCCTTATTTTTCATTTCTAAATTTTGAATCAATTATGTTGTTTCAAATTTGAATCAAATTGTTTGATTTTGGTTTTAATCGTGCTTCCAAGATTGGAAATTCCAAATAATTTTAAATTTAAGTTTTTTTTTTGGCGGTTGAGTTCTAGAAGAAGCCCTTGCACTTGATGAATCTTTTTCTTTTGATGTACTTGAATCTAGTCACATCCAAGTGAACAAAGAAAACAACACCAAAACCTTAAATTGACAACTATTGCACCTCAAAATTCTTCTAAAGTGTTTGAACATTTTGAAAACCCTAACCTTATTGTTGTTGAAGATGTGCATATTTTTAAACTTTAAAAAAAATAAAATTGATATTGATGTGAGTTGTAAGTTTCAAGATGTTTGGGCTTTGAAAATGCCATGGGCAAAACTCATTTTCAATGAAGTTAGGTTAGTTAGTTCTATCAAATGCCATGTTTGTTCCATAATTGAGAAAAAATACAAGGTTTTGGTGGCCAAATGGGATTCCACTAAAAAACATGCAGGTAAAAAGAAAGTTCCTTCATACCAACATGTACACCAACATGTAACCAATTTTTTGAACTTTGGATTGTAAATAATAATAATAATAATTAATAGAATAAATTTATATAAAATGATATTATGGATACATTACATACATATCATAAAAATTCGAAATCAATCTAATGAGTGAAAAATACGTATAAAGACCTTTAAACTCTTATAACCACTACTTAAAAGTTGCATAAAAGCAATTTAAAAAAAGTTTTGACACTATAAGCACAATTTGAAAATATTTTTTTAATGACATATTTTTGGATTTTTTTAATATACACCTTAACATATTAGTATTTAGAAAAATGGATCCAAAATGTGGGCATGCAAAAAATGAAATTGTTTATGTTCAATTGTCAACAACAATTGTTCTCCAATAGGTTAGTCTTGGTCAAGTAGTGGAAGCTAAGCAAAAACTTGTTCAATTTGCCATTGTTTTCAACATCTTAAGTAATGGTAAGCCAATGATAGATTATGAGGATTTTAGCCTTTGATTTTAAAACTTTGATTTGTGCCCAAAAAACATTAGTCTAACAGGGCTAGCTGGAAAATGGCAAAACACATAGACCATGAAGTGAAAAAAATAACTAAAGTTGATGTCCAAAATGCCAAGTTTATATCTCTTACTTATGATGGAATTACATCCATGGACAATGCAAGTTGGGCAAGTGTGCATGGTTATGTTGTACAAGATTGGTGTTGAATACCATTATTGTTGAATGTCCAACAAGTGTTTTCTAGATGCTAATAATTTGACATTGTTGATTATGAATTCTTTGATGACACAAGGTGGTTTGAAAGAAAAGGAATTTGCTACAAGGCTAGTTTGTTTTGGTGCTAATGGGGTTAGCGCCTTCCAAGGCCTTAAATTTGGAATTATAGTTCAAATCCAACATTGATATTCTCCTTTTGTCACCGATGTACATTGTATGGCTCATCAGACAAACTTGGTAGTACAAACATTCTTAAACCTACCTTTGTTTTCTCGCATTGAAAGTTTTTTGTGGTGTATCTATGTTTATTTCAACCACAACCCCAAAAAACACTTGGAATTTGACAAATTAGCAGAAATCATGGAAACAAAAGGCAATAAAATATTATGAAACATTAAAATTAGTTGGATATTCATGCTTAGTATTGTCTTGCATGTGTTGTTTAAATATCGCACTCTTATCATGAAAATGGCATTAGATGCAACCACAATAACTTCTGCCAAATCCAACTTGTGTTTGTTGACTAATGTTGAAATGTTGTTAGGGTTGAATGTTGTTATGCCATTGCTAGAGGCAATGCATTCTTTGATCAAATTTGCACAACTACAAGATGTGTTTGTGTGTGATTTTATTGCAATAATCAAGATTTGTGAAGGGGATGTATATCAAATGTATTGTGACATCTATTCCTTTTTCCAAGGTGATGTTTTATGGATTTCCAAGCCTTGATTGATTATGTTCATGAAAACATAATTTTCACTAGATTATTGATTTGAATACATCAACATATCATTTGGCATTTGAATTTGTTAGCCAACATATTTGGGCCACATTTAAAAATCAAATGGGGGCATCTAGTTTTGTTACAAACATGTTTTTTGTAAAAATGGTGGCATTTGTGGAAAGACAATGTGAAGAAGTTACTAATTAGCTTATTATAGAATTGTAAGGTCAATTCCTAACCTAAAACTTGATAGATGCATTTGGTATTGTGTACTCACAATATTGGCTACAACCAAAGCCAAAAACAAGGTTTGCAACTCATTATGTAGTTCTCAAAGATGCCCTCTACTAACCTAAGGAATTAGGGTTTGATGAATCATGCATTCTAGGATTGTTTCAACCACTGTTTTTGACCTATAGATATCTTTTTCTGTCATTACCATGAAGAACAATTTTAAGTTGGTGATGTAAAAGCCTTTTGATGTGAACCCACTTACCAAGTTGTGGAAAACATTTTCTTCATCACAAATATTTGTAAAAAAAATCCTTGAGTACATCAAGTTAGTTGAACTTGTTATTGTGCAAGTTATTGGCTCAGTGGAAGATGAAAGGTGTTTTTCTACACTCACCTTCATGAAAACAAAATTACAGAACATATTGACTACACATGTGGAGCTAGTCATTTGGATCTTTAGCCAAAAGTTTTTCACATTCCGAGACTTTCCTTTTGGAGAAGCAATTCAAAATTGGAAAGATAATAAAACTCAGTATGGAGTTTAAATCCTACCCAAGTTTCACATTCTCCTATTGTATGTTGATTCCTCGAGCCTCACCCTTTTTCTTGTTTTATTTGCAATTTGGTTAGATATTAAAATGTTTGGAAAGTTGAATGTTTGGTTTATGGCTTCACCTCTTTGTTGGCCGATCAAAGTTTTGACTTGGTGGGTTCTTTGGCTATTTTTGATGGCTATCGCAACTGTAGTTTTGAGCTTAATCATGGCAATTATAACTTGAATATTGATGGTGAAGACAAATGAGTTGCCCTTTGTTTTCATGATTCATGTTTTTTGGGATATGGAGATTCCCGAACCTTCAACCAACCCCCTTTTGGGCCTTTTTTCAATTTGGATTTGTTTTCATGATGAACTAACATTTTCCTTTTGTGCAAGTTAGGCTATATGTTGCAATGGGTAGGGCCTTTAGGGGTCAGGGTTCAATTCCCTTATATAGCTTTGTTTTCACAAATTGAAAATTAAAAGTCCCATAAGATTTTATAAAAATTTAAAGCTTGTAGTTCCAGAACTTACATAGAAAATTCTCCTTTCTCAAATGAAAAATTAACAAAGTGATTTCCTTAATTGCTAAAAAATTACAGATTTCCTTGCCATGTACCTAGATAATTTGACATTAAGTAATCCATCTGGCAATTACAAAACATAAAGAGACTGCCATGTAACCAACTTAACTATTAAAAAAAATTGGGAAAAAAACACTGCTGTGGATGGTCACCACTTTGGCTATATCACAAAATTGAGTAAAAAAAAGATGGTACATATATGGAGTCATGAATCATGATACATATCTGTGTTGCTTGCAACTGAATTGCATTTACAATAAATGTTGAGTTTACACTGCATTCTGAATCATTGTTCCTGTTGTACTTCTTGGGAATTGACGAATGTAACTAGTTATTATACTGAAATACTTAACAGTTTTACTCACTACACTGTTAAGTGTCTGTTAAAGTACAATGTAGCCGAAACTAGCTGCAATGTCTACCAAGAGCTGAAACTACATTGCAAATGCCAATTCACCTGCAGGCACAGATCTTGTCACGCCCACTAAAACCAAATTACTGTCTGTGAGAGCTAATAATAACTAGCAAAAAATGGTCACCCCTCCCAAAATTTGTCAACTCTCATATGGGGAACTCAAACTCTCTGGAGTCTGCATGTGTCAAATTGAACCAGGGAAATAAAACTACAGAGGTCATCAGATCAGGAAAGAAAAAAGTACAAAGAGTTTTGGTACACAGAAGAAATTTGTACATCTTTTTCTATGTGGTGGGACTATGGTGACAACAATAAAACTCAACTATAACAAAGTGGCTGGCTGGCTGGCTTGGCTGGCTGGCTTATCTTTGGAGTAATGGCTCTGCTGCCCTCCTTACCACAAATTCAAACCAACCAGCCACAAACAGTTCAAAATAGGAAATGTTTCCATGAAGTTCCCACAAAATTGAAACCCACAGATCAGAATAATTCACAGTGACTTGCAAGTTTTTTTTTTGGGGTCAATATTGTGATATCCAAAGTCGAATTTACACTAGGAAAAAAGAAAACAAAATTTTCTCCCAATTTTTTCCTCAAAAAAATTTCAAAAAAGATTAGCTCTTTTGGTAAGCAATGGTGTTGCTTTTTTCAATTTTGTGAGGCCTATTGGCAATCATCGATACAAGGACTTAACCAAATTTGGCTACTGGTCAGAGAGGAAACTAGAAACATTTAAGAATTTTGCTATACTTTGGCAACACTGCTGGAACCTATTGTCTAAAATTTGGCAATTTAAAAAGAATCCTCTTAATTTGGTGACTTTGGGCCAATCCTCCCCTGCCCTGCCCTGCCCTGCCCTCCCCCAAAAAAAGACAACCATTTGTATGAATCACACAGGCTTCTTGTTTTTTTTTTGGTCACCAGGATGCAAAATTTCACCAACAAAAAATACACTCAATTTCTTCAAAATGTAAAAGCCCAAATGATAACTAACATCATTTCCGTAAGCCGTCGCAAGGTTTTTATTCTTTGTAATTAAAAAAAGCACTTTCTTGCATGGAAGATCCTTTGTCAAATGAAGGGAGACCTTCCACATACAGAAAGTGCTTCCATCTGTGCCAAAAACCTTGACAAGCTTTATGCTAGGGGAAGGGCCTTCTTGAATATTCGGGCCTACGCCCTGAGGCTAAGGCCCTCAAATTCCAGAAGGCCCTAGGGAGGGGCCTGCCTTCCCGGATACATAGTCTCTCTCAGAGGCTGCCAATAGAACACAAACCGCCCTATTGAGGAGAACAGCAGCAGCAGCAGCCGCCGCCGCCACGAACCTAACTGCTCTTCCACGCTTCCTTCCCTTCCCTTCCCTTCCCCATAGCCCAGTAGAGGTGTACGCGCGTGTGAGGACTCGGGCGGCTAGCTGGCTGGCTGGCTGGCTGCCGTAGGACAGGCACCGCCTCGTCCGTCCCCCCGCTGCTCATGACCGTTGTTGCCACCCGTTAGCTCCCTCCCCTTCCCCTCCCTCCCTTGCTTGTATATTATTTACTGTGAGTCTCGACAATCTAAACCTCATCGCTGAATTCTCGCCACCTTCGCTCCCGTTTCCAGCTCGTCTTTGTGATTTCCTGCTTCCGCCGTGGCCTGCTTCTCTCTCTCTTTTTCTGTCTCTCGTGTTGCTTTCAGTAGCCCGCATTCTCTCTGCGTTCAGACTCTCTTCTGTGGCTGTCGTTTGTCTTTCTTACGCTTTTATTATCGGTGGGTTCTCTGCAGCCTTTTCTCATAGCTTGCCCTGTTGTGTCTTCATTCACGTTGTCGTGTCCTTTTTGTTTCTGCAAATCCCAATGTGCTCGTAGCCTTGGTCCAAAGGGAACAAGTCTGTTGTTTGGGTATGCGAGACTCGAGGGAACAGATGTTGTTAAGGACTGGGCACCATGTCTTGCTATATCGACTTATTACGTTGGTTGTATTGTAGAGTAGTGTTGTCTGACATGTAATGTTTACTGATGTCTATTCTTCGTCTGTCCAGCAGGTGTGGAAAAGAAGGGGTCAAGAGCTAGCGGGGACGGAAAAGGAAGTTTCGTGAAGATGAGGACCTCCCCCGTCAGGTGTTCTGGGGCGAAGCTCGCGATGGTGGCAGTTTTCCTGCTGTGCGCCGCTACGGCAGCAAGGGCGCAAAACATTACACAGATTATGGCAGCTTACCCGCGTTTCAGCACTTTTGTGACGTTGCTCAGCTCGACGGGAGTGATCAATGAGGTCGAAAGCCGCAAGTCTCTCACGCTTCTGGTTCCCTCTAACTCTGTACTGGACCCCGTGGTGGCGACAAACGGCAACCTGTCGCTCTCGGAAGTCGGAGACGTGATAAGGTACCACGTCTTGTTGCAGTATCTCGACGTCTCGGAGCTGCAACACATCGGCAATTCCTCAATGCTGGTGACAACACTATACCAGACCACAGGGAGAGCCGCCAATGAAGACGGGTTCGTCAACATCACTGATGCCGCTAACGGTGCTGTTCTCGTTGGTCCACCCATTGCCGGAGCTCCAATGCAAGCAGCTATCTTGACCAACATCACGCAGATTCCTTACAACTATAGCCTGTACGAGATCAACGGTGTTCTGATCCCAGTTGGCCTCGCTTCTGCTCCTCCAGCAGCTCCAACTCCTGCCCCTATTCCAGCTGCAGCTCCGGTTCCACTTTCTGCAGCTCCAGTCCCAGGACCGGCAACAACAGCTCCAACTCTGGCTCCAAGCATCAGTCCGGTTCTTACTCCAACTCCTGCGACGGCCTCACCCACGCCGACTCCTACTGCAGCAGCTCCTTCTCCCATTACAGCTGCACCAACTTCTACGTCTACTCCAGTACCTTCAGCGGCACCCGCTATTGCACCTGTTGTTGCCTCACCGCCTGCTCCCCCGACATCGCCAGCGGAGACACCTGCAGCTAGTCAGAGTACTACTCGACCCAGTGAAGCTCCTGTCTTTTTGCGGCCCACGTTGTATACCTGTGGGGTCCTGATCTCTCTTGTACTTGTCCTGTAGCCTACAGACTAGTCTTTCGAGCTTTCTTATAGATCTTGCGAAGTGTATAGGCCTGAAGATACATTTTTTGATTTTGGTTTTTTATTTGGGAGGTTTTCCATCATTCATTTTATCATTTGGTTGAGAGCTATCTTGCTTGCTCATGGCCGGGAGACTAGTGTGCATCCTACCATACCAAGTGGCAGAAAAAAATTTTATGTCTCTGATTACAGCACACATTTTGCACCACAAGTTCTGGGATGCAGAAGAAGACTTCAGTCTGCAATGACATTTTGGAATCTTATTGAGTAAAGCTTGTTGTTGAGTGTTAGATTTGCATTATCAGGATAGTAAGAAACAGTTACTGTTTCCTTGTGATTGAAATGTCTGCAACATGATGAGCCCAACTGAAATGCACAGGGGGTGAGCTTTCTCTTCATTATGTGTACGAACGGTATATACATGAACATTACCATACATGGTGGTAGTCATGTTGTTCAAACCAGCTCAGGGTACAGTTCTTTGTATCTTCAAAGTTGGACTTTTCTTTTTGCTACATGTTGCAGAACTGAGATATTGCACAGAAATGTCAATTGTAGCTGACCAGTCTGCAGAAATGGAGGATGTTGTGCAGCATTAGGAAATGGAGTAAAATTCCTGTTGCAGCCAGTTGAATTGAAAGGAAAGTTGAATGTTGTGATTGAAGATCAAAAATTTACGAACAAATTCTGTACTCAGGAAAAAGTTTTGAAGAACAGATGCTTTCTATTTCCATGAAAAGTTCACCTACCCTAAAAGCAGATCATCTGCTCAAAAGGCTGAGGAACAATTGTGCAATTTTTGGCTCTACTTACATGACACAAATTCTAAGAAGATGATTAATCTTCAGAGAACCTAAACCCTAAACCTGCAGTGTGTAATCCTATCCTCTTGCTAACCACAATGGAGAAACAAGTGTGCTAACTTCCTCTCTGCAGGTATACATGACAAAAAGGGTTTTACGATTGCATAACAAAGATTGTAGAAACTCCTATATCATTGGAAGAATGAAAAATGTGGCAAGCAAGCTGTGTTGCTGTACCAACTACGCCTAGGTATGCTACTGAATATGAAGCTAGCTACTTCTATGGTCAGTAAGTAAATGGGTGGATAAACTAAGTCAGGTTGGTAAGTTACATAGTCAATGCACTTTTAACCTACTAAGATACTTAATTATTTTTTAATTATCATCTTATCTACTTATGTAAGTTTATTATATAGAATGTAAATATATAAAATGGAAATTGTCAAATAAAAATATTGAAAATTGTTGACAACTTATGAAATTGTAGTCCATTGGTAATAACTCACCATCGTGGAGGTGAGAAGTTCAATTTTAAATATTTACAACCTATGTTCATGCTTAGGATTTTAAGTGAGGTAGGTTAGTTTGGATAATTAGGCTAAGCTACCACCTAGCAACAACCACCTGGCAACATACTTCTTTAAATCTAGCTATCTATCAATATTATTGTAATTTTGACCAAGGGGGCTGATCCTCCCACCCTGCTGATTTGCTTCTCCCACCCTCCCCCCCCCTTATCTCGTCTCCTCCCTTTAATTCTCACCACCTCCGTCTCCGCCTTTCTGATTCCCCCCCATTCCTTGTATCGCCACGTCATGAACCCTCCTCCCAAGGCCACTTACGACAATGTCGATGCCTTGAAGGCTGCGTGCAGACAGCATGCCGCCGCTCATCTCTATAGCGTCACCACCAAGCGGTCTGATTACAAGATGGGCATCCTATTGCTGCACTGCGGCAAGTCTGGTACACGCGATGATCACCATGGCCTAACAGAGGAAACACGCCAGCGCCCTTCGAGCTCGGTCTTGACCAGTTGCCCCTTTCTTTTGTAAGGCCGTCGTAATCAAGTCGGGAGCTGGACGTTGCATGTGAAATGCGGAGAGCACAACCACTCGCCGCTGACTCTTGAGGCTGCGCATCCGTCTCACCGCAAGATGACCAACAACGTAAAAGAACGCGTTCGCACTTTGTCCGCCGCTGGTGTTGCGCCCGTTCAAACCTGACGTTGATACGTTCGAAACCCTCATGCGAGCACGTCATTGCGCGCGACGTATACAACTTGAAGAGGCAGCATAGAATCGAGCAGCATAATGGCCGGACGCCAATGGAGGCTTTGCTCTCGTCCTTAATCAAACTGGATGTACCCAACACCCATTGTGTTGATGCTAGCGGGCGCCTAACACGACTCGCCTTCACAAGCACCAAGGCTGTACAACTTACTCGTCGCTTTGGAACGGTCCTGACCATGGACTACACCTACAAAACGAACAGGTTCAAGATGCCCCTACTTCACATTGTTAGCTTTGCTTACACTGGGGCGACCTTCACATCGGCCATTGCGTTTCTCAGTGCAGAAACGATTGAGGACTATGAGTGGGCACTAAACACCTACAAAGGCTTTATGGGCAACTACATGCCGCTCGCCATTATCACCGATCGCGAGTTGGCACTGATGCGAGCGACCGAGATTACTTTTCCTGTCGCCCACAAGATGTTCTGCCGATGGCATATCTGCAAGAACATGATGGCGAAGCACCGGATAGGCTTCACTGAGGAGGACTGGCAGACATTCATGACATTGTTCTCAGGGGTGATGCGAGCGAGCACGGAGGACGAGCTGCAGGAGAAGCTGGTGCAAATTCAAACGGAGTGGGTGGGTACCCAACCGCATGCTGTGCAGTATGTGCTTTCCTGGATGTAGTACAAGACATACTTTGTTGGCGCATATGTTGGCAAAGTGCCGCATTTCGAGTCGTCATCCTCATCACATGTGGAAGGCGCACACTCAACGTTGAAGCAGTGCCTGTAGGTTAGCACCGGTGACATGATGACTGTGGTCGAACGTGTACTGCAATTTCTCACCGATCAGTATCAAGAGATTGATACTGCCATCTCACAACAGAAGGAGCGGCGCAATCCTGTTCACTTAGACATGTTCTATGACCAGGTGTGTAGAGCTTCCTACTTCCATTTGATCAAGTCTTATGTTATGGACTAGGTTGGGGGTCAGAGAGGTCAGGTGGAGAAGTTCCTTTTCTGAGTCCAATTCCGTTGGACTCCTCCCTCGACCTCCTGTATTATTTCCCTATATTTACTGTATACCTCCGTTTCCTCACAAGTGGTCCGACAAGTCTCTTCAGTTGCTCTCATCAAGATCCACCTTCAATTTACGATTGCCAAAGAGCATGCAAGGCGCAAAGTCCGTCCGCAACTAGACCCCCACTTCGAGACTGTCATGGGACTTCCTTCAGTGACCACAATCTACGATCTACGTGATGCAAACCAAAGCCTACCAATGAGTGCGGTACACAAGCAGTGGTGGCTTGCGTTAGATCTACAAGTTGGTACACCTACAATACAAATTCTCGAGCCAGCCGTTGCCCGTGTACGCGGACACCCATCCGTTGTTGTTGTCGTCGCGCGTGCCACAAGCCGCCAGCCAATATCATCAATGCGTCGGGAACCAAATGCCTTTGAGACAATTGGCAAAGCCTCGCATCTTTGCAAGGAATGCAGGAGGCCTGGACACGACATTCGTAATTGCCCAGTACTTAGGCCATTAATGGGGGGGAATCAGAAAGGCGGAGACGGAGGTGGTGAGAATTAAAAGGAGGAGACGAGATAAGGGGGGGGGAGGGTGGGAGAAGCAAATCAGCAAGGTGGGAAGATCAGCCCCCTTTGACCAATCAAATGATTTATTATTTTATTGGTCAAAATGATCACGTAGTCACAATGAACATGTTAAAATCAACTTGTTCAAAATGATAAGGATATTTTTTTGGCTATGTAAATGAGATCTTGTCTTTTTTAAATTTTTAATCAAAGAAACCATGTTTTCTATTAATGAAGGAAACCAAGGTTTTGCTCACGGGTTTTCCTTTCTTTTTAAATATTTTTTATATAGTTGTTTGAAAATTGAACTTTATTAAATGGGCTTCACTTTGTTATTTTAATCCTCACCTTTCAATTATCCATAAAGTCCCCAAAAGCAAGGACCACTTCTGAAAACTAAAGATGAACTCCCTAAAGTGGCCACCATGGTTTTTCTATCTTTATGTTTTTTTAATCATTAATCTTGTAACCCATTTATTTATCTCTTTTGTTTTTTTTTCTCTATGATCTGTTGTTGCAGTCCAAAATGGAATAATTGATAATTAGTTTTTTTGGGTTGTATATTACTTTGCAAGTTGCAATGTTTAGGGCTTTTCTAAAATGTGATTTTTCATTCCTAGACTTGGAATTGTGAACTTTCAAATCCCATAAATGATCCAATATTACATGTTGCACTTCTACTATGACATCAATTAAAAAGCTTTTGTTTTCATTTTAGATGGTTTGCATATAAATTGATGGTGTTTTTTTGCATTGTACGTTTCAGTTGAAATTAATTTGCATATAAAATTGGCAATGTTTTTTAATGTCATTTTTTGAATTTAGGTTGGTTTGAAAATAATTGTTGTAACCCTAACTTTAAAGTGAAAGCATGATAAAGTATACAATTCAATTATGATGCGCTCCCAAGTTCCTAGTTAGACCCAAGATGGGTCTAAGTTACTCAAACAGTGGAATTGTGAGGAACTCAAGGCACACTTCCAGCTCTCAGCATTAGAAGGGGTAGAGAGGCGTGCTGAAACTCCGGGATGGGACTAGGAAGAGTGAAAAGCTTTAATCACTTACTTGAACATGCATCAACCCAACCAAACAAGTTGGTTAGATCAATTTTTGAAACACCTTTAGTGTTAAGACAAACCACGGGCAACTTTGGACTCACAAGACTCACGACGGCCCGGACTCAAAGGAAGCCACCACCTTCCCCCATATAATATTCTCTACACCTCTCCGCGACACCCACATCCGAATGGCTTTTTGTCCTAGGACTCCCAAGGAGGAGTCCCGAAATTATCCCGATTTGGACTCCCAAGACTTTGCAAGGTCATAATTCTTTGCTCAGACCTCCGATTGGGATGAGGTCTAAAGCAAACTTGTAGCTCTCTTCGAGAGTTTTTTAAAGATGTGTCGCACTCCACTTGCACGCACCGAGGTTGAGTCGATTCCCAACTTTTAGTGGTCGGAAGTCAAATTGTCATTTTGACTCCCAGCCTTTATTTTTGCCATAACGCATGTTGTACATATCCAAATGTCACATGCAAACCCATTTTCGACATCTACACTTCAATAGCTTTCTAATGATATAAAGAACACCCCAATGCAAGGTGTTTTGACCCCTACAATCGAACTCTAAAGTTAAGCCCCCATTTCGGGAGTGTGAGTTTCATCCTCACACTCTCTCAAAGTAGGGTTGCGACAAATTACCTTGGTAGTCTAATTGTCAAATAAACAAATAGTAGGACTAAAACCCATCATAAAATAATTACACATTTAATATTTTTATTTAAATGATGAAAAACACAATACTTCTTCATTATTGTGAATTTATTTTTAAATTTTACGTTTTAAAAGTAGGTTTCAAATAGGCTTTTTAAAATGTAAGTAGCTTTTGAAACCTATTTTTGCAGTGTAACATTCATTTCAAGTATGTGTCAAGTATATTCTACCAAAGAGAAAGTAAAATTTATTTATGTTCCTTCCTTTGAATACACAATGATCTTTATGTTATAACTTCACACAAATCTATTTCATTAATTTTTTTAACAAAAAAGTACATTTGAACACCATATTGGTCAGTCAAATTCAAAAGTACTTAGTTCCCTACTTTTATTATTCCAAAGTTTCTCAGATTTTGTATTCAATTTAATACAAACCCAACAGAAAACACCATGGTTTCAAAATGAAATTTAAGTTCACAACTAAAACTAATACATAAGAATAGGAGCAAACTGGGAGAATATCTCAGGACTCAAATACACGCCCACAAATATGGGAGAGTGTAAAAAAAAGAGTCCAAAACAATCCCAAATGAAAAACATATTTGGGATTGTAATATCACAAAAGTTCCAAAATTTACAAACAAAATGCAAGTAATAAATATGATCGAAATTGAGCTTTCAATATAACATTGAAAAGGTCTTGAAATGTAAATATTGAAAGTGAATTCATATTTTTCATTAGAGGTTATGAACTAAAAATTAAATGGTCAAAAAAATGGTGGGAATCAAATTGACAACTTGATTCCCAACATTATGGACACCAGCATTGACAACCATCACCATCACCAACATAATTTTTTATTCAATCATAGTTTATTCATCATTCACTTGTAAGTAATTCATAGTTAATTCTTAATTCACTCATTGTTGTTTTTTAATTCATTCACATTTCACTCCATAGTTCACTCCTAGATTTTACTCATAATTCATCATTTGAATGTGGTCATAGTTCACAAGTATAGTTAGGAAAAAAAATTTCAAAATGGTTTTTTGAATGGTGGGCATATATGGAAACCTTGATGGAAACTTCTTTGAACTAGGTCTTCAAAAAAGTATTAATATAAAGGTAACACCTTTCATTACCTTTAGTTTGTTCAACATTAGTATAAGATATGTTAATGCACCATTCTATTATTTTCATGTTTCATAATAAAATTTCATAGAACCTACAGCTTACACATTTTATGTTTTTGGCTTTGATTTTCGTGTTTTGTTTTTGGACTTGAAATTAGGCATGCATTTGTCATGGTTGATTCACATCTTTTGGGATTTTTTTTCTTGATTATTTCATGCCTGTGACTATTTGAACAAATTCCCATTAGATCTACATGTATTCTTGTTATCAATAATAGCCATTTAACTTTGAAATCAATTAAAGGTTGGGTTTCCTTAAAATTGAATGTAGATTTACCTTTTTAAAAAAATAAAAATGTAATGTTTTTCAAGAAATTGTGGACAATCCACTTCTTGAAAGAATGATGGAGGTCATGAATTACCCATCTCTTGTCAATGTTCGAATTAACATGTTTTTTTAACAATCTACATCAAGAGTAATTGTGTCCATGGAAGAGGTACTTGTTGTTCTTATGCACATGTAACAAAAATATCAATCGTTTCATGAGTCTATTGCACATTTACAAATTAATTAAGCTTTGACATAAGCGAAGTGTGTTTTCACAACACAACCCAAACAAAAGAACCATGAATCAATCTTCCATACAAGTTTGATGGAACATGCTCAAGGTTTTGAAGATTTGTGAATCAAGTATGTTTGGTTCAATGCTTGATCATTTGACTTTATCTTCATTGTTACCCAAATGACCTAGCCCGAGTTAAACCTATCATTGCATTATTGTTAAGCACAACATTAACTTGTTTTGTAACTTTGTTGGAATGTTGGTCCCCACTATTTAACAATTTTGAAGCATTCCTTGAAATTTTTTTTGCCATCTTTTAAGACTCAAATAAGGAGTGCACATCCATTAGTAAATTGTGATCCCTTCATCAAGGATCACAACCAATTACATTGTATGCATTCAATTTCAACAATTGGTATGTGACATTTCTTGGGACAAGGTTGCATTCACGGGCCAATTCCAATCTAGAATCTAGTTCATTCATAAGGATTTGGTACGACAACATAAATCGACATTGGTGAAAAAGGCCACCCCAATACTTGTTAAAATCATTGATGGTTGAACTATTTTTTCTGGACATATGTTGCATGAAACCAAGGCGTTGGAAACCATCATTGGATCACATATTAGTAAGGTGATTTTCAATGTCATTTCATCCCCCACAAACCTAATCATCATTGGATTATCATGGCTCACCTTACATGATCCAAAAGTGGATTGGCACACATAAAATTTGTATTTCAAGGTAGTGAAGTAGAAAACACTTGAGTGTAAAACCTCCTCCATAAGGATGATTGGTGAAAATCATGATTATGTTCGCATAAGCAAGAGGGATGGGCACACGTAGAATATCAAACATGAGAAGACCTTTGGTGATACACAAGGATCAAAATACTTCAAGTATTTGTTTGTCATATTAAAGGCTTTCATCAAGCTATTTAGAATGGAGATGTATATTTGATATATTTTTTATAACATAGGACCTTGAAATGAAACAACATGAGATTCCTCCCTAATTCCAAAACTATAAAAATGTTTTCAAATAGAAGAATGTTGACACCTTGTTTGAACATCAACCATATGATTATGTGATTGACCTTGAATCAAAAACATAACCTTCATTTGGACTCATCTACAATTTGTCCCAAGATGAGATGGTAACACCTTGAGAATGCATTGATGAAAATATCAAAAAGGGGTTCATTCGACATTCCAAATCTTTAAAAGGGTCATTCAACGTTCCAAATATTTAGTTGGTATCTTGATCTTATTTGTTGAAAAGAAGGATGGATTATTTGCATGTGTGCTAATTATTTTGGTCTAATAGACTTACCATCAAGAATTGATATCCTTTACCCTTCATCTTTAGAATATTGGATTGATTGATTTGTGCTGTACATGGAAATTGATTTGTGTGGTGCATATAACTTGGTATGCATTTCAAAAGGTGATGAATGGAAAACAACATTCTAAACATGCTATGGTTATTTTGAATATGTTGTGATACCCTTCAACTTTACAAATGCATTTGTTGTCTTCCAATACTTGATGAATGATGTTTTTCATAATTATTTAGATGATTTTTTGGTTTTTACATCAATGACGTTTTCATTCTTTCTAAGAACTTGGAAGAGCATGAATGACATGTATGCTTTGTTTTGAACAAATTTAAGGAAATTGGCCTTTATGCCAAGTTGTAAAAATGTGAATTCCATTAGACCGAAGTAGAATTCCTTGGCTACACATTTTTGAAGATAGAGTTTGCATGGACCTTCATAAGGTTCAAACTAGGGCTACCCCAACTTTTGTTCATGATGTTCCATCTTTTCTTGGATTTGCTAACTTTTACCGATGGGTGAAAGCACATTATGGTGTATCAAATATGACAACCAAAAATTCCATTTTGAGAGTTTTTCTAGTGTACTTTGAAATGAAAAAATTGGACAAAAACACAAAAACATTGAAATAATGCAATTGACATTGTTTGCCAAGTCCAAATTAATAATGCCATAATTTCAACATTTTAAAACATCTCTATTGAATATTGGTCATGAAAAACATCCTTTTGGATATGGGTGGATTTAGAAATTTTATGGACTTTTATTACACACAATAAGTAATTGTAAAGTCCATCATATACTTCAATTTCTCCAAAAATTTTAATTTTAAGTGTTATAACCTTTGAAAGTATAACATGTCCCAAAATTATGGAAAAATCCTTCAATTCCATTATGTACGCAATGAGTCCATATCACCTTTTTTCAATGGACTATGATTCAAAAATTGCCTAGATTGCAAAGTCCATTATTCATTGAGTATTTTGCTTTTGGTGTAATAACTTCAAAGTTAGAAGTAGAAAGAGGTTAGTTTCACTTATTTGAATCCATTTTGTTGGAATTTTCAACTTGCATAGGTTTTATATAATAGTATGTGTCCAACCTAAAACAATTTGGCTTTATGACATCTAGAAAAATCCATTGTCATCTACTTTTACCTTGACATTTCATTTGACATTATTTCATAATAGTGGCCCCCCTTATTTGCCTTACTCAAAAGGATTAACCTTTTGCATGTGGGGTGTGAAGTTAAAATTGCCTTCTAATATTTGCAAACTTCCTTCATGGCTACCCCACTTTTGATTCATATGAACCCTTCCAAACTATTTATTTTGGAAACAAATGCTTTTGAATTTGCATTAGGTAATGTACTTTCATAACTCATAGAATATAACCTTGTGCATGATATTGGTTTTTATAATCATAAGCTTTTCATGCTAAAATTAACTACAAGATTCATGATATTGAATTTAATTTGGTCATTGTGGATGCCTTTGAAAAATCATTTGCATGAAGCAGTTCAATATGAAATCATTGTGTACTCAAATCACAAAAACCTATAGTATTTCTGATTGCTTATGTTCTAAATCAATGCCAAGTTTGGTGGGCACTATCCTTGTCCCCATTCCAATTTGTCATCACATGACACTTTGGTTATAGGCCATTTTGGATTCAACATGACCTTGGAGTTTGTGGGATCATGTGATGTTTATGCTCAAGCAAAAAATCTTCATCATTGCCTTCATGAACTCCTTCAACCATTACCAATCCTTGCATCATTGTGGTTTTTTATCTTTGGATGGACTTCATCATGGATCTTTCACCTTCCAATTCATACAACTCCACTTTGGTGCTATTGAATCACTTGACAAAGATGGTTCATTTCATTCCTTGTACTAAAACAATAATTAATGAAAAACAACCAAGATATTTTTTGAACATATTTTTTAATATCATGGCCTCTTTAAAGATTTTTTTATCACATGTGAACTTAAATTTGCATCCAAGTTCTAGAATAATGTTTTGAACTTTTAAATGTGAAGGTGAAATCATCATCAACTTTCCAACCCCGCATAGATGATAGATGGGTAGATAAATTGGGTCAAGCAATTTTTGGAATAATATTTGCATTGCACAACCAATTATCATCAAAATAATTGGCTAGATTTCTTGCATGATGGAATTTATTTATAGTAACATAGTGCATTTGTTAACACAAAAAATGCCTTTCTTTGCAAATTATGGGTTATGCCCTGGGTTTAATTTCCAAGGTGTGAACAAAATTGTAAACCCTATTACCAAAAATTGAGCCTTATGGTTGGTGAATAGTTGGGCATTTGACTTATGTTTAACCTTGAAGAATTGTAAAGATGAGATAAGGAAAATGTTGATGAACATTGTAAACAATAACCAAACTTCAAGGTTGGAAACCAAATTTGGCTTTGATGACATAATATTAAAGTAATATGACCTTTGAAAAAATTGGATTATCAAATACTTAGTCCATTCACCATCATAAAATAAATAAATGTTGTGGCGTTCTAATTCAAGTTTCCAAACTCCATGAAGATACATCTTGTATTTCATGTTTCATTGTTGGAGTTTTACCATGCATCCACCATTTAAGGAAAAGTCCTTGAACCACCTCCCCTTTTTAAATCAGTGGCAAAAAATTGCATGAAATGGAAGAGATGTTCAATTCTAAGATATCAAATCATTAATTGCAATATTTCATTCATTAATGAAGTTACATTTGACATCTTTTAAATGCCCTTGAAAAGGTGAAATAATTTCGTTGAAGATATCTAAACATGCATAATGTTACTGCTTGTGGAATCCATCATCAGAGGAAAAGTTGATGTCATGGACATAAACATCAATGAACATCATTAATATCATCAACATAACTTGTAGTTTTGTTGTATTTTGAATTCATTATTCATTTCTAGATTTTTATTTATTTCTTCATAATTGATTATTAGTTCGTTTGCAATTCATTCATAATTCATTTTTAGTTCGTTTATTGTTGATAAGGTTTTCAAGAAAATTCGTTAAATAATGGGCACATGGAAGCCTCCATATATTATTTTTCACACTAGGTCCCTAAAAGGATATAAATAAAAGTATGGCCTACATTTTCTTTAGTCTATTGGACACCAATTTAAAATACAATCTTGCACCATAGTCTTTTTATACCCTTTTCATGTTTCATGATAATGTTTCATAAAAACTATGTTTGCACAATTTATATTCTTGTCTTTGATTTTCATGTTTTGTGTTTTCATTTAGAACTAGGCATGCCTTTGTCATGGTTGGTTCACATCCTTTGGGAATTCTTTTGTTTTGGTTGTTTTCGAGCTTGTGACACCCAACCATTAAAACCTAGAAAACATGGGTCATATTATGACCTCCAAATGAACTTGTGATATGGTGTTGGAAATTTCTTTTCAAGGATACAAGTAATCTTTTGAAAATTCTTCAATCAAATCTTATATGTAGAAGTTATGAGCTTGCTAAGTTGCAAGATTCATATCTTTTCAAAATTGGGAATTTTTGGGACTTCCTTTTAAGAGTCCCAAGACATTCTACCACTTTGATGCAACCCCCACTATTGGTCATAAAGTACACTATAGGAGAAGAGATGGTGTCTCCTTTTCAAATTTGGGTCATAATGTGTTTTCTGACTTTGTAGGTTCACTCATGGCTTGTCCATGCACCATTTTTGCTTCAATTTTCATTATATGGTTTTTTTCTTAGTTTGTGTAAGTTGATTTTACTTTGAACTCATGCTTGTGAGTTCATCCTAGTCCCATCCTAAAGCTCCTAACCCCTATTTTTCTCTTACGAATTTAGGAACACACCCTGAGTTTGCATTGCATTGCAAACTTGAGAATTGACAAATTATTTTACCTTTGATACCACTTCATAATCATAAATGGTGCATGAATATGTTGATAAGGTTTTCTTGTGCTTTTTTTTTGAATTAAAGTATTTTCTAACATTGGGAATGTGTAAGATTGTTGTTACAAGTTTCGAGCTTCCAACTCCTTGTTATAAGAAATCTTTTAGCTTTGACACTACTCTTTGATGTGATCATTTAATTTGGTGTTTGTTTGATCTTCCTCAATACAAGAATGTTATACAAGATTATAGTTTACAATATAGTTCCTTAATTTATTGCCTCATGAAGATTTTCTAGAAATCACAACAATAGTTGGTAGGTGTTGTGGTCTAAAGATTTAGCAAAAATGAATACATTTATATTATATTTGAATGTGGTTTTTCTCACACAAAAAGCTAAATCTCATGATAAATGTATGAGGTCAACTTTGTGATTTCTTCCATTACAATGTACGCTATGTAGTGTTTGTTGTGTCATATATTACATTAAAATGGCAATAACATTAAGTAACGGCAAATAAATTACATTATCTTGTTTTTTTCACTTTGGAAACCCTCTGTGCCTCATGCTCAACTCCTCTTCACACAACCCTCTGAACAACTATGTTTTTAGCATTTAGACAAAAGGTTGTTTGTGTGTTTTGTATTTGTTATGTTGAAGTGTATCAAAACATGGCATCCGTTGCCATGCTTTGATACCATTGGAAAGCCTTTTGTTGAATAGATTGCATTGAGGTGTTTTTGTAGTGTTTAAACAATGTTATTCAATTATGAATATTTTTTTCATCAAAATTAAAATTATAAGGGCATTACAAGGCATTATTGGTAGTGTTGGAAAGTACTCAATGAAAAGGTTGCATGGAGGTGATTTCATAAGTTTTAGACCTATGGTGAGGGAGATATTAAATATTGAATAATTTTTGTCATTATAAATTTTATAAAAATTTAAATTGTAATGGAAAATGATTTCAAATTTAGGTTAAAGAAGGTGTAGCATTTTCCCTTTCAAAATTCATTCAATACTACAATATGTGCTCAACAACACATGTCGCATTACTATATCATGATCATACCAAAGTTTTTTTAAGATCATTTTTCAACTCAAGAAAAAAATCAACTTATAGATAAGATATTTTGAATGAAAATAAGAACCCAAAAATTAGCCATATTCAAAAAAGATCAACAACACCAACAAATTGGTGGACATATTATAATAGGTTCTAATAGGTAGCTAACAATATTATAAATGGATACTTGATTTGTTTTTACTTTCATATCTCATTTATAACCAAATTCGATTAAATTTTCTTGAACTTGAAAATGATCATCAATTACACTACATTAAAAACGTATATAATAGAAAACACACACACAAATTTTCTAGACCAAATTGGTACATAACCATTCCTTGGGAAATTTTCAATGTTATGATTGGCCATTAGGTCACAAGTTACAACCCATAACCAATTATAGATAATGTCTTGTTAATGTGGTAGCATACCTTTGGATAAGAGCTCCCTAATGATATAGCATACCATGTTGCTTTTTGACATTTTTGTAGGTCCCTAATTCTTTTTTGCACAATCCTAAATGTTGGTTAATTAAACTTCATAACTCACACTTTCATGTGTCCTATAATCTATAAGTTGGGTGCTTTTGTAAAATCAATTATGTTTGGTAATTGAATTGATTGTGCTAGCTACCATGAATAATCTTGATGCTAATGCACCTCAACTATTCATGATAGCATGTGGGCTTTCTCCATTACCTATCCATCCCTTTTGACCTTTGAAACACAAGGTACCATAAATTGGGCTCTAATTTGGCACAATGATTTTATAACCCTTTGTTGCTTGGATGAAAAATTCATGGTCATTGTCTACATGGACAAAAAAAGGGCATCTTGATTCTCATGAAGGATGAGCACTTATGTTTGGTACCCAGGGCCCTTTCATGTGAAATTATGTAAACTATCATAATGAAGTGTATGCAATAAACAATTTGACAAGATCAACAACATGTAATCATATTGCTCAAGAGTGTGATTATATATTTTTAAAAAACTAAAACACATAGGCATTAATTAATTATATATATTATATGTTACTTGAAAATTTCCTATTACTTTACTAACCAATAAGTCTATCATTAAATAATAAACATAATTATTCAAATTCAAAATACCATGTGGTGCACATGCATGATAATTCAAGTCCACTATAATGTTCAAGTTTTTTTTTGTTCTCACTACATGACTTTGAATTATTACATCAATATTCCCATTTTCAAAGTCATCAAGTTATTCCTTGTGTATTTTTAAATCATTTGAATTTGTCAAAAGGTAAGCCCTTGGTAAAAGTATCAACAAACTAGGAATCTAAAGGCACATAAACAACTAGAAGTTCTTTCCCCCCCCCGTTGTTCATGTACAATGTGAAAAACCACATCAATGTGCTTGGTTATTTTCGAAAACTTTGGATTGGATGCAAGTTAGATTGCTACCTAAATGTCCGAAAATAATGGAATGAGATCATGTTGAGGATACCCAATGGTTTGAAGAAGTTGTTCATTCCAAATAATTTCTTTAATAGCAACATATGTTATAATGTATTCAACCTTAATTGTATTGCTTGCGATGTAACACTGCTTTCTACTCCCTCATGAGATTGGCCCTCCATTCAAGACAAAAACATAACTTAATCATGATTTCCTATCATCCAAATTGTATGCATCATTGAAAGTTATAAGCTTATTGGGTTGAACACTTGGACCATAATAGATGGTTAAATGTGGAACACCAATAAGATATTTAAGAATCCTTTTCAAAACCACACACTGAACCTTTGTAGACTTTTTAGAAATTTTGTTGTGTTATTGATAACGAAAGATAGATATGGTCTTGTGGCCAAAGCTACATAGGCAAGACTTTTGACAAGCTACTTACATGGAAAAGATTTGTAAATTGCATCATCTAAAGTGAAAAAAAATTGAATATGATTATTAGGATCAATTGGTAAAACAACAAGATTTGCATCATCAAATCACCGGAAATCATGGATCAACTTCTAAATGTAGTGGCCATGGTCAAGAAAAGTTAGTTTTTAATCCTATCTCACACTATATGAATACCTACATAGGTATTGGGACTACTATGAAGCGAAGAATGTCTTGAATCTTTTTAATACCAATGCTACAAACTCATCCATCATCAACTACTATGGTAATGATCATTTGGTTATCATGACTAAAATACACACAAGGATCAATAGAACTAAAAATAAGTTGGTATTGTGTGAAAAAAAATCAAACTTTTTATTCCAAACATGAGATGTTTGTTTTAATCCATATATGGAATTCTTGAGCTTGTGTACTATGTGTGGATAAATGGGGTCTTTAAACCCCAACAATTGGTCCATGAAAATTTCTTCTAACAATTCTCCATGAAAAAAAACACATCAAATTGGGTGATGTCCATATATTGGACAATAATTGATAAAATAATGTGAATAGAATATAGCAAACAATAATTATTATTTTTGAAAGGTTGATGCTTGTTTTTTGTGTGAATCCTTTTACTATTAAGCAAACTTTGTAGGATGAAATGATTCCATCATATGCAAATTCCAATTTGTACACACATTTGCATTTCATTGTTTTGTATCATGTTAATAATGCAACAAGTTCCCACATGTAATGTGACAGTTCTTATGTGATTAAGAGTGTGTATAGTTGTATGATTTGCTTTAGCCCCAAAAAGTAATAAAAAAGTTGGAAGAATAGAACATATTCCTTGTAATTTCAACAATAATACAATTATTTCACTAACAAACTCCAATTTGTTTTTGGAGTATAAGGTGCACTATGTTCATTCACAATTCCTTCTTAAGTAAGGGACAATTAAAAAATATGACTCATGTATTCACTTCCTTATTAATTATAAGTCTTAGATTTGATTGCTAGTTTCACAAAGGGATTGTTGAAAAATTATTTTGAAATAACTCAATGTGTCAAATTTGTGAGCACTGAATAAAATTAATCAATATCCATAATGATCATCCTTAAAAAGAATGTAGTAACGTGACCCTCTAAGAGAATCTATTGGCATTTTTCATGAAAGATCATTATTAAATAATATGCTTGGTTTATGGGCTTTGATTCTATTTGAGTGAGAAGGAAAAGGTGCATGGTGTTGCTTACCATAAGCACAACAATGACAAACTTCTAGAATTACTTTTGGATCAACTAACTAGATTCCAACTACCAACTTATTGGAAACCATTTAATTTGTTTAATCATAAAATGATGAACATGTCCAAGTCAAACATGGCATTAACATAGATTCTTGAATGTTTCCATGTTAAAAACAACTTTTATTTTAGAAATGAGATGAACAATAACAACATGAATGAAAAAATGGATAGGAACAATAGCTTCAAAATTAAGCTTATAAAGACCTTTTAAAAATATCATGAGAAGAACTTGATTTTCTATTAAAATCAAATTCCGTTAAAAGTATAGTGATTAACATGTTTGGTTTAACAATCACTTGAAGAACGGAAACACAATTTTCTTGAGTCCTTTGATGTAAAGAACATAAACAAAAATAACATTATTTTGTTGTCCATTATATGACACAATGATGTGTATGTCTCCTTTGCCATTAACCTAACCATTCATTGAGGTTGCTTCAATAGGCCAAGATCCTTTAAGAATTTTTTGAAAATTGTGGAAAAGATTTCATCTAGTGATCATGTGATGCATAATAACATTATTTGTAAACCAATCATTAACCTAATGTATATCAGGAAAAGATATCATGATCCATGCTTATGCATGGTGATTAATTGTAGGAATAACACCTTTGGTGACTTTTGTAAACTATGTGTTTTTCCATCTTGGAAGACGTGAACACTCCTTCACCCAATGTCCTTTGCTTCACAAATAAAATAACATGTGATGAACTTTTGAAAACTAATCTTAGCACGCCACACTTGGCATTGTTCTTGTGTCAATGGTGTTCACTACATAGTAGTAGCCAATGGTCTTCTCCAAACATTCTGCCACTGATTTTCACTGGTTCTAGTAGGTGAAGTAAGCAACATCCCACAATTGCTAGTTTGTGTTGCCATCCAAGAAAAGAAGGTTGAACATTGGCTTTGGTGGCAAATGCTTTGTAGTGATGGAATGATTTTGTTCTTTGCACCTTTTGATCTTTGTTCTTTCTTTAAAAGTTGTAGCATCAAATTGTCAAGTTTCCATTGATCTTCTAGCACATTGTCCCAAGCAATCATGAAACATTCATACTTCATAAATAAGTTACAAATGATCTTGGTCATGATAACACTATCATCAAAACCTTTATCTACCTTCTTTAATTAATAATTTATAATTTTGATCTTGCCAAGAAAATAACCTATATCTTGACCTTTAGACATTCTATACTTAAAGAATTCTTCCTACATTCTCTAACCCTCAACAATCTCCAAAAAATCTCATCCACAAAGAATGGATTGCAACTAATGTTTCCAAATCTGAAATTGCTTCCCATTAAATTTCTTGATGCTAGAAAAATCCTTATTACTCTCTGTTACAAAACAATCAATTGGCTAAAAACATGAACACAAATAAATCAATCAATGACAAAACAATGAATGTTAAAGTAAATCAACACAAATAAACCACTATTAAACACAATCACAATGGATCGAGCTCTTGTTTCTAAACTTAAAAAGCTTCACAACAGAACACTAGCATACATAAACCCATAACTTGTGAACTTCCATAGACTATCATAATGAAATGTATGCTCTAAACAATTTGATCATATCAACAACATAATCATATTGCTCAAAAATGTTCAAACAAGAATGTGATTATATATTCTTTTTAAAAAAAATTAATTAAAACACTTAACCACTAACTAATATAATGTATACTAGATGTTACTTGGAAGATTTGATGTTACTTTACTATCCAATAAATTTATTGTTAAATAATAAGCATAACTATTCAAATTCATAATACCATGTAATGCACATGCATAGTAATTCAAGTTCATTGTACTCTTCAAACATTTCTTCATCTCATTCCTTCCCTTGTCCAAAGAGCTTCTGATTGGTCTTCCACTGAAGGAACCAATCTGATTGGTTGCTTCACCAAGCATAACCTCTCTCATTCAAGATTCTTCTCATGTGCATACATCATTCAGACTGGCCTTCAGAGATGAGTCCATTGAGAGGAGGGGTTTACATGAATTATCATCCATCTACAGGAGGAGGGTGGGTCACGCTGTCACTCTGGACGGGTAGGTTATGTCTGGTAACCCAGACCCGTCGCCGGTTACCTAGTGTAGAACATAGTTATACCAGACCACCGGTGAGTAGTAGCGTTATCTGCGCGAGAGAGAGAGCGTGCGCTTTGCCCTATCATTGGCTCTTCTCTTATCTTCTGCCTCTCCCCTGCTGTCCCACACCACACCACTGTTCGCTGTTGTTTCAGCCTCGCTCTTGGCTTCCCGCCTGCATTGCGTTTTCCTTCTTCGTTGCTGCGCAACATCGCAAGAAACAGAGCGACAGACAGAAACAAAAAATAAAACCAACTAGTGCGTAATGGCGTGTGCGTCTGCCATGAGTGTGACTGGGGCCTTTGTGGCTCCTGTCGCCCTTGTGTCTGGAAGCAAGTTGAGCGGGAAAAAAATGGTGCTGGCTTCTTCTTCTTCTTCTTCTTCTCTGAGCGAGGGCTTCGTCTCTAAGCTTATTGTGAACAATAAGAGCAGGGTGACCATGAGGTTTGTGTTTTTCCCTCGTTTGTGTATGATGATTTTCTGCTCAGCTTGTAGAGTGGAGGACTATGTAAGTTGCTGCTTTGATGTGATGTTCAAGCTTTGCATACTCCTTTCACCCTGCTCCGTTCCAGCATTCGCAGTTGCAAATTCCATGAAGTAAGAAGTGCACTATTTTGCTTGCTGCGATTGTGCGCATTTCGCATGATTGTTGTTTGTGAAGAAGATGTGTGCATGTCCGTGTCCTTATGTACCCTCGTGGCGTTATTATTGTAGTCTCGGTAAACTTGACTTTCGATACAGCGAGAAATCATAGGCCACACAATTCGTTGTGAATTTATCGGCACACAAACCCTTAAGTTCTCGTGTGATGAACAAGGGAGATGAACCTTTTGGTTTATCTGCATACCCTAGGTTTATGCTGTTCAATTTCTGGTGCAAAGTACCACCCTTGATTACGAGGGATGGATCCTCTTCCTCAAGAAAACAGTCCTTTTTCAAGAGGGCTTTGAGCTCAGGAAATAAGCTGTAAAATTCCATCCAGACTCAACATAGCTCTCTGCCTGGTGATTAGCTTCTTGTAGTTGTATAGTTTGCTCCCATCTGGCATTGATGATGTGTAGTACTTGAATCTCATCCATGAAAAAGGTTAGTTAGGCCCTAAAAGTGTTGAAATTTTGAGGTTCCTGTGTCAAGTGCATGGTATGCAGTTGCTTTTGGCATTCCAATCCTACTACACCTTGTAGACATTTTCCCCCCATTATACCTTGCCCTATTTGGTGTCTGTGAACAAGCCTTTTGAGGTAGTGAGGAATATTGGACCATCCCACATCCCAAGACATGTGGTTCCTAAAAGGAGTCAGCAGATTTTCTTCCTGGTTGAAAAGCATTATCTGGATTCTCTGTCTCTTTATGTATAACTTTTACTTCTCAATCAATTCTGTTTGCTAGGCAGCAAGCTCTGTTTGAGTTGCTCCTATCATAGTAGCCAAAATGAGCACATTTCTGGCATTGTTTTCTGTGTGCAGTGCACACATGTCATCTTTCTAAACTCCCAAAGACTTTGTTTCTGTCTGGAAAAGGAGCTTCCTGCTCACCAACAGGAAGTCTGCAAGTAATATGAGAAATTTGAGCAAGCCCTATTTCCCCTATGTTGATCTCAATTTTGTCCAATATTGAATTTATGAACCCACCATGTATTCAAGAAATCTGACCTTTATTGGATATGTTGAATGAGCAGTGCCTCACAGAAGGAGCAAAACATTGCTGGGCTCACAGGTTTGGCTTTGCTAGCAGCAGCAGTGGTTCCAGAGATTGCAGAGGCTGCCCAACCAGGTGTCTCTGCCTCTCTTAAGAATTTACTTTTTAGTGTTGTTGCTGGTGGAGTAGTGCTTGTTGCAATTGGAGGTGCTGTTGCTGGAGTGTCCACCTTCGACCCAGTGAAAAGACGCTGAAAGAAGGCAGATTAAAACAGGATCTGTTTTTTAAAGGCCTTGCGGATATTTCTTCGCATGTGTGTTGCACCTAATCCTTGTGGCATGGGCCTTGCAATAATGTAAGCATATGATCTTAAGTGTTTCAGATCTCTGGACAACTTTTGCTTTGGTTTTGTCTTCTTCAAGTTAGAATTCAACATCTCACATGTTTATGACAGTAGTTTTCACGACATGTGTAGCATCCAAAAGCTTTGCAATCATAGGATTCTTCTAGATTCTGCTATTGCAAAGTTCTACAACATGTGCATGAAATTGCAGTGAACATTGCAATGCACAAGAGATTTTGTGTGGGGTATGGCATGAATGATCCACATGGCATGATCTTCCCTGAGCTTGGAATGACATTCTGAACCAGCTTTTCTTCACGTTGTTTCCTTGCATGCAGGAAGGTCTGGCCCTTCATGAAATGCTTGGTGTGGTGTGTCTTAAGTGAAGTCAGTTCAAAGTTTACATTTGTGTATTTTGTCATGGAGAGTTGGATGAGTTTTAAGGAAAGTGAATGGAAGTGGGCATTGTTGAATGTTTGGAATCTCACTCAAGTACAACGTTAATGACTACTCTCTTGCAGGGTCTATGCATCTCTGATTGTTGTAACACCATGAAGATAAGATCTCAGGTTAGTTCTTGTACAGAGTTGTGGATATGCATCATGATATATTTGTCTCTAGTTGATCAAGCACCAGCTCATGATTTCATAAATCCAAGTAATGCTTAAAAGGCAGTCCTATGTGATGAACATTTGGTGTTGCACATGTGGTGATTATTCCCCTTAAGGTCAAGCTTCTGGTCCTTACAGCGTCTACATACTAGCTAGCAATGCACAGAATGATCCAGGGCTTTCCAAAAGGGTTGGAAAAGAAAAATCATTATCTTTGATTGATCAGTCATAAGGATTGCCTCAAGTTGTGGCATTTAATCGGTCCCTCACTTTACACTCCAGTATTTCATATTTATGTATGTGGGTGGGGACAGAAGTTGCACATTATTTTGGATGTGAGGGATGCTAGTACAGGCAAGGATGGGGAAATAAGGTGCACATTAGTTTCGATGTGGAAGACAATAGTACATGTACATACCTGCATACAAGGTATGAAAGGTATTTTTTACACCTCCAAAGAAGTGGTATGAGAATATTTTGGAAATAATTTATGCAACTTCAGACTCTTTCAAAGATTTAGAACCCTATTTCCAGAATGAGCCTATGTGGTAAGAGGGTGAGCACAAAAATGTGCAAATGTGTATGAACGTTCATAAAGTTCAAATTGCACCCAATCTTTAGTCATACAAAAATTTTATGTCTATGGTAGTTCCTTTTCAAGTTCAGCACTAGAATAATTATTTTATTTTTCAAAATTCACTTCAGTGGTAAAATAATAATTTATGGAATTTTGGCAATAATTATAGGCAGCTCCTTTTGGTAGGTTTCTTTGATTCTAAACCTCTAACATGATGAGACCAATTTTTTTATTTTTCTCTCCTTCATAATTTCCTTATATTTTGATATTTCAAACAAATGGTTTTTAAAAAATTCAACATTTTGCTCAATTGGAGGAATAGGCATAATTCACACTTTATTTAAGGTGCCTTTATATTTCTTGAGAATTGGACATATAAATGATTGATTAGTGGGAACCATTTTAGTCCATTCCAAAGAGAAATCAATTTCTTAGATTCAGTTTCCTCAAATTTCATCTTTCCTAACTTTTCCAAGCTTAGCCATTGTTCCATTTCGTCAAATTCATCCATTGTTTAACTAGCTTGAATTCAATTTCTTGAGGTTTAATTTTATAGTTCTTTGATCAGCACCATCTTTTCCACTTTTTTTGGATTCATTCATTGTCAAACTTTATTACTGGGTATCAAACATGTGCTAATCTCAACATGGATTAGCACTAATGAAAGAAGTGAAAATTAGCACTAATTATTAGGTGTAAATGTGGTCGGCCTACAACATTTGCTAATGAGATTATTGCCTAATCCAAAAATGACCTCCTGAAGGTTGTTATTTTAGATTAACATTGATTTCTTGGAACATATTCTTGCATTTTACCTCACATTTTGTACAATTTCTCAACTTTCACTTATGTCAATTTTGTTTTTACAAATCATGTTCACTGACCTTCTCAAACCATTTTGGTGGCATAGTAGTGAGCAACAATGAGGAGGCATGGTTGTAATTTTGGAAGAATCTTGTGTCACCCCATTTTGTTCCTTTTTTATATTCATTACATTTCTCTTTGCATCCACAAAATTAAGGTTTTTTTTTTAGGTAGTGATTTTCAGCTTGTATTTGATCTGTGCTTGTGAAAAAAATTGATTTAAAGAGAGTTGGTTGTAACTTTGCATTAGAAATGTGTTGTATGCCATTTAACAACTTTGTCCTTGACAAGAAAAACATTCACAACAAATGTTTTAATCACAGAAAAGTCAATCAAACTTGGGTAGAAGCTTTCTCTCTTTATGTGTGAGGAAAGCCATTCCTCAAGTAGTTTGAATAAAGATAAAAAATCAAAGTCTAGACATTTTTAGCAAACATCCATTTCAAAAAACCCATTCACAACTTTCACCACAAAAATTGCTTGTAACACCATAGGACTTAAATTGAATTATTAACATGAGGTCTAAACAAAATTTGTACAACATGGAATTATGAACTTTTATGTCATCAATGGTGTTAGATTGAGGAGTGGAATTGAAATGTTTTGATATAACTATACACATAGTTTGCATGATCGTGTAAAAATAAACGTCATCAAAGCCTAGCAAATGCCATTAACATCAATTGTTCCAACCCAAAGTTGAATTTGTTTCTTACATTACAAATACAAATGTGACAATGTGAAAATGATATCCATTGGCATTACATGTAATGGATATGTTTCAAACCAAAATGTCATCCTAGATGATGTCAAATGTGATGTTGATACATAGTAAACATGTGATTACAATTTTTTTTGGGGGGGGGGGGGGGTATTTTGTTTTCGCCAATTTTTTTGGTTTTGACGTTTTTGATTCCAGTTTACCTAATTGATTCTGTGCAAGTCAACCTCCCCTTATTGGTGTTTGTTCCCCCCAAAGA
>Ga0116231_10002433_pt1 | contig 38906 bp, 21 predicted proteins | sample S1TSphgellanicum_2_FD_89695 | JGI IMG/M metagenome (GOLD analysis project Ga0116231, IMG submission 89695) | Host-associated microbial communities from peat moss isolated from Minnesota, USA - S1T2_Fd - Sphagnum magellanicum MG | ecosystem: Host-associated > Plants > Peat moss > Unclassified...
TGAAAGTGTGTTAATGAGTGGTTATTTATATATTTGTGAATATTTGGTTGTTGGTGGGGTGTGGTTGTGGGGGGGGGGTGGGGGGGGGGGGGGGGGGGGGGGGGGGGGGGGGGGGGGGTGTGAGGTAATCCAACTATTTAAACCCAAATTTTCACCAAATTAAATTGTGTTTTTGTTTACCCAAAAAAAAGTAAAATATAATTTTACATCATTAAAAAAAATGTTGTGATTTTCTTTCAAAGTTGTGTAATTAATCATTGGTATTAATGTATGATTAATCTTGTTAAATAAATATGGTCTTCATAATTAAATGGTTATATTTACTACTTGATTAATGTTTTTTCTTATGACCAATTTCTACCAATTTAAGGGGGCAACAACATCAAAAAAAGATTTTAAAAAAAATAAAATTTTGAACCAAATTTAAAATATATATTGTTAAATTTTTACAATAAAATATTCTAAATAATCAAAGTATTGAAAATTTTAAACAAGTATTCAACTACACAATTTGTCTATAACCAAATGTGGTAATCTTCTTATGGATGATTACCATTTTAAAATTATAAAAATAAATAAATAAATTTATACTTAATCATATTGGGAAAAATAAGAACTTGCAATTTTTCAAAAAATGGACATATTTTATGTTATATAGTTTTTTTATAAAAGACTTAATAAATGCATTTTAAAATTTACATTGAATTTACAAAAAAAATTGGTCAATTCAAACAAAAAGATATTTGTTGATTTATTCATGAAATGTTATTTGAAGTTATTTTTTTAGCATTGTAAATTTAGTTTCAGTAAATTATAATAATGTTTTTAATACATTATTGAATAAGCTTCAAAATTATTTTTTCATTTGTAACATTTGAATAAATTTTGCAAAAAAAATAAAATGTTAAAGTTTGAATTTTTTAAACAATTTCATGCTAAACATGATAAATTTAAGCTTTTTCATTTTGATTAATAAAATATTGAAATAGTTTGGTGGTTAAAACCTTAGTGTGTTTCATGAGGTCTTGTGTCACTATTACAAAATATGGGTGTAATTCACTAGTCCTTGTTCACTAGACTAGTGAATTCACTCAAAATCTAGTTAATCATTTAGTGTATAGGGACATTTTTTGTTGTAATGTGTTCAATCCTTGATGGATGTATGCCTTAATGTCTCTTGTACAAATGCAATTTACAAACATATACATTATGGTGAATACACAAACATGTACGTCATGCTTAAATGGTGTCAAAACTTTTTGTTGAACAAATAAAAATGAAATAAAAGAAAAATTCACGGCATGTAAATTTGTCACAACATGCCATGACAAAAATGTAATTTGTGACTCCATGATCAAATAATAATAATAATAATGTTTTAATGATGATGTGCCACATTATTCCACATCATACTAATTTGGGAGCTTGTATATCCATGTCATTATTATTTAATTAAAATTTATTTAATGCAACATACAACTATCCAAAATGACTAAAAACATTTCATTAAAAATGTTCTAATCAACTAAACCTTTTTGACCAAAACCATATAAGTTGCAAATTAGTCAATTTCGTTTTATTTCACTAAAAACCTAATGAATTTGGGTAGTGGAAAAGATAACATTTCTTCTTGTGTAACATAAGTTCCAAATGGTGCGACCTAGGTCTAGGCCTAATGTATGTGCCACATGACATGACCTAGGTCTAAGCTTCAAATGTCATGTAGCTTAATTGCCATATGGTCTAGCCCGAAGTTTAGTTTAAGTGCCACATAGGCTACTTTAGTTTATGTGTAATTTAGGTCCCACATGGCATGGCCTAGGTTTAAGCATAACATTTGTGGCATTTATTCTAACTTAATATTCTTACATAACATGGTTTCCATGTTGATTTTAGTGACTAAAATTTCAATCACAATAAATAGTGGACAAAAATGTTTTATGTGAGTTTAGACTAGTCATTCATGCCAAAAATTTGATTGAATTTAGTTGATTGAGATTATTGAAATGATTATTTGATGTGTTTATATATATATAATGATTAATTATTTTAATAATAATAATAATAATATCAATGTTTTTGGGTTGAACTAAAGACAAATCCAATAATAGTGGCACTAAACATGAGATTTTAAAACTATTTTTTTATCAAAAAATTCTAGTTGATTGATAATAGTTCAGCAAATTCATGAAAAATCATCATAATGATGTGATGATCACAATATGTCAAATGTGGGATTTAAACCTTCACCTCTTCATTTTAAATATCATGCATTTAAACCTAATTATAATATTTAAATATTTAATATCAATATTAAATTTAAATTCATTTTTTACTTTCATAATTCCATTGAATTTATAATGCCTTTAAATTTCAAAATCTAAAATGTGTTACATAAATTTGAAATATTATTAATTATATATATATAATTCCAAAAATTTTAAAAATTACATTGATTATATATTTTTATTAGGGAAAGTTTATAATTACAAAATCATAACGAAATGAATTTCACTTCTGAAATTATATGATTAAAATTCACATGTTTTTTTTTTAATTTTAAAATTTCAAATTGAACAACATTAATTTAATTCAATTTTTTTTGTAAATTATTTATTAAAAAATACATTACTTTAATTTTATCTTCCATTTTTTCACTTGTTATTTTTTATATTTCAATTGAAATGTCCCCTATTTTTATTTATATGCGAATACTCACAAATGAAAAATGAAAACATGACATTTGTAACTTATTTTCATTTTTTTAATAGTTTGTCGTGCATTCTAAGGTCAACATTTACAACTATTGTTGTCATGATATTCACAACACATAACATAAAAATACCATAATTGGTACACCACATCCAAACTCAAAATTTTACTCACTTGCAAAACACAAGAATCCACATACTAACAAAAACCTCAACAAACTCCTTACATAACAAGAACACATAAACAAAACAAAATTATGTGTGCTTTAAAATCCAAAAAACTGGATTATGATCAGACACTGTCCCACTTATCTTAAACACCAAAAAGTTGGAATCCCGTTCACACTAGAACTGGTTCCATATTTACTTATCCCAAATTACCTATAGTAACTAGGATACAAATATATAATTATAGTAAAAATCTTGATAGTTGTCATGCATTCCAAAGTCGGCACCTACAACTATTGTTATCACCATACTCACAACACATAACATAAAAATACCTTAATTGGTACACCACATCCAAATTGCCCCCCTATTTGGGGCTGAGGTCCCCTAAAATTAAATAACATTATAGAACTACCACCAACAATCCACCAGGGTGAATATTTTAATTCCAAGGTAAAAGGATCATTAAGTTAGGTGCAAAATGTGAACCCCATCATTTGTTGCCTAAATGGAATCCTTCAAATCGTTAGCCAAAAGTGAGACATCTTGGGGAAATTTTTTAGACTAGTCCTTACTAGGTGCACTGAGGGCAAAACCATTTGCTAACTAGTACCTAGTCCAAGGGTAGTGTCAAACATGTCATGTGCCATCTTCCTGAACACCAATCACAAACCAACATAGTGGCAATTCCTATGGATTGCCCACACAACATACATCATAAATTAACAAGTATAATGGCCGAGGATGGGTCAGTTTGGCCATCCACATTGCGAAGATGACACAACACACAATTATGCACATGGTTTTTCCATGTCTGACCATTTCAACCTTCCAACAACAATATTCCGAAAGGCAAGACCTTTTGAACATGCAAAATCACATGATTTGTAATCACATCCAATGTGGTGGTGTTGTTTGGTGTAAGTAAACATAATCCCTTGGCTTGTCAATAACCTCTTCCATGAATTGTGGCATACTGAATAATATTTCAGTGTTGGGCAATTGCCAGATTCTCCATTGCCATAGGTGTCACCTGCATGAACAAATTAGTTCGCTATTCACATGCCTAAACCCACACTACAAGATCATCAAGACTAATTATAATCATAGCATCATGTTGAATGGAGGCTGGCAACTCAAGATCGTAGCCAAATAGCCAAAAATACAATGAAAAAGATGCCAATGAGGTTTGCCAACTACACTTGTATCCAATGGCCAACCATGGTAACTACAAGTCCCAATTTTGAGTGTGGCCTTTTTGAAAGCCATATTTCCATAATCTTCATTTTATTGTCTTCACCATTCGTTTGGCCAACTTGTTTGCCTTAAGATGATCTCATGAAGTAGTCCAATGATCTATCAATGCTTTCCCACACAAATCCTGGAAATCCCTTTGGAATTTCATACCTTGGTCGATGAAAACCTTGGCTGGAGCACCAAACTTATTGAACATTTTGTCTAGAAATGCATATGTAACTCCCTCACTACTATGATATGGCAAGGGCACTAACTCCAATCACTTGGAAAAATGTTCAATCATAACCAAAATATAACAATTATGTTAAGGTGTCAAATTCAATGGGCCAGCAAAATCCAAGCTCTATCGATAACTTAACCCCATAATCGATAAGGGTTATAGTTGGGGTGTTGGTGTGTTGAATAATGCCCATACATAATCACACACCACACATTGGGAAACAAATTGTTGAACTTGTAGTTGCATCCTACACCACCAATACTGTGCCTAGAACAATTGTCTGTCCGTCAAACCCAAAAATGGCATGTTGTACAAGGCCTTCACGTTACTTTGAACGTGGTACTATTTGTACTCACCCATTTATCCACATTCACAATGAAAAATTACCTTCCCATCAGAATTATTTCGCCTTATGAACAACCCGATTTTGTTCCTTGGGTGTGAATCCCATTGAAACTTCACTTACCTGTAAATATGCCATAACAAGTAAATCTAGATGGATGTCCAAGGCACTATTGCATTTTAACTCATCATCACTTTGGGAATTCCTACCACATGTGTTGCCTTGGGGTACATCCCAAAAGACCCCAACAAAGTACACATGTATGTAGAAGCATGCCATCCTAACATAGCCTCCAAATCCACCTCTCCATGCCACATGGCATTTGTGGTATCCTCCTCATTAAAATTTGGGTTCCGACCCAACCCATTAATTAGCATTCCGATTAACACTACCAACCTTGTGAACAATATCGAAATCGTACTCTTATAGGATAAGTGCCCATTTGGCCAACTTGCTTGTGAATCAATATGGTTCCATCAAAAAATTCAAGGGTTGGTGATTGGTAACCAAAGTAAATGGGCTACCATATAGATAACATCAAAAAAAGAAACCACCCAAAAAATAATGAGGCATTCCCCTTCATGCGAGCTATACTTCGTTTCTATTTTGTTGTTGGACCAACTAGCATACACCACCACAAACTCTTGACCATTGTCATCTAGCTAAGTAAACACAACTCCCAACCCTCAGGTATTCCAATCAATATGCAATTAAAAAGGCCATCCTCGAATGGGTCGCCTTAAGATGGGGGTTGAGGAAAACCAAGCCTTCAACTCTTAAAATGCCTATTCCTGCTACTCACCTTGAACATACTCCTGCATCAACCCAGTGAAAGGTTTAGCAATGCTACCAAAACCGTTGACAAACCTCCGGTAATAATTACACAAGCCTAGGAAGGCTTGTAATTGGCTGGCATTTATTAGTTAGGGCACTTGTGAAATTGCTTTAACCTTGGCCTTTTGTACCCCCAATCCACCTAGATAAATCCTATGACCCAAGTATTCCACATGTGTTTGGAAAAACTGGCACTTGCTTGGATGTAATTTAAGGTTATGATCTTTAAGTCTTCTAAATACCTCATGTAGATGATGCATGTGATCCTTTGTGGTCAATGCTTTGAAAAAAACCCATTTGTGATATGACAATTATCAAACTTTACACATGGTTCACAAACTACTATGATCATATGAAATCACAATGTTTAGTAGATACTACAAATTTCATAAAGACTTTAACTTATTTCAACCATTTATTGATTATATTTGCATTTTTTAATATGTTGTGATGTACGTTTATTTTGAACAAATATAGTCTAACATCACATCATATGAAATAGAAATCTGTAGTTTTTCTAGCATTTGATTTCTTTGAGGTTTGACTTACCATAATATGTAAAAATATTGTGAAAATCCTTCATAATAATGACATGGTTGAAGTTCAAACATGGTACCCTTGAAAAATAGTACCAATGTAACAATAATGTTGACCTTCCTATAATGTGTTTTCACCTCTATCAAACCTTCAAATTCTCCCACTTGGACCAATATTACATTGGGTTTATATTTTAATCATTGCTCCAATTTTAACCATTTTAAAAACTTTCATTCCTCAATATTGCACTAATTTTGCATCATGAATATTGTAACAAATTTTTATCTTAATGATTACACCAAGTTATATACTAATTATTTCATTGGGTTTGTATGTTTGCATCACATTTAAACTTGATGTATTTCACCTACTTTATTTTCCAAAGAATGAACAAAATATAATATTCCATTGGGTTTGATTCCATCAATATTGTGTTGGTTTTACACCCTTCCACCTTCCAAATTATCACACATGGATGGATATTGCATTTGGTTTGTATTCAAAACCCTAAACTACTAGGATTATTTTTAATATTTTTTTGGTTTTAACTATCTTCCTAACTTTCATTCCTCAATTTTCTACCGATTTTACATTGTGAATATTGCATCATGTTTATATTTTAACAATTACACTTGATTTATATGCTAATTATTTCATCCATTACATGGGTTAATTATTATGTTGGTTTGAATTCTATGTATTCCATTGGGTTTATTTTTTAAATAATGCATCAAGTTTAAACCCACAATATTTCATTACCATTGTTTTTTCAATATAGTTTTCGGTTTACAAATTAAACCTTTAAACCATCCAAAATATTTCATTGAGTTGAAACTATGCATATTGTACCAAGTTTATATTTAAATCCTTCTACCTTTTACTCTAAATTGTTGAATACATTTTCTGAATATTCCTTTGGCTCCAAATATATGTTCAAGTTTGATTTCGCCATATTAGATTAGTTTTACACCTTTAATGTTGCACAAAGTTTATATGCTAATTATTATATTAGGTTTTAACATAACATATTTATTTTATTTTCTAAATACCTCAATGTGTTTAATATTCCAATGGGTTTGATCCTTCACTATTGCATTGAGTTTAAAGTTTAAACCATCCATATTGCACCAAGTTTGATACTTCAATACTTTGTTGAGTTTAAACACTAGAATAATTGTTTTCAATTTGAGAGGAACCCTTTCAAACTAGATTTAGAGTTGTTTTGTTGAAACTACAATTTGAAAGGTTTTCAATTCAAAATTTATGTTTTTTTTAATGTGTGACCAATCTTTACAAATAGTGTGAAATTTAAGCACATTAAACAATATGTCAATCCAAAGATGAATTATCATCCAAATGGATGATGGATGAAATTGATTAACCAAGTGAAATGATTATTTACAAAGTTGCATGACCCCAAGCACTCTATGTCTATGAATGAAATAATTTTGATGGATGAATTGAATTATATAGATTGTGGTCCTAACAATCACAAGCTAAATTAGATGAAATTACCAAATAAAAACATGGAAAAAAACACCACAAGCAAACTTGTAGGTCTAATTATCGTTATGTTGAACTAAAAACCAATAGATTATATATATAACAAGGACAAACAGCATAGAAAATATCAACAATAGCATAGAAAGTTAATTACCTTGGTTCAATCCCCTTATTACCATTATAGGTTGTTATTGCAAATAGAATGCCTTCCTTTTCCTTGGTTGTTTTCTCCACAATCACTATCCTTTGTTACTAGAATTATCATGCATACAAGCAAGTGCAAGAAAAACTTCGAAAGAGCTACAATTTTTTACATATAACACCACACATGATACTAAGCCAAAAAAAAAAAAAAACTCTTCACAAAATGCCACACACCCTCTTGTGTATTCATCTTTTTCAAGTACATTATTGGAGTACTCCTTTAAACTAAAACTAGAAACAATTATGATCCCCCAAGGAGGATCCTCATTACCCATATGCCCATGGGTCTCTTCACCCTCTTCTAAAAATATGGGGGCACTTTAAATCAATTCCCAAGTTGATTAGTAAAAAATTAGTTCCCATTAATCCCCCTTCTAGAATCTAGCTATTCTACTAGCTTCATGTTATAATAATTAGGAAGTACCTAGGGAGTAGGAAGTCACTCCACTTATAATTGGTAAGTGAAGAATTACTAAGAAACCTTTGGACTAATTAGACTAGTAAATTAGGTTAGGAAATTGCCCACTAACATGAACCCTAGATGGACTAGATGAATTTTGTGTATAAAATATGTGGAGAAATGTACCATGAAATTACATTTGGGATGGGATGTAAAGTGACCCAACTAGACAAAATTTCTCATAATGGGTGAATGAAACAATAACATGAAACTTCATGTTATTTCAAAATGAAATAAATCTCATACTTAGGGATCACTTAATGTTTTTCTTCATCCATTAAAATTCATTTAAATTCCCTATTCATGAACATCATAAAATATCATCCTTGTATTTTTGGATAAAATTACTGCACTTTCATCGATAAAGTCTTGTGAAATTTGATTTTGATACATACAAACCACCCATGAGGTGTAATGAAAATTTTGTTACCCATATGTGGTAGGGAGTTTGTTAGCAAGATATTCTGTTGCATGGTTGGATTATAGTCTTATCTATAATCCATGTTCCCGTATTATGAACTATGAATAAATTTCATGAATGAAATTTGGATGATTTTTCATGAATGGAATAAAATTCCATGAAGGTTCATTTGTCGAAAATTCACAAATGAAAACTCATGGATGTTTTGTCAAATCAAATAAAACATCAAATAATGTTTGTTTGGATGTTTTGCCAAATTCAATTCACCTATTTTGCAAGTTCACTTTTCAAGATCACATAGTCCAAATGCCCAATTTTTAAATTTGCATTCCTAAGTTACCAACTCCACATCGCCAATCCAACATTGCCACATTGCCAATTCAACATTACTCTATGAACTGCATGAATAAGTTTCAAGCTACCCACAAAATTAAATTTTTTGGGGATGTCCAATGTTTGAATTTTGTAGGCCTGGTAAAACTTCTGCTCAAAAAAATCATACTATTTTAAAAACATTTGATAAATTGCTTCAAAATTTTCCTCTCTGCTTTCCATTCTTCCTTTTCTCTCTTTTCAAAATTTAAATAACTTGACTTTTTCTATTGAAAACTTATAGTGGAACAATAAAAAAATAGAAATGAAAAAGCACAAATATATTATGAGCTTTTGGTCCAACCTTAAGATAACAAAAGTTGTTACAACTTTGTTATCCACCTTCAACCTTTGGCCTCTTTTTAAACAAATGGCGAACATTTCATGCAAATGTTATTTTCCCTAATATGACATGCACAATTTCATAATCACATGTAGATATTACATTCACAAGTCTTGGGCCAAACATCACATGTAATGAGATACTTCAATTGTACTTAATAAAATTATTTCATAAAATTAGTTCCTAAAGTTAAGTGCATGAAGCACTAAAAGTAAAACTAAGTTAGTAGGATGTTGATATCCAACATGCTTTGAAGCTTGGAAGGAGCACTTTCAAAATTCAAACTACCTTTTGAATTCATTTTTGAACATATTGAAATTAAATTGAAAGGTTTTGAAATCATGTTTCCTTTGTATTGATTTCATGAACAATGTGGATTTGAAGCCATCATAATGGATTGGAAGATCCATGGAAATTCATAACTTCAATAATTTGTAACGTGATAAGTTCATGCATGTCTTTTGTAGAACTTTGTTTTGTGGTCTAATAGTTAAGCAAATACATGGAGGCTTGCAAAAGCTTTTGCTTGGTTTTGCACTCTTGTGAATTCTTGCATATCAAAATTCTAGAATAAACATTGATGCAATAATAGTAGCAATTAAAGTACTTGAGGTAAATCAATAGTAGCATGTGGTATTGTAAGGTGTGATTTGTGAAAATGCTTTAATGTAACCCTGAACTTCAACCTTATGATTGGTTCTTGGGTTGGTCATTCATGTTTTCCCATGTGACTATGTTTTATCCATATGGTAGTTTGACAAGATGATCTATAATATAGTGTTGTTTCAAGACCCAATGTTCTCCACACATGAGTGCTAGTAGTTTATGCATGATTTTGTGATTTGATGGTTTTGCAAATTTCTATCAATACTATTTCCACCATCTATAGAATGAGTAAGCATTGACTTAAGTACTAAATTAGTCTTAGATAATCTAAACAATGTTTTAAAAAATGAGCTTAGCTGCATCATGTGAAGATCATCAATGTCTTTTTATGATAAAATTAAGTCTTCAATTTGTTTTTTGTTTTATGTTTTGAGCATTTGATTACATGTCATCCATAGCAGCAACTATCCTTTGAAGTTTTTAAAACATGCCATTAGTAGTTGATCCAACATGAGCCAAAGATCAACATAAATATTGACAACCAAAGTTGTTCCTTGTCACATCAACATTTGCTTCAGTATAGTGGGGAATTTGGCCAAAAACACAAACAACAATTTGCAAACTATAACATAGCACAATTGCTTTTCAAAATAATAAGGCCTCATGGAACAAGATTATTTTGATTGCACATTTACAAAATATTCAACAAAATGTTGGTATTCTAAAAAGAAAAAAGAAAAACTATAATTCAGTTTACAATTAGAATATTATTATTATTATTATTACTTGAAATTTACCTTTTAAAAATATATATAGGAATATTTAACTTTCTTAGATAAATTCCTAGAGCCAATACAAGCCTTGTTCCACTCTTGTCTATTTTTGCCAAAAAAATTAGTTAAGTTATGCACTTTTGTAAATTAGATTGGGTAAATTTAATTGAAACATATATGAAATTTTTGCAAATTGTTTTTTATGTTGTCCCATTGGCATGTTTTGGAAAATGCATGGCCAAAGTAAGTGCTTTGGAAACTTTTGTCAGAACTAAAAAGTTCACAATTCAACACATATTTTAATGCTAATATAATTTCATTAAATTTTGCACCTTGATCCTTTAATATGCAATATTCATCCAACAATTCAATTAAGTTTTTTGCCAGGGCTTGATTTGTGGTTTCACTTGCCTCGAATAACCCTATTGTGATATGTTTAAACTTCTAATCCATACCCAAAAACTAATCATCAAGGCAAAAACATCATGTGTTTGCTTTGACATCCATGTGTCAAAACTAACTATTGTAGAACGACATTCTTTCAATTTTGTCAAGAAGTATTCTTGTTTTGTTTTCTCCACCAAATCAGGTAATACTTCATGTGAAAACCATTTTCTTGAAAGAAACACAACTCTTGGACATAAGTGTATAATAATGTGCATTGCAAAATGCTGCAACCATGTATTCACCACAAATTGAATATGTAGGTGATTTTTGACAAGCAAAAGGCCAAGGTCTTACATAAATTATTTTTGTAGCACAACATCCTTTTTAAAAGGAACTTTTGCACCAAAAAACTCTAATAATTCAAAGCTAAACACATTAAGTTTCTTTTTACCAAGTTGTTTTTCCAATACAATTGTCAATGGACTATCCACTTCTTCAAATTTTTTGCAAGCAAAACATGATTTGCATCCACATGTTTTTTCAATGTTGTTATTCCATTTTTTTAATAATAGGATATAACTCTTTTCCTTTCTTTTTTTCTTGTATGAAAAAGGATAGGACTAGTGTGACAAAATGTACAATGCATGATTTAAGGCTTTCTTCCATCAACAATGTTATTGTCATTTACAATATAAAACAACCAACATAGCGCATGTTTTTCATGGGGTCTCCATATTCTTCTTTATATTTTTAACTTTTGCAAATTTCATTTCATTATTTCTTCATCACTATAATAGTGCTAAATTTTGTTTACAAATTCTTGATTTCCTCCATAGTTTATGTCAAAGACTCGTTTTCCAATATTGTTTCACTTTAACTTGCCCTAAAGTTTTCCATTTTCTTTTTCCAACAACAATTTTCACAAAAGGCGTAGATTAGAATGGAAAAGTCAAAACAAAAAAAAATTTGGAATGTATTTTTAGTGTTTTGTATTTTAGTTACTATTGACCTAGGAATATCTCTTTAGAATTTAAATATTTACAAAAGAACTCACTTCTAACCATCATGGCAAAAAATAAAAAAACAAAAAAAATTGTCCAACTTTTTCTAATGGAAAGTAATCCTTGCAAAAAAAAATAATTAGAAAAAAAACTAAATTAAAAAAATGAGCAAACAAAAGGAATTAAATAAGACCAAATGGAACAAAAATAAGATTAAAAAAATAAAAATAAAATTTAGAAACAAAACAACAACTAGCAAACAAATATTTCATTCCCTTATTTAATAAAATTTCGTGACTTTGTGAACAAGAGCCAGGAGGGGATGAAGCATCAAATGAGGGGTGCAACTCATTCCCAACTGGGTATGACTTGACTTTACAGATAAACTCTAATCTACGAGATCTTTACAAACTACCTATTTGTTTTTAGAGAAAAACCGTTTTAGGTCGACTAGATTTGTTGCGGGAATTATCGTTTTTCTCGGTGCAAAATTGATGATCAGGGATAGTTTAATACCATTGTCTAGCATGGGGCTTTCTGTGGTGCCTGGACACACCAAGTTGACCCGCATGTTTGTGAAGGGAATGAGCTCCAACGCCAGTGTTTCGGCGATACCCTTCACAGCACGCTTGGATCCGGTGTAAACGGAAGCTCCATAGAGCCAAATCTGAAGCACAAATAACATGAGCGCATTATTATGCAGAACCTTTCCAGTTTCAACAACTGCAGCATCTTAGATGAGATACTGTAGTGTCTAGACACATCTTCTTCGGTCATGAAAATCGTTACAAACAGGTATGAGAAATAGGCATGTGTACTAGTACTGCAGCAGAGTTGCATTTATAACGCTCCCTAGAGTGTCTAGTTTTGAAATTAGTTTGGGTTACTAGACAAGTGTTGTGATCAGATTTTTGGTTTATTAGCAATGACGCAAGGCTTGCGACGAAGACGATACAAATGGGATGCGTACGACTGCGTTGTTTGAGGGAAGGAAGTGCTGCATGTACTGGGGAAACGGAACCAATCACATTCGTCTGCATCAGATCATTGATATCTTGCAATTTAAGATCCTCGAAATATGCGGTTCGAAGCAGTCCCGCATTGCAGATCAACACATCGATGGGTCTCCACGCAAACGCTTCCTCAATCACGCGACGTATGACAGCATAGTCTCCAACATCTGCTACCTGCAGCAGCAGTACTACACCATCAGATCAAAGCTGCACTTCACAAATTAATAAGACTAGCTTAGTAGTGCAGCAGCTTTCCATTATGTCTTTTTCAGCTAGCTGTGCTCACAGTCATCTCACAGCTCTATCGGTCAAGCATTAACCAATTGCAGGACATGAGATGTGAGAACTGTGACTCAAACTGTGACTCACCATAAAGTCATGACATCTGTCCTTTTATTTTCCAAGAGAACATGTACATTCCGAGAGGTCCTAAAGTGATTAGGTACATATTTTCAATGCACTTTGCAACTCTTCAATGGACAGCGACTATCCCTGTGCAGCACGAAACAAGGCCCTATGTCAGTGGCTTTCCAGTAGGCTACTCTGATCAGAGCAAACTATGTGTATAACTGTGATCACAACAGCCTAATGGAAAGAGACCCTAAGAACTATAAGCTGATCGAGCAAACCATCAGGTCAGCTGACCGACGCTGGAGAATCAGCCTGGACCTGATGGCACTGGTAGAGGGCGTACCTTTGTACGAAATTGGTCAGAGCTACACCGAACCTCCTTGAGAAGAAACTCGGCGGCATCTTCAAGTCGGCCGCTGTTTCTAGCCACCAAAGTTACAAACGCTCCTTCCTGCAGAAACTGCTTGGACAGCGACAAGCCTATACCGCTAGAGGCACCTGTGATGAAAACATGCGTCCCTGAGAAAGATGAAATGAAGTTGGGTTTCTTTCTCCTGGAGCTAATTGCAGCAACAACCAGAATTGATGATACTAAGACCAGACTTACTACTACAGCTACAATCATGTTGGCAACAAAAGAACACACACAGCCATAAGCTATCAAGACAAAAATCTGACAGTTCTAACTCCAAAAGACTCCAAATCCCACTGAGCTCTAAATGAAAAATGCCCAAGAATCCACTCACTTCCAAATCTTCCAATAAATATCTTTCACAACACAGTTCCAAATCTCCAAACACAAGCAGCCAAACCCCCAAAAAGGGAAACAGAAAACACACCCACATACACACACACACACACACAATTATTTACTTATCATACTATTTGCAGCAAAGCTCCTGGAACATGGATCGCTAGAAGTGCAGGGCTTCAAACATTTAAGCTCAGGAAAAAATACCAGTGATCTACTCAATATCAAGCTGCACATCAGGCACACACAAACCTTGGAAAACAAATTCTAAAACTATTTGCAACAGAGCTCCAATATACATGAAGAATGAAACCCTGTTTGGATTCAAACATTTGAGCACACAAAAATCACTGAGCTTGATTTCAGGCACTTTGACTCCAAATTGCTACACAACTAAATCTTCTTCTTCTCCTCCTCCTCAAGAATTTATTTACACCTCTCCTTAGTTTCACAGAACATCCAAGATTGGAGATTTTATAAACCCCATTCCTCAAAATTTGAAGTTTAGGCTAGTAATTCAGTTTTAGAACCTACAGGGTTTAGGCTAAACCCTAGCTGGTTGAATTACTAGCCTAAACTTAACAGTTTTAGAGCCTATAGGGTTTAGGCTATACCCTAAACCCTAAAACTAGTTATAAGTGACCGCCTCGCCAAAATAGGGTTGGTATGTGTGCCAATAACCATATTGGGGTTGGTCAATAACCAAGTTGTAAAATCAGTTCACTTTGACTTAGTCTGTGCAAAATGGGCAAACAATAAAATATTCACAAAAATGCCATAAAGATTTTAAGAATCTTAATATGTACAAAATATTGCAATCCAAAGATGTTAAATACCTATAAAAAATGGTGTCAATTTTCCCACCAGATTTGATGTGTGAAATGAAGATTACATGTGAAAGGCACAATATGGATCTATGTTTGGTTTGGCCAAATGCTTGGGTTAACCGTACATTAACATCTTATATATTAAAGCTACATTGTCTGTCTGCCTATTCGTCCGGGCAGTTTTCAGGCATTGCCTAGACCTTTGTTTTTTTTTTTGATGCGTTTTGTTTTCTATGATAGTTATTACCCAACTGACGGGGGGGGGCCAACACGAGCGGGGGAAGCTCGACGAGTGCATTATGCACCAGGTTCACAATAGTATATATATATACATATAGTTATGTTTGAAATATTTTATTTTTGTGACAATGATTTATTGAAGTTGGTTTATAGTTAAGTTTTCAATGTTTTAAATTAGAATTTGTGCAACCCATTTTCAAGTGAGTTTTCTACGTTTGGTTATGCATATATATTTTTCTTTTTCGTTGCAGTTTGCACTCATTTAAGGTGTTACACAATAAATGATGTTCGCATCATTATGTGTGCATTATGTGAAAAAAATAGTGAACCAAAAAAAAGGATGTACTATTTTTCTCAATATTTTCAAATGTATTTTTTTTTGGTTTAAAAAATTTTTTTGATGTGTGTTTTGATAATTTGATTAAGTTTTATGTGTCACATCATTCTATATAACACAAGCTATATGCTATCAACTTATTTATCCCTCTACAAGCATGTTTTAAATGTCATGGATATTCATTTTCAAACCTAGATATTTGTGAAATTATTTAAATAAGATGCATCAAAAGATGAAACAATACAAAAGAAACATGATCAAATAATAGTTAAAGACAATAATTGTGAATAATATTATTTTTGAAGTCACATTTGATATTTCTTGTTTCATAAAATCATTTTGTAGTCTCAAGGATTTACGAGTGTTTACAAGACACTATACATGTAAAATGTCATTTGATCAAAATCAATGGTTATGAACAATCATTGAGATAATGACATGCTTGACAATCCAAATTTTCCTATCATCAATATATTAAAAGACCTTTGCATGAATCTTTTATTGAATAAAAATGATTTTTTAATGTATTTGTAATTGATAAAAATTGGGTATTTCATTAGTTTTTTTAGCAAAACATTAATTTAAAATTCAATATGAAACATCATTATTATATGGGCATATGGTCAACATTGTCCTCATTACCAATGTCATTCTTGATCAATTCTAATAAACTTATAATATAAGAATTAATGATTTTCTATTATACGATTCAAAAATATCCTTATAACTTATGAGAACCTTTTAAAATATTATTGACATTGCAAAAAAAAATGGAAGATGGAAATCTTGCCATAAAACAAGGATGACTTGATGAGATCAAATGGCTTGTATATGTCTTTTAAAACTCATTTGGTGATCTTTGTCCCTTATGTAAATATGAGTAGAAAAGAACAATTCAACTTGTATGCATAATTTATTGTACATGGATGTCATTTTTATATTCACATTTTATTTATCACCATAGTAACTTGGCATCTTTGAGATTAATTCTATTATTTTTTAAAATATTAAAATATTCAAAAAAAATTTCAAACACCAAAATTTTGTGAAAGAAAATACATAATTGTTTGAAATATTCAAAAATATTTTATTCTTGACATGAAAATTCAAAATTCACGTGCAAAGTTTGATTCTTGAGTTCAAATTTTACATTACTCCAAAACTTAATATTTTGGTTAAATCAATTGCATGTTAATTATAAATCACATATCTCTCAACTTACTATCACTATGTATCACACCAAGATCTCAAAAACATTGAAATTCATTTGTTCATGTTGTTATTTAACAATGCATGATTCACATTCAAATGCATTTGTGTTTCACCTTTTCATTTAACAATTACATTTTAAACTTTAATGGATGTTTTGAAACATGGATTTTAAATTATAATTAAAGTTTTGACCAACATCATGATTGCAAATTGTTTTAAATGTTTTAAGTTTCAACATTTTATTTCATATGAAAGGAACATGTTTTGGGATATTTTAAACCATTAAACTACACATTATATCCATACATTCTTTAATGGATTTGATATTGATTAATTTTGATAATATTCATAAATCCAACAAGTGGTAACATTAAATTCAAGACGATGTAATATTTGGTTTGTATTGAAAATCAACTAATATGAAATTTCATTATAATTATAAATTTTTAAATAAATTATGGAATTTTTTAAATAATATTTTTTTGGTATGTTAAAAATTTTAACTAAAACTTATATAATAAATCTGCATGAATCATATTTTATGAATTAAATTAAAAAAACATAAAAATTTCAATTTTAATTTAATTTTTTACAAAAGGCTTTAGTGGAAAAAATTTAATCAAAATTCTAAAATTCAAAATGAACATTGAGAATGAAATATCCATCAGAACATTTTATTAAAGTTGACAAATCTAAATTATTCGTATCAATGTTATGTTCATGAAATTAAATTTAATAAACTCATTCTAAACATCAAATTCATTAATATTAATGAGAATTGGCATCTGATAATCTTTAAATATCAATTTCACATATAAGTTGGGGGTGGACATTTTTATTTTTTTATTACTTTTTAAAAAAATCAATGGAATATATTTCCCCTTTCAACTTTGGTCTCTTTTAAAATTAATGAAGAGCCAAGTTGTATAATATTTCCAAAGTTTTTTTGAACTTTTAAATCACCATAATTGTTATTGAGTTAAGGTTTTGAAAGGACATGCGATGTTGATTTAACGAACATTTTTAAGTCCAAATAGTCGTAGTAAAAATTCAAATTGACTTAATGTTTGGTTTCAAGAATGAAAATGGCTTGGTCAATAACAAAAACACATATGGATGATAAAAAATAAGAAACAACCAAAAACAAACAAAAATATTAACAAGGAACAACAAAGTGGCAACAACAAATAATAACGAGGCTGTTGAAAAGGCAAGTTGAAAACATTAAGGGTGCTAGGTAGGGTGTTGAATAGGCAAGTTAAAAACATTAAGCGTGCTAGGTTGGACACGCAAATTTTCTTTTTGGGCAATAGGGAGCACCAAAATGTTTAGGGTTGAGGGCATTGAATACAATGTTGAAGAACACCAAAAATATATATATAGGATACATTGTAGGTAGGAGAGTTGAAAATAATTTTTATTTTTTTTCCAATGAAAGGTCATAGGGAAACATATAAGAAAGATGTTGAGCAATGTTCGCAAGGCCCTCAAAAAAATTATTTTTGAAACAACAAGGTGTGCCTGCAAAAAGGACATCATGGATATCAAAAATGTTACTTGTCTCAATAAATGAAAATTAAATCTTCTATGTTAAAATTAATGAAAGTGAAAATGATTTCATTAATAATCTATATGATCATAGATTACCAATTAATAACTGATAACTGATTATTTTGTAAATAATTTTAAATATAATGATATTCACTTGCAAACTTAAGATGGACCATTTCATGCACCCAATGCTCACCTATAATTCAATCCCAAACTTCAAGAGAACCTTCCTGCAACAGGTTTTGGTATTTTTTATTGGCAAGGATATATTGTCTTTAGATTCATTATAGAGTATAGTAGCTTAAGGGATTTTTATAGGCCCCTAGGTAGTAATAATAATAATAATAATAGGTCTATTTTTATATGAGGATTTGTTTTTGAAAGATGATATTTTGGCTTGTGTTGAAACTTGGGACTAGTCACAGAGTTATAATATCTTGAAGGATTTCGGTTTCTTGTAGAGGGATTTTTTTGAAGATTATAATTTTTGCATGGTGAAATATTTGAGTTTCCATAATTCTTATTTTGCCTCAAGATACTTTTTTTTATGTAAATGGCAAGGTCACAGTGTGACACACCCCTTGTTGAGGTTCAGGGTTTAGGGTTTAGGGTTTTCTTAGGTGTGAGAAGTGGCAATCAACTGGTTCCACTTTTGGTTGTGCTACATCCACTTCTGATGTGAGTCAAGGGTGGGGGACCTACACTCTGGAACAGACCCTTTGTAGAACCCCATTACCGCGTCTCTCTTTACCAGGCTCAACATACCCTTAGGTGGAAAAGGCCTACTAAAGGTGCATTCACACTTGGTGTTAGTGACTCTAGGGTAGAGTCCCGTAACATCCTGCTAGCCATTTAGGACTTAAAACCTAGTTGCCATGAAAATTTTATGTTAAGCTAGAATTCACTTAACATGGAACTATGGCCCATTTAACATTGGGTGCCACCTACGATGCCACCTAGATTTTCATTTAACACTGTTTTAACATCAAGTGTGAATGCACCATAAGTACAACCCTGGTCAATGAGATTATGTGACCCAGCACCAACCAGTTCACCATCCATTGGAAGTTCATTAGGACTCAGTTGTCAATGAACAACCACAACTGAGTTACCAGTTCTTCGAGCTTGGTAATGTATCATCTAAACCCTCTATTTCCACCTCACACTACTTAATTAAACTACCTTATGTAAGTGGTGAGTACAAGTGTTGGGAAGGTATTTGATTCATTTTAATAACCACCAATTACAGGTATTTTTTTAAAAATCAAAATCAAAGAACCTTTTATTCCAGTTATTTCAAAAATATCAATGAGTTTGTCAGGTTTCAGGAAAGAACCAGTGGTTCTCTAGTTGGTTATTTGAACTTTTTTGAAAAAACTTGAGAAATCATAGTGTTATATATAAGAATTGAGTACTTCAATTTTTTTGATATCCATGATTGTATATCAAAAACTCGGATTCTAAAATCACGGTTCTCAATTCTGATACCCATCAGGCCTTTTATGCAGTTTTTAATACCCACCCAAATAGCTGGCAAAGAACCTCGTAAGTACAATAGCTAAGTAGGTAGGGAATGTAAATGGTTACTATCAAATTAGGTTAAGTAGGAAAGTGACTCAATGGCTACTTAGGTAGGTAGATAGTTGTGGAGGGTTTACATTGCTAATCACCATGGTTAGCTCCGATATAGGAATACAATAAAAGAGAGTGTTTCATGTGAACACACACGGTCCATCCTGCATGGTCCGCTTTTGGGTACTACTAGTTCACTATGGCCTAGAGTCCACTCGAGGTATCTCTTGTATGAATCGATAGTGTGTATGTAGTCAAAGAGCACCCACCGGTTTTGTGTTCTCTCCTAACTAGATTATGGAATAAAGAAGGATAAGTTATGTTGAATTCCGAGGCTTTGTGTTCTCTCCTAACTAGATTGTGAAAGAAAGAGAGGATGATAAGCTATGTTCAACAAGAAGTCACCCACCTGATCACAAAGTATTTGTCTTTTTTGCTTTTGAAGGACTTGTATAGTTTTTGCTTTTGCCATGATGAGTGCAGTTTGACACCCATTGATGGATAAGAAGGCATTTCCATTTTCAACAACTAGGTGCATGCAATTCAAAAACAAGGGGTGTGTCACATTTGTGGCCTTCCCATTTGCATTAACTAATAAGTATCTTAAGGCAAAAGAAGAATTATAGAAACTCAAATATTTCACGATGCAAAAAATATAATCTTCAAAAAATTCTCTAAAAGAAACCAAAATGCTACAAGATATTATAACTCTATAACTAATCTCAAGTTTCAACAGAAGCCAAAATATCACGTTTCAAAAATAAACCTATTACCTATGGTGCCAAAATGCATTAAGCTACTATACTCTATAATCAATCTAAACACATTAAGGTGAAGAGATGCTCGATTTGATGTCATGTTCTGTTCTCCTTCCGTATTGGAAATTGAAGGTAATGGGCTCTACAGAGCAAAAGGTCTTGTGTGGAATAAGCAAGGCATGTGTATCCCATCTAAAGAATGTATCTAGTTGAAGGTACTTTGAGAATTTCCTGGTTCTTTTGTTTGCTTGACTTTGCCAAATAAGTTGTGCCCAACTTATGCGGCTCAACCTCTGATATTCGGTATAGCCAAGTGTGAGATATTACTACCAGCACCCACCAACACACCCTGAAGGATGAATGGTAAGTGATCAGGAAACAGTTTTCTGTTGGGTTCCAGTTCCCTAGCTAACCATGGTGGTTAACTCAGTTACTTCTTTTTTTCTACCTACCTGATAAAAACCCACAAGTAGTTTGTCAGTAGGTAGGTAGTAAAAACAGCCCTTAGGTATGTATAAACCATCTACTTACCTAGAATTTGCCTATTTTCCTACCTATCTGCCTATATTTGAGACCTCTTTCCTATAAAAATTGATTACCAAGATGAAACCAAATATTAACTCAGTTGAGCTTCATCCACAACTGAATAATAAAGGACATCCATTGGATGGTGCGCTGGTGGGTGCTGGTTCGTTCTGGCCCTCTGGATGGACTTCCAATATTCAGGTCAGAGAATACCGAAACCCTAAACTCAACCTTCAAATACACTAGGAAAACTCTCCAAGTGCTTAAAAACCTGCAGAAAATTTCCTATTGTATTGTACATGGGGTAACACTCTTGGACAAGGGCAATACCCTACACTTTACACATAGGATAAGACACCCCATGCACCCTAGTGATGGGCTTCACCAATTTGAGCACCTACCCTAAGGGCCATTGCCCAAGTGATATGTGTGAAAACTTGTTGGCCCTGAGCTAGGGACCTTACCCAGTAGCCTAAAGAAATTCTCAGATTTTTGTTTAATCTTTAAGATTTGACATCACTTTGAGCTTGTCCCCTTCACTTTTTCTTGGAACATAGCTGCACAAAATACAAAGGGAAAATATTGAAAGTTCTTAATTATATGACCAGTTATTCAAACCATGTGAAGTTAAGTATTGAACCTATTTCAGTTAGTTTTTTTGAGTAGGTGTCCTTAGCCAACATTGTAAGTAGCCACTTGGCTCTAATAAGTTATTAGGGTGAGCATGCTCATCATTGAACACATGTTGGTGATCAAACAATGAACTAGTGCATAGGGGAGTTGGTTAGCAAATACGAGTGTGTCAAGGATTGATGGAAGACAATCTATGATCAAACATCCAACATTTTAACATTGTGACTTGCTTTTTTTTTAGGACACAACTAGTGTTGTATTGGTATACAAGGTACACCCATAGTATGTACATTGATATGTATAAGGGGTATGTCAAAACCTACTTGTTGGATATGTTCTAAAATATATGTTTAGATTGATTCTAGAACCTAAGGTTTTTTTGTGTGGACATACCTAGGTTGAAACATACCAATCAAAGTTTTGAAATGTTTCATATTGTGTTGAGACCAATACTTAGGGTGAGAAATTGAGGTTGGAAGTAGTAGGTGTAATGGCAATTAGGGCATTTTTTTAAGCTTAAAGAAATCTTGGAGAAAACGGGAAAGGAACTGATGGAGGTAAAACAAATTTGCAAGGTCAACATCAAAATGCAATGGGCTCTTTTAAGGTAAGCTTCAATTTTTTATGGTTGGTTGCAAAGTAATTATAAGTTTGCAACACCATTTTTTTGCTTTTGTTTTCTTTTTATGTAAAAACGATTTCAAGACATGTCTTCAAATGCTAAGGTAGAGGCAAATGGGCTCCAGGCGAGCCCACTTTGTCTTTTTTTTTCTTGAAGAATGAAAGGTGTGCATGCTTAGTGTGGGCCCACTTTCTCTTTTCTTCTCTTGAAGCCTTATTTTATGTACACATTTTTGCCGTAGGTGATGTAGTTTTGAGACTTGGCATCTCATCTTCTTTACTTAATTCAAAATTCCAATTTTGATTCATTGGAAATTATGCAAATGTATTTTTTGGAATTTTTTGAAATCTCAGCATTTTAATACCCTACCTTTCTATATGCACCCTTACTATGTCAAGTTATTTTTTGATTTATTCATGCTTAAGATCAGGGTATTTAAATTTTTAAAATATTCATACCATGAAAATACCCTACCTTTGAAAAGCATTTCCTACTTAGAACCCTACCCATATACATATATATACCAATTTGGTATGTGAAAAACAACATATTGATACAACACTGGACACAACCAAAGATGGTGTCTTCTATGTTTAATTATGGGTGCAATTTAAAGCAATTGCCATGATTTTTGGTTTGCTTATGGATAAGTTTGTATTTGGTGATGGGACATGGTTTGTCACATTCAACAATGAAGACTAACTATATATATGGTGAAACCCTAACTCCTTTCCATTGTGCATATCTAACCTAAAACATGGCACTCCTTATTAACCTAACATTAAAAGATCTTAAAATGTAATGATCAAATGTTCAACTTTGAATGAAATGTGCACATTCATCAAATAATTGAACAATTCACCAAAAATATTCCTTCAATTCTAGATCACCTTACTTTTCCTACCCAAATAATGATTCCGAGTAAGGAGGTAATTTGGACCAAACCATGTCGTATATTTTTGTATAAATGCATTCATTTTTAGTCCTTTCAATCACTTTAAACATATTGCCATTTATTAGCAATAATAATAGATCAATCTTAAGTTTTTTTCCAAAACTTTGAGTTCCCAATGCAATTATGCAAAAGATTTTAAAATAGAACTTAAAGTATGGGAAGAGTATGATCTCTATATAGTAGATAAGGCACACAATGAAAAGTTCTCAATGTTCTTGTATTATCATTGGATCCAACAATCAACAATCTTAATGTCACAAATATATACTAAGCAAAAGAAGGTTTAAAGTTGATAGTAAATTTACATGGTCATACTTTTGAATGAAACATTCAAAGTTCTAAAAGTTTGACACAAATGTTTTTTGTCATTTGTAAACTTACTATCCTTGCCACATTATCTTGCAAGGAGAATTAAGGGCAAGGAACCTTTAAAACATTAATCACAGTCACATGTTGTAACATTACATGAATACATACTTATCCAACAACAAAATGCAATGAAAAAAGGAACATAAGAAATAGGTTGAATACAAATAAATTGAAAATAAAAATAAAACCTATCACATTATTATTATACATTGAATCTTTTTACTAGAATGAAATATAAGGTAATAATTCACTTTTGTGCATTAAATTTAGTTTTAAACTTATTTTAATAAATATGTTTACCTACTTGTTTAAAATGCAAGTAGATTTGGAATCTATATTTTACAATTTGGACTTTTAAAAATATGTGTGAAGTAGGTTATAACAAATTGAAAGTATAATAAAAAAATTATTTTTCCCACAAAAGGATCAAATCATAATCAAATGAACCGACCATGACAAAGGACCCAAGGATTGTGGGTCTTCTTGTGGTCATTTTAATTTTTTCATAAAATGGAATTTTTGAATAAAAATGTTTGCAACATATTACTAATACTACTTGTAATTACCTCAATACATCACTTTTGTTTTTGTTAATCTTTGTTGAATACTTATGATTTTTTTAAAAATGTGTATTATGCATTTCGTCCTAAGAAATTGTCATAATTTCAAATCATACCAAAATATGTTAACCATTGTATGATTTAGTATCTTATATCATAAGCTAAAATTTCTTTTTGTATGTCATGTACATTACACCTCATTTATGTGTGGTAAAGCTCTTGAAATTCTAAAAATTTTAAAGGATACTTTGAATTTCTAAAGAATTTTAATTCCATAACTTTTAAATTGTAAGTTTTTTGTGAATGTGGGTAGTAGTTTATTATCATTTCAATGTTTTTCCATCAAAATTTCTTTATTAAAAAATTCTTTATGTTAGGGGATAAGTAAGTAGATTAAGACTAGATAAGTAGACAATTTCAAAATTGGTTTAGATTTGGACATGATGTTGAACTTTTGAATTCTTGTTCTTTTTCAAATGGGGTTTTGGAAGAAAATGAGGCAAAATTTTCTCTCCTCCTTGTTTTTGTTGTGTATCATTTTTCTTTGTAAGTTTGTGTGTTTTAAGAACATTGATTTTGTGTGATGAAACATATAGAGATTATGTTGAAGAAAACTAATAGGAATTAAGGATTTTATTATTAAAACTTGTCAATATTTGCATGTAGAAGACATGTTAGGATCGTTAGTAATAGAGTTATTGGTAATCTTCAAAAACTATAGTTTAAAACATCATTATGATTCTTGTTTTGATCATATTTGCATAGAATTAGAATTAGTGTTTACCATTTGGCAACCATCGCCAAGAATTGAATTTGGGGGAAATTTTGTAATCATTTTTGTTGTTTTTCTATCAAATTTTAAAGGTGTTGTGTGCAAGTTTATGTTACAACTGTTTTTTTAAATGTAAAAACCATATTTGGTCCTTAATTACAAAAATTATTCAATTAGTTTGTGACACAAGGTTGGGATTTGGATTTTAAATGATAATTTATGTAAGGAATTCTATTTGCAACTAGTTGAACAAACTAATTTGGGAATACACTATATGTAATATGTTTAGAATGGTAACCAAGCCTATAAAGGCAATTGGAACAAGCAAATGATCAAGATGCATGCACATGATTTTTTAAAAAATACACATGGAAAAAAACAATAAAGAAGTTGCAAGCATTCTTGGAAGTCTACATCAAAGTACTCATGTTGTACTCCAAAAAATAATTTATTTAAGATTGAAGATCTTTTATAGCATGTGATCAGTAATGTGAGAAGCAATCACTAGGCAACAAACTACTGTAGCATTACCCACAAAATGTTCTTACAAGGGTAAAAAACAATATGGCAAAAGTGTGACAAGCAAAGGAAGAACATGTTGAAGTTGCATTTTAGTAATTTGAGTCTCCACAACATGAAGAAAATGTAATTAGGTGGTTGCAAACTTAGCCAAAAAAACACCACAATCGATAAGAAGGGTACATGTTGGTTTGGAAGCCCTACCAAAACAAGAAGAAAAAAGGAATATGAGGGTTCTCTTTCGACTAATTGGTAATTCGAAATATTTTCATGGCAAACCACATGTTTAGTGGTATTCAGGGAATGAAGATGAACTAGAGGATGTCATTAGAAGAAAAATTATTTTTCGTAACTTTTTTAATGCAACTACACATGTCGTATGCAACTAAAAAATGTCACACGTAACTATTTTTTAGTTGCATAAAACAAGTTGCAAAAGATTTTTTTTTTTTTAGTGTGGGGAAATAGTGGTAGGAGTACTAAAAGTGCATGTCCTTAACATTTGAACATATCCAATAGATCCATTGATGCAAACTATGCAATAGCCATTGTTTGGATCAACGTAAATGATTATTCAACCAACACAATTATAACAAGGAAAGCTAGGCCTAGTGGCAAGAATGTCAATTACTTTTCATGTTAGTTTCAATGATATTGGATTTTTCCATTAAACTCTTAACATGATGTTTGTAATCACGTTTTAGATAAAGTTGTAATTAAGGTCTATTTCAAAATCGATTAAAGCACATGTTCAAAAAAATGTACCTTTTACAAACATTAGGGACGTCTTTTACAAACTTGTCCATTAATACAAGATGATTTGCAATAGATGATAATGAACAACTTGATGGAATAATTTACTAGTTAGGTAGTCATGCATGACAAGCCATTAGAAACAAGAGTACCAGAATTGGTATAGGTTAGTAAGGTGGGTATTCAACAAATTTTTCAACCTAAAGAGGTTGTTTATTCAAACTATGTTGCACCAAAGGTGGTTGGCGGACAAAATGTTTTTCCACAAGAACCAGTGAATTTGAGACTAATACTTGCACAACCTAACTAATACCAACTAGAAGGAGCTACATTGAAGTGTGTAGTAATTTTGGAATACCGATAAAGGGGGTGATCTATTGTCAGAATTTAATAGGTATTCAGTCAAAAACTAATGATGATGATTGTCGAGGATGGACACAAACCAACTTTCAACCTTAATTTAGGTGGTGTTGTAGGAACATTGAATCCAAGAAATGATTTTGGAGGTTCACATTAAACTATTTAATGTACCAGAAGGATACTTACCATGTATCCAAGTATGATGTTTATACTAGTTTGGAGTGGGCTTGTTCCCACCTTAACAACAAACATACCTAGATTAGGACTTGGATATACCCTAATCAATAATTGTCAATTAGTTACACATGTACTCACGCAATAAGTAGTACCTGAGCCTAGGGGGATTAATCCTCTAGTGCTTACATGGATAGTATCTATTATAGAAAGTGTTACATTAGCAAAGGCTAAGAGGCAACATGCCAAGAAACAATTTCCTTATCCACCATATGTCAATGATACAAATATTCCTAATGTTCATATACAAATGTTCAAAACAATAATATAGGCGAATGGTGAAACAAAAAATGAAACATTGTTAGCATGTTCATATTCACTAAATACGTGACATAATCTTATAATGAAGTCAAAATTTCCAAGTGAAAAATGTTTTAATTTTTGCAAAATTGGAACATGCATTTTGCAAACAGTTCAAATTTGTGAAGAACAATGAACATGTATACATATAGTTAAAAGATGTTCAAACAAGACCACATGGAGAGAATAGAGGTTTATTTTGAAAACTTGATGAAACTAGCTAATAATCTACAAACAAAAATAACTAATAGTTTTTTATTATAACATTCAAGTTGAAAGCAAATTGACCCCCACATTGGGATCAGGGCAAAAACCTCAAAACACATTTAAATTGCTTATAAATATTCTAAATATTTATAAATATCATTTTGATAGACTAAATCAAGGTCCCTTAGTCCAAATCTATAATTTTTGACACTTAATATGGCTATTTAAAAGGGTTTTGGGGTTTTTACTGTGATCCCAATGTGAAGGTCAATTTGCCATGGCCTTCTTTTGTTACTCTCCTTCCACAAATAAATGGGAAATTTTGTCTCACCACACACCCTCAATTAAATAAGCATTCATGTCTCTCCCAACAACTTGTCAAGTCATTTCTTAGTTCCAAACATCATGGACTTGGTGGAGAACACATTTATATTAGTGGCAAATCATTGTATCCAAACCTACAACTCATCAACAAATTTCTACCTTTCCCCTCCCTAGTGTCCTAAAAACATAGCTCCATCCATTCCTTACAACCTTAACTAGTAGTATCGGACACAATATAACCATAAGCAAAACCTAGGCCGGTATGGTATGGAGGCTACAAACCCTAACTTCACACCCACCCCTATAAGTATACATGAACTTTCATATCAATTGGGTATGTTCTTTCATACCATTACTCATACCAATACCATATACCCAACTTGGACCCTGTATAATGGTACAACATTGAGAGAGGAGATAGGTAGGCAACAAATCAAACCCTAGGTTGAGTAAACCACCAAGTTGGGATTCTTCCAACTAATCCCAGGACAAGATTTTTTTGGTTGGTGCATTCATGGGTTCATGTGGGCCAATGTTTCTGAACCCCATCCCTTGCAAGGGAAGCTTTAACAAATGATGCTCAAGTGTTCACTCACTAGCCTGTCTACCCTGGTGGGAGGGGGTTTAGGGTTTAGGCGCTTAGGGTTTTGGGTTGTTTGCATTCACCATAATAGGCTTGAAGTTCAGACTCCAGAGCAATGTTTTGCCATCAAAAAGATATTGAGGAAGCAGAAGGTACTCATTTTGATCCTCCCTATCTATGCTGGTCATTTATACTTAATGAGGTTCTGTTATCAAGATATTGGCTTATTTCTGGAGACCAGTGCTTTTGGCTGTAGTGCAATTGGAGATAAAGGCCTAACTTGAGGACCTTCTGGGATCTCAAGTACATGTCAGGAGGCCAGTAAACCGAGTTCAAGTTATCCAAAATCTCTTGGAAAGTTTGAAAGATAGGCCCTTCCCTTACTTCAAAAAACACTAGTCACATTGTGATGCCATCCTGATGACATTTCAAAACATTTTAAGGCCCTATTATACACCATAGCCTAACAAGGGACCTTACCCTACCCAACAACCCCTAGTCAGCATTTCAATGCCGTCCTTATTGGCTGTCAGGTCACAAGTTACAACCCATCACAATCTTCAACATTCGTTTCATTAGGGACCTATTAGTTAGCCCAAGGTATCACTCTGGGCTCTCATTCGTCCAATGGTTCCATAACCCTTTGTTGATTGGATGAAGATTTCATAATCGCTCCCTTCATGGATGAAAAGAGGGCATCTCAATTCTCTCAAGGGATGATTACGTTTGATAACCTATGCATTCTTCCCAAGACTATTCAAGGTAAACCAGTGCACTCTCTCTCACCAGTTACCTAGTCCATAATCTTCGACATTTGTTTCATCCTGCTAGCTAGTTAGCACACAAGGTATCACCCTGGGCTCTCATTAGTCCTAATGGTTCAATAACCCTTTTGTTGATTGGATGAAGATTTCATAATCACTCCCTCCATGGATGAAGAAGAGGGCATCTGAATTCTCACAAGGGATGATTATGTCTGATAAACTATGCATTCTTCTCGAGATAATTCAAGGTAAACCAGTGCACTCTCACCAGTTGCCTAGTCCATAAACCTGTCCTCAGTATACATTCAAGCAAAACCTGACAGGTTTTTAAAGAAGGCCCTTCCCCCCCCCTACTTAAAGGCTTGACCTGATTTGAAATCTTGCGCCTTGGAGAAGCACCTTTCAGAATCCAAATATGTGCTTCATAAACTACGAGAAAGATTATGCTTTGTAAGGTGTGCTTGGTGGACTACATGGAAGATTGTGCTTTGTAAGGTGTGCTTGGTGGACTACATGGAAGATTGTGCTTTGTAAGGTGTGCTTGGTGGACTACATGGAAGATTGTGCTTTGTAAGGAAACAGCAGATATAGAAGGAAAAAATTATATCAGGGTGAGGCTCTCCATTGTAGGGTGGGTATATGGAGCTTACAACCATTAAAGCCCTCAATTGGAAGCTCTTACCCTTTGTAAAAAAACCTGTTGAAACGAGTTTAAAAAAAGGGAAATGCAGCTGTCTAGGGGCCTCCTTATGGGTGTAAATACCTCAGTGTCACGGGGCCTTATGGGTGTACATAATACCTCGGTGTCAAGGGGCATTACTGGTGTCAAGGGGCCTCCTGGGTTTAACAATCTTCGGAAACTACTACATACAGTGCATGAAGGGTCTTCTGTCTGGATTCATGGCATCAGACCTTCTTGACCTAATTGAATTAAATGACCTAAATCCTAGACCTTGAAAACTGAACTAACAATTGACCTGAGTTATGGAGGTTGGTATATGTACACCTATGGTTTAAATTATGAGAGCCAATATGTCTGCTGCAGTCACAGCTGAGAAGAGCATTGCCAAAATCTGAATGGTTTTTCAGTTTGCAGTGCTCTGTGATTATCTAAAAACCAGCTAAATCTCTCCAAATGGTGGATTGTATACTGAAAACATTTGATATCAAAAGCAGTGTCCACAGTGAAACTGTCTTCAGAAAATTGTACAAGCCTCCCAAATGTTTCACAACTATATTGGGATTGTGATTACACAGAACAAACTCTTGAGGCCAATATTCCAACATTTATTAATATCCTGACATCAATGTTGTAGCATTTATTAGTAACTTGGGGGCCAATTTGCAATCCAAAAATGCTCAAAGTTTTGGCCTCAAGTTTTTTTGGCCCTGACTCCTAGTGTAAAGCGGGCCCTAACATTCTGTTACATGTACTCTGCTGAAAATGTGTATCTGAACAAATAGTCAGACTCACCAAGTGAAATGGAACAAATTATTTTGGATGAAATTTTGTTCAACCCAGATGAATGGAAATGTACCTGTAAAAAATTTGAGAGACAATCTGAAATATTTTCTGACAAGATTGGGTGTGTACCCATTTAGTTTAGAAGTCTTTTCTTGGGAAAGGATACCACTAAAGAAAACTTCTATAGATACTCCACATTACAAGCAAGAGACCTATCCCACAAGCATCCAATGCATTCAAAGGATCTGTGTGCAAGTCAAAATTGGAGAAATAGGTGTCTAGGGTATTTTGTCTAAAGTCTTTGTGATGCAAACCAAAAACCTAATTAGCAATGCACAAATTATTTTACTTCTTGCAATAATATGGAAATTTTCACCATAGCGTCCTCATGAGCAGAGCTTCTTTTTTTTTTTTTTTTAATTTCCAACTTTTTTGATGTAGCCACACAGGCAATCATCCATAGGAGGAAAATAGCCAATTTGGCTACAAGTCAAAAAGGGAACTAGAAAAATTTAAAGAATCTTGCTATACTTTTATGACCTACTGGAACATATTAAATATGGCGATTTCAGAATATTTTTCCCTTCAAATCTGCTGATTCTAGAGCATGTTTTTCACAAACACCCCTTTGCACGAGTTAGACTAGATTTTTTTTTGGTTGCCAAGTAGCAGTAATTCAGCTAAAAATAAACATTGCTCAGTAGCTTTTTCTCATTTTATTATTTTCCTGAGCCACAATTTTCATGTTTTGCCTTTTTTCAAAACTTCAAGGGCTTTACTCACTTGGAGCAAGTAAAAGATGTTTCTTTTTTGGCACATCCACTGAACTGCAACTGCTTTGAAATCAGCAACAAAATGAACATGATATAATGAATAACCAACCCTTTTTCTGCTGGCTACCTATAGCCAAAATGTTACATTAACAAAAAAAAGTTCTAAAATCTGGTGTTTTCTTGAGATTTTCAATAGTCAGGTTTCTACCAAAATTTAAGAACTCACCAGATTTCTATGCATGGATCAAGCAAGTAGCCTAATTTTACTTTCATATTTTGCCTGTAGCCAAATTTGCCTTACATCTTCCTATGGATCATCACCAATTTGGCTATAACACAAAATTACCAGAAAAAACTGAGAATGGCCAACCTGATCCTAAACTTTTGACAACAGACCTCAATTTTGAGCCCAAAGCACAGTCTTGTGGGATATGAAGGAAAAAAACACCCACCACCACCCATAAACCATGAAGTTCAGGAAATCCAATTTACAGGCAAAAGGAATTAGGAAGCTAAGCTGAAAAGATTGCACAATTAGTACGCCAGCCATTCAGATACAGAGCTTATCAAAAGTTGACTGATCCACAAGGACAAACTTTGGTATACCAGGAGGATTTAATTAGTCAAGAGCATAAATCTCAAGCATTTGCTACTGTGAAGATATCAAGAGACCAGACACACCTTAACTCATTGTTATTACTTCAAGCAACATTTTTGGAAGTTGAGAGCTGACCTCCGCACCAGCAAATAACTGAAATGAGAGGACCAAAGCATCCTACTTTCAAATCTGATAGGCTGATCTTCATATAAAGAGTTGAGAATCAAAGGACTGCAACAAGAGGGGAGAAGTTTTGTCAGTACAACAATTAGTTCTTGGGCTACACAAGCACTTGATGAAAATCAAGGCCTGCCTAGGTAAGCAACAATTGACAGAAGAAGAAAAAAAGGTCTGATGCAAATCATAATAGCTCTCAAAAGGGAAGTTTTCCCTTCCATGGCAACATGAACTTAGCTATCACCTGCACTTATGCTATTAGCCTAAACCATATACCCTGTCATACTCTGCCTTGATAACTAAAGAGATCTAACCCAAACTCTGATAGCCAGCACAAGAATTCAATATGTACATTCCTTGGTGAATGAGAGCTTCTAGCTGCTATTGAGAATACATGTGTCAATCCCGCCTACAGAATCTGCCCATTATCAGGTGATTCTCTACAGGTCTGTGGTGAATGGCATTGTTCCATGTGTGATCAGGGACAGATTTATTGTTACTCTGTCCTCTGTTCAAGACAAAAAAAAGAAGGGCTTGCCATTCAGCCAAGTGCAAATGTAGCCTCCATATGTTCTTACAGTCAGAACATCCCTCAGATACACAAGCAACTGGCCACCAATGCTTACCTCTCATTCACAAGCCAGCTTCGTATCAAAGCTGCTTAGGCAAATCGCAAAGGCCTGGAAAGCTGAGAGGGGATATCGATAGTCCATTGTAAACATGTCCTTCCCAATTTTCCCAAACTGGAGCAAAACTTTGTCATGGTCAGTTTGAACAACTGGTTGAGCTGGTTCAGTGGCAGCCACAAGCTGGAAATTCTTTACTGAGGCCACTGTGACCCGCCCTCGAAAGTTAAGGCACCAGCACTGCAATTGCTCATGCCATCGGGGCGCCTTATTCTTCAGCACAAGAGGACTATCTTTGGTCAAGGGACCACTTGCAAATTCACAGTCAATGGTGCTACAATCAGCCACAGCTGCTCTGGATCTTGGAGAAGAAAGAACACTGGAATGTGGGATTGAGATTTCATCCAGAGTGCCTGCAGAGAACTCTGTTGGTGTTGGGGCTGAGCCTCCCAACTCCATGCAGGAGGCTGGAATAGTATGAAGAGTGCATTGCATGCGACGGGGGCCCCTTGTGCCTAAGACATTCAATTCATATGCAATATGTGCAACATTGTAGCTCCCAGCAGGCATTCGTGGAGCCACTTGTTTAGATCCAATACGCCGGCTAGGACGGCTTGTAGAAACAAATCCTCCACTGTGGGGAGATTGACTGTCATGAATAGTGAATTTTGTGCCCAGAAAGTTGGACCTGCAACCATACAGACATCTGAAATGACATTCCAAAGCATCATATGATCCAACTTGATGGAAACCAGAAGGCTGACAGGAGACAGGAAATGCAGTATGAACTGCTCACATCATGGCTTGGTAAGACCATGCAGAGGAAGAACTGTCTTGTACAGTTGAACTCATCAGATGTCCCTCAACCAAAACAAGTGCCTCCTGCTCTAATCTTGAAGAACTGAGCAAACTTGATCCTCCCATGCAGAAAGCATCAAGGCAAGTGCAAGTGCTCAAAAGAAGGGTGGCATACACAGCAAGAGAGAAAACTTCTTACCGCAACTTGCCCAAGTAAGTGTTGCTTCCCCGTGACATATCCTCAGCATTGAGGGATATGACATAGTCAGTGCTGGTGGTCCGCCGGAACTTTCGAGCAGCCAACATGAACTTACCATTCTCCACTAGCGCTGCATGGACAAAAAGCAATCAATGTCAGAAACATGTATATCTCAAAAACACAGACCAGTGACACAGAACATTCACAATTGCCCAAATTCTCGTCAAAGTCATTCTACTCCATGACAAGAACACCATTTTACAGTGGGTATGTGATCCACCAGCAAGAAGTGTTCACAAACAAGCCTACAAACAACACTGACACCTGTACACAAGAGGAGACACACCTCAAGAGTAACAAAAACTATAGCAGAAGTATTGGTGCTTCTATTCAACCAACCACACACACAACCCAATACTGACTGACCACAAGACCACGAATATAATCATCCAAATACTTGCAAACATAGGATACACCACCACAAAACAATTTAACAGAAAAGCAATGAAGGTCACAAAGAAAAAGCTAAGTAAAGGGTTTCCCACCCGGCCTACCCTATAAAACAACAAAATTAGATACAATAATCCCAAAATCTAAGAGCAAAGGCTGAAATATGCAATGTATTCTTGCTGAGATATCAACATGATCAATAACCAAGTCCTCACAATCTCAGTTGCCTCTCTAAGCTTCCAGCAACAATGGCCAAAGACCACAATTTCTCCAAGGCCAACCCTAATGCACAACATATGAGGAAGAGAGCAAAGAAAAAGATGAGAAAAATACAACAATTAAGTAAGATTGACCTCATGGCTGGAACAGCATTCCTCATGCAAACTGCAAATAACATAAAGACATCTCATAGCTGAGAATGGAATCAGAGACATACTGGGAGGCAAACCCAGAAAGAGCTGGTATGTAGATGTTGTCCTGTCCCGCTTTATGAAACATTGCACAGTATTATCCCGAGGTCCAGGCTGTACACAAAGTTAACCAGAAGTAAATCATCTGTACTAATATAGAGGAAATATTCAAATGGACACCTAAAGCAGTACAGTACCCTTTATGACAATGGCTGAAAGTTGAGAGGAAAGCTCGTAACACCCAATTTTGAGTCCTCCTGACCATGGAATCTAAACATTCTCACTCAGAACCTCCTCCATATTGGCCTGATATCAGGCCTAGCCATCTCCATAACAACCTACAATAAGAATTTCCTGGACCCATCCATCTAGCAGATGCAGGAAGATCCCCTGTCACCTATAGCCTCAGTCCCTACTGTAACATGGGTGGAAACTGGTGGATTGGAAGAGTAGATCTCCTAAACCATAGGAGGCCACATATGGCTCAAAAGAGTGAACCTCTACAAGAGATGAGCAATCCACCTGTAGCAGAATTATACCTCCATGATTTTAAGTCCTCTACATTTGCATGTAAGTGCCAAAGAAACAAAAACTCTTAGGTGCAACAGAACGTGCAATTGGTCCCTATTCCTTCAATGCCATTGCCAAACAATGAGTCAAAAACAGATCCTGACCTGCTTCAAAGAAATGGGGAATGTCAGTTTTCCTGATCGTTCAGGTGTGTCAACAAGTTCCTTGGTAATCTCTCTCCAGGTGCTGCAAACAGCAGCACATGCAACAACATGTTTCCGGATGGGCCAAACACTCTCACTAGCTTCTATCCGCTGAATTACATCTCGGAGGAGCTCTGGAGGCATGTTAGCCCAGCAACTCTGCTGCTGCTGCTGCTGTTCTTGAGACTCAGCCTTCAGCTGAGTTTCATCCAGCACCACCCTACTCGAACGTCCTTTGAGATGGTGCCTGATTTCAAAACTCCGCCTTGAAATGCTCCCTATCCCTCCCTTCATCTCCTGAAACTCCCGAATCAAGCTCTTGAGGGGCATCAAGGATGACTTTTGACCTCCTGACATGCTGCTTGAGGTCTGAACTCACACACTCCCAAAACCCTTGCACCCCTTCTTCTGAAGGTGTCTTAAGCTCCGCCCCTCTTTTCCACAGAAGGATCTGCTAAACCTTGTGAACAAAGAGATCTGTTGAGTAGCCCACTGCTGGACTGAGTTCTGTTCACAGCAATGGAATCTGTGTTGGGTGTGACAGCCTTCTGACAATATATCCTTAGCACATTGATACCTCTATCAAGGAACTGGACTTCCTCACCTCTGTGAGCAGACTACCCCAAGACTGCAGCACTCCTCCAACAGATGTATTCTTGTCGGCAGCCAATCTGATAATGACTGTGAAGAAAATGTAATCTCCTACCACTCCATTTCAGTCCAGCAGGTTTCTTCAAGATATGTCTCATATCCTGCTGGAGTTCTCCACAATATCAGTTTCTTCTATTATCTCCAGACAACGATATCAGGAGTGGGCAAACAGCACTAAGACTCCAAAGCTGTCTAAAATCACGCCCTCCCACATCAGATTCCTCCATAGCTACACATGCTTGCCTTGCCTCTCTTCTGTTGCTGCTGACCTCCTCACCTCCAGCTCTGCCTCTTCTTCTGTTCCACAAGCGTCTGCGCAAGGTTGTTCCACGTTCAGCTGCTTTCTCTGGACTTCAGGACTCAGGAAGCCTTCCCCCAGCAGGAAGATGTGTGCTTTGACGGCCTTCTCTTGTTAGCAATTAGCACAGATGCGCAGCACATCCACGGGCATCGTCATGCCACTGCTGAAAGGAGATTCAGGGGGCTTGTTGTAGTTTTCTGCTTCAGGTTCTTTCTAAGCCACATCCAGGCTGGGCAGAAATCATACCTGCATACAACGAATAGCCGCTCAGCTTTCAGACTTGAAAGAAGACGAAGAGCTGTTCAGACATGACGCAAAAGTACAGACGGCAAACAAAATAGAGAGCAGAACCATTGGAAAGAGTAACAACAGCAGGGAGTAGCAGCCTCAGTCATCAACGGCATGCATGCAGCAACATGGCCATTTTGACAACAATAAGAGCGCTGATCAACACTTGGAAGAAAGCACCCCGAATCCAAAGAAGTATCTATCACAGCAGAAGGACAGAAGAGAGGACAGCCAAGGCGGAAGATACGCCAACCGAACTCTTTAGGTTAAGGACCAAAGCATCAACAACCTCCACCTACTTCACACCAAGAAAAAAGCCACCCTCATGTACTGTATGGTACTCGGTCACAGAAATAATCGGAAAAAAATGAAAACCTCAACACAGCTTCAGTCCCGAACCAAAAAAAACCACGAACAAAAAAGAAGACAACAACAGAAGACTTCCGAAGAACATACAAACAGCAACAAAAAAAAAGTGTACAAATCCATCTCTCATTCTCATAATCCAAACACAGAAAACTCTCAAGTTCTTCCCTTCAGTACAAAAGGAGTCCGCATACCTACCTGCTGGTCGTCAAACGGCCATTCAAGGAAACACTACACTACAAGAAGGACATCGTCATCATCGCTGTTATTGTTTTTGGTGCTATATCCGCACTTCATAGCAAGCTGGTAGTTATTTCTACTGTCATCTCCCGAGAAGCCGCAATATGCAAGAGTAGGAAATGCAAAGGTTTGCGGAAAACACGCGAAACGAGAAAAAGGACTTTGAGAGAGAAAAAAAAACAAACGCAAAGACGAATAGGCACCTCCTGCACTAGTGCTACTACTACTACTACCAGTTCTAGAAACCGCTATTCCCAGTGCCACCAGCAGTGCATAGACTTGTCGTAACGCTCTCTCAGGTGCCGATCTCTCGGTCTCTTCGGCAAAATTTTCTCCCGTCTATCCGATTTTTCTTCCCTTTATATCTGCGTGTGTGTGCGCGAGCGTCGTCGGACATGCCCGTGAAGAAGAGCCTTCTTCTTCTTCATCTTCCTCCTGCCTAAGGCTCGCCCGGTCTTCTTCCGAACCTAATACCAGACCTTAATCCGAGTCAGTTTCCTAGCCTGACTATGCTCCGGACCTGCTCGCCCAGACCTCGTTAACCAATGAGTGAATCTCACCATGATCTGGTACTGTTCTCCCAGACCTCGACATGATCCGGACCTGTTCTCATACCGAACCAAGTTTCGAACCTCTCTAGGCTCCGGACCTGCTCTCCCAGACCTACAGCAGAACCAGTTTTCGAACCTCGCAATGATCCGGACGTGCTACACTCCCAGACCTCAAGCCAAACCAGTTTTCGAGCCTCCTCATTAGCCGGACCTAACTCCCAGACGTCCAACTGAACCAAGTTTCGAACCTCGCCCGTTGGTTCCGGACCTATAGGTTGAAAATCTGTTCTGTGTAAGTAGATAGGTAGGTAGTTACAAAGCCACCCTATTGGTGGGTAGGTACATAAGAGGTACTTCTTTTTCGTGTTTTTCTTTTTTCTTTTTTCTTTTTGCCCTTTTTCCTTTGGTACATAAGATAGGTAGGTATTTCTTTCTTTTTTGTTGGGGGAAAAGAAGGAAGGAAGGAAGGTGGAGTTTTTTTTAATTATTTATTTATTTATTCATTTATTAATTATTAATATCATGGTTATTTATCGATGGTGGGTCAGTCACCAGCGACTCCAGGGCTCTTAACTAGTAAGGGATTTGTACCACAATTTTTTTGATTTTCTCAAAGAGTAATTTTTTATATTTTATATTAAAATCAATTTTATTAAATAAATTTATTTAATGCTAATAATGGTGTAGAAAAAATTGATTGTCCAAAATTTGACTGATAAAAACAATTTTAATTCTTTTTGGTTAGAATTGTTTTTTTTTTATGTGCTTGAAATGGGAGAAGGAAATTGAGATTCCAAAATTGGATTCAATTTATTTTATAACCTTAAAAAATCCTTTTATTTGAAATATGTGTCCAATTCGCATTCCAACATAAATGCAATAATGAGCAAAAAATTGGACTATTTGATTAATATTTGATAATGTGATTTAATGAATATGGGGGGGGGGGGGGGGGGGAAAATTTTTTTTTAATATTAAAATTAGTTGGACAGATAATAGAAATATTTTAATTTTTTTTTTCAACAATTTTTTATTTAAAATATTTTTTTTTTTCCAAAAAATAATCAA
>Ga0116231_10002434_pt1 | contig 38904 bp, 33 predicted proteins | sample S1TSphgellanicum_2_FD_89695 | JGI IMG/M metagenome (GOLD analysis project Ga0116231, IMG submission 89695) | Host-associated microbial communities from peat moss isolated from Minnesota, USA - S1T2_Fd - Sphagnum magellanicum MG | ecosystem: Host-associated > Plants > Peat moss > Unclassified...
AGAGAGAATGGTTGTGTTCGCCTTCATAAGTGACAATAAGCATGGAAAGATCCTCCAGAAACCTCTCCACATGCTTCCTAGCAGGGCAACCCCTCATGCTGCTGCACTTGTAATAGCCCCTGCGCCTCACAACAGGACCCCAACAACCCCCCTAATTCAGCTCCATGTTGATAGTCCTGTACCTAGAAAATGAGCTGGCTCTATGGATTTTGCAAAGCTGTCAAGCAACTTTTATTGCAACAACTTGAATGGGTTTGCAGCTGCTGTTACTGTATGATATTCTTTTCATGGAATACTACTGGTCTCCCAACAAGAACTACACCACATAATCTGCCTCTCTGCAATTGTTAACTCTGCTCCTGTCAGAGAAGAGCTAGAAAGAAAGGATTTAGACCTGGGATGTGGAGAGCCCTTGATAGGCTTCTGGCCATACTTGCGCCACGAGTAGTCATCAGGTGGGATCTCAGCCTGCTTGCTGCTTATGGCTGGGACCTTAATAGTCTTCTTCACCCTCAACTTCCTACAAAATTTTTAACCACACACACATTTAAAGCTCTATTTAGGTCTGCAGAGAAGAAGTTTTTGAGTTCAACACACTAGTCTAATTGCCCAAGACCAAGAGTTGGGCATCACATGCATAGAGATGAATCATTGACAGTTCAGGATCTCTTCTCAGCTAAGCTTCCTTCATGTGGCACAATTGTTGGGACATTAGAAGATGATGCAAAACAGTTCTATAAAAGAAGCAATCTCTCCATCAATGTCAGGCTGCAATTCTGGTTACAGTCATTCCCTCCTATCACATTTTCCATTGAGTGCACTTTCTGAACTGTCTTCCTTCAAATGTTTAGGGTTTCCTTGTCAATCAAGCAAAGAGAAAAGCTCATGCACAACATACCTGCGTTTGGAGCAGTGGCAGCGGCCAAGAGCAGAGCATTTGACCCCATCAGCCTTCCCCGGACATTTTCTAGTTGCAGGAAGCTGTGAGCGCTGCTGGCGATGATGAGGCGGGAGCAGTGATGACAGTTGCTCCAGTTTGTCAGTAGTGCCTCTGCTGCTACCATCCATGCTAACAACTGAATAGGGTTTCGAGGAAGTTGACAGGGGAGGTCCAGAACTCAAGGAATTGGTAAGGCTGGCTAAACTTCGCATCGCTCCAGATGTACCCTGAAGTTGCTGCTGCTGCTGCTGATGCTGCTGAGACTGCCAATGCAATTGCTGTTGGATCTGCAGCTGGAGCTGCTGCTGCTGCTGATGATGTTGTTGCAGATGTTGCTGGTGTCTTTCCAGTTGATCAAGAGCACCCTGTTGCTGTGTCATGGCTTGATGCAAGGATTTGCCAGCAGCAGCAGCATGACCAGAACCTGTGTTCAGAAAGCTTTGCACAGGGAGGTACACATCTAAGCTTTTCAACTTCTTGTTCACCACCTCCTCATCATCGTCTTCTTTTCCTGCTGAACCGCCACCGCCGCTACTGTCGGAGAACAAAAAAGCATAACCTGCAAAAGAAGAAGAAGAACTCTGAGGAGGAACCCTCCGGAATCTCGCATGCCCAGTCCGGCTGAGAAGAGACACAACCTTCTGGAACTTGGATATTGCTGCTCGAGCCACGGCATCCTGTTGCTCCTCCTCCTCTTGCCCTTGAGGCCCCCCCGGCTGCTGCTGCTGCTGCGTCAAAATCTGAACCAATTTTCTAGCCTTATCTATCCCCGTCTTCACTGCTTCCCGAATCGGCTCATAACGACCCACAAGCTCTTCTTCCATCTCGTCCTCCTCCTCCTCTTCCTGCTTGCGCCGCTGCTGCTCCCTAAGAAACACCTACAAAGTTCCAAGCACCAAACCAGCTCCTCTTCTCAAAGAGTTCACACAGCATTCTCTTCCTCGCCTCTCTGCACCAGCCAGTCTTTCACGAGAGACGAAACCTCCACAACAGCAACCACAGCAACAATGCAAGCAAGGGTTTTACAGTCGGCAACAAGCTTTGGAGAAAACCCTAAAACATAATGAGCTACAACAAAGCATGAAACCCATATCTTCCTCCTCCTCCTTCTCCCGTTTCTTCTTTTCTTCTTTCTCCTCCTCTTCTTCCTCCCCCTTTACCAACCGAGCAAGAGCTTGGAAACATGAACAACAAAACCATGGTTGGCTTGATTTTTTCACATATGGACAACAAAAATGGAAAATGAACAGCAACAACAAAATTACAGAAACACACCCAAAAAATCCAAAAACCCACAACAAAACAACCCAATTCAAACCAAACCAAAAACAAAAAAACTATCAAACCAAACCCAAACCCAAAACAAACCAACTCAATTCAAACCAAAAAAATAAAATTAAAAAAACAAAAACAATTCCAAACCAAACCAAAACCCAAAACCATACAAAACAAAACAAAGAAAAAACAACCAAAACCAATTGGAACCAACCCTAAGAAAAAAAAAAGCAAAATCAATATCAAACCAAAACACAAAACCAGGCAAAACAACAAGACAATATAATACACGACAAAGAAAACATAAGACAAAGACCCAAGACTGGAAGATGGTGGCAGAAGAGGAGGAGAGTCAGGACTCAGTTGTTAAAGTAAGGAAAGCAGCAGATCCAACGTTAACCTGCACACATCTCTCTCTCTCTCTCTCTCTCTCTCTCTCTTTTCTCAGTGACTCTCTTTGTCTTATTTTTGTTGTAGGGAATTGCATTGTTTGTGGGTTGGGCACACACAGTGAAGGAAGGGCTAAACCCTAAAACCTGACAATTTTCATGCATTTACATGTGAAAGTTTTGTCTGTTTGCTGTTGGATTTGGGTATGTGTAATAATGAACTGCACTTGCTACAGCACAATAAGGTGCATTCTTTCACTTGTTAGCTACCAAATTTAAGGTGCCATTCACACCTAATGTTAAGTCAGTGTTAAGTGAAAATCTAGGTGGCATCTTAGGTGGCACCACCCAATGTTAAATGGGTGATTGTTTAAGAATATTAAATAGAAATGTTAATAGAAAATCTTTCATGGTAAATAGGTTTAGGTCCTAAATGACTAGCTTGGTGTTAGGGGGGACTTAATACTAGAGTCCTTAACACCAAGTGTGAATGCACCTTTAGTAGAGAATTCAACAACAGTTTTTTTAGTTTGTACCTACAAATATTGTTACAATTTTTCATTTTACATGTGATTTTTTTTTAATTTATTTTTAAACTCATTTTTCATGTAAATACCCTAACCAACGACCATGTAACATTGTTACATTATCACTCATGATTTTGTTTGAAGCTTCCTATAAAGGGTAGAAAGCTATTTTCAGGATTTTTTGGATGAATTTCTCAATTTTCGAAAAAATCAATTTTGGTGAGCCCAAAATGCAAATTATATTTTTTGGGTTGCGATTTTCATGATGTTAAAATATGATAATACTATTGACGAATGAAAAAAGGGCTTTAAGATGAAGAATCATGATTTTCATGATGTTAATATGATAATACTCTTGATGAATGAAAAAAGGGCTTTAGGATGAAGATTCATAAAGTTGGACATGCGAATTACTTCTTTAGAAACAACATGAGAAATCAATATTTTCATCAAGATTGTCATTTGCATATACACAGTCTCAATGTCTTTTGATTGTAAGAGAAATTTGTGTGAAGATCAAACTACAAAATCAACAACCCATTAGTACCATGTATGACCAAAAATGTTTTCATTAAAATATTTGGAGTTTAGTTGATTTAATGATCAAACCCTTTTAAGTATCCCTCAAATTGAATGTTATGCTGACTTCTTTGAAAATAATAACAATAATTATTATTATTATTATTATTTGAACTTTTTGTTTTACAGAAGTTGTGATCTGTGGTTTTTTTTCTGGGACAAAATTTAACACTGCAAGTGACAAAGGGTTTTTGGAAGGAGGAAAAATTAAAACCTTTTGCCATATTTTGAGGAAAAAGAGTCCAAAGTAGCCATATTTTAGACAATGAGTTCCTTGGAAGTCACTTGAGCAAAGCAGGATATTCTAAAAACTTTGTACATACTTTCCTGTCTGACTTCTTGGCAAAATTTGGCACATTCCTCTGGTGATCATCCAGAAGACGAATTAGCCAAATTTGGGTTATAATAAATATATATATAGAGAGAGAAAAGCATCCAGATTTTGCCATAATTGATGACACGTTTTGGAAAAGAACATTAAAATAGTAGTAGCCAGTAGACAAAAGTGTGATGGCATGCTACCCAAAGAAATTGGGCAAAATTTGGCAAATGTTGTTATTTCAAAAAGGAAATTTGGAACAATTTTTTATTTTATTTTTTGCCTTAGCTTTTCCTTTTTGGAAAATTTTCGAAAATTTAAAAGAAGAAAATTCCCATGGGTCAAGATCATGTAAATGTCATGGAACTTCTTTTTTTGTTACTTACCTTTCATTCTTAAGGCCATGATGGGTCTATGTGTTTCTATAGCATAGCAATTCCTTGCAACCAATGAGGTGAGCCAGCATGCCCAATTTTTTTCTTTTGGGGGAGGTCCGGGTGGTGTTGGATTTTTAGGAATTTTGTTATTCTCAATGTGTTCTCATTAAGTTCCCAGTGTGTTCCCATCAAAGTTCCCAATGGGTTCCCAACCTGTTTCCCAAGTTCTAAATTTGTTCCTCAACATGTTCCCAATAGCACGTCCATTTGTCCCATATGCATTGCCCAACATTCTCCTCTTTGAACAAATACATTTGGGCCAATATTGTGTCTATGCCATATGTGTGAAGTGATTACTTCTGTATTCGGTAGTCTCGTAGCTTTGAGATTTTTTGTTTTTGATGGGTCAATCAAAGAGGCTCATTGCACCCAAAAAAGAACAAACAAAAGATTCTGAACTTGGAAGGCATTGCACAACTAATTAGTATGAATCACACAATTTTATGCAATGGTTTACATTGTGTGATGCATGAATTTGACATACCATAACTCCCAAGGCTGCAGGCATTACTTGGATAAGGACTCACCTGAGGTGGAGGCAAGGCAAGCTCAGTTTAGCTTTAAGAAAGAATATGATTTCATTAAGCACTCCCGACTTGGCCAGATGCAACGCCAGACTTGACTAGGTCCCTTATTTGGGGCAAAGGCCCCAATTGTGCTTTACCCTACACATGAAGGTCACATCCAACTTGGGAAAAGCCAATTCAAGTTTCAGCTGCTCAAGCTGTAAGGCTTTCCTCTTTTGCTTGTGTAGAAGCTTGTAATATCAAGCAATTTAGAAACTTCACCTTCATTTCCAGCTCCTCTCATGGCTCCTTCTTGCTAGTTACTATTGCTACAAAAAGTGCTTTCAATTGTGCTGCACTTGAGGTTCAGCCAGCAGAGGGGTCCAGTATCTAATTGATAGATAGGAAGTTCTTAGGACATTAAATCACAGAGGGACCTTTTTTACCAGATGCTTTTCTTGTTTGTAAGCAAAATCTAGCATCAGGCCCACATCAGCCTTTCGTTTCCCCATCTCCTGGGAATCAAAAGGAGCAGAGTAACAAAACATCCAGCAAGATGCAATACACATGTCATCGAAAGAGTTATGCAAAAACAGTCTTGGCTGACAAGGTGAAGACTCCTTGCCTTAAAGATGGGTGGCAAGAAATTCTGCTACAGCCAGTGGGGCAACTCCTGGGCACTTAAGAAGAGGAGCCAGTTCAATCCCTTAATTGCCTCAACCTGATCATGGTCCAACACATGGGGTTTAGTTAACAATGATGCTAAATTATGAAAACCATGTTGCCAACCATTTCCAGAACAAAAAAGAAAAAGGCTCTCATAGACATGGAATGTTATCGAAGCAGAATTTGAACTGGCATTGCAAAAGAAATGCAACCGGTAACCATTCCACAAATTACGAGGCTTTTGCTACTTCAGCTGCAGTTTTGGCCAACTGAAGGGACACCTTCAAATATCAGTGTGATTAAAGTATTATCCACACACACTCATACAGATATGGAATCCTATGCACCCATAGTTTGGGATATAAAAGAGCCCCATATTGAAACAGGTATGCGGGTGTAGTTACTAAAAAATGCTCTTCAAATGATGTTCTTCTAGTCTCGGACATCTTACAAGGGTGTGCCTACCTGGCCCAAAGAGCCAGGGGTGGAGCACAAATCACACTGCAGTTGGTTCCCTTTCTTCACTGGCTTCTTTTGGTGCAGGTCTCTCTTCAGAAGGCAAAAGTTTTCTCTCCTTGCCCTCCTTGATTGTCCAGTAGTCCCAAATACGAGACTTTGGTGGTTCTTTTATTTCTCCAATTGGTGCTACCAAGCCAGGTTTGCCATCATCAATCACCCCATCTACAATCCCATACTCTTTTGCCTCCCAAGCATTCATGAAGTAGTCCCGGTCTGTGTCTTCTTCAATCTGATACCACCCACTCATCCAGTCATCTCATGTCAGTTTCTGGATGGAAAATATGCAACTTGCAAACAGTTTTACGACTTGTGAAAAACAAAGGCCAAAAAGATGCCTCTGTTTCAGGCAGATCCACAAAGACTCGTATTGATGCAGAAAAGAGAATGTTGACTCATACTGAGAAAATAGCACGGCAAAATATTTGTATTGAAAACAGAGTCAAGGGCTGATGAGAATGCTCAAGACAGCTTGAATTTCACAATAACAGCAATCCTGAGACCAATCCATTGCTTCTTTCTGAAAAGAACCAAGCACAAAATACCTGCTCTTCAGACTTCCCAGTGAGACGGGACATGATTTTTGTAAGCTTCACTTTGTGATACATCATCTCTCTCACTTGCAAACCCACATCTATGGCCTGCAATCCAAAACCACGAAGTTACTCACAAAGCAGTTGACTAAAAGCCCTAAAAGGGATTGCTCAATGTCAAAGAAAGCACAGCAGTGCAAGAGCTGACAAGCCTCTCTCTATTCACAGCTTTCATAAGAAAGGAAGAGGGAGGGAGAGACATACTGAGCCACCAGCACCCCCTAATGGCTGATGAATCATGACACGAGCATTTGGCATGCAATATCGCTTTCCTTTTGAGCCTGCTGCCAGCAAGAAGGCTCCCATAGAAGCTGCCAGACCAAAGCAGACAGTAGACACATCCGCCCTACAAAGCTTCATAGCATCATAGATGCCCATCCCTGTGTGCACCAGACAAGGTGTCAAGTTGTTCCCCTTGCAAATTGCCTATAATAAGCAGAGGGATTTAACAACACAACGGCCTGACTGCGCTGCAGATCATACAACAAGAAACAGGCCAGCATGAAATCCTACTTTCATCTACCTCAAATGTCAACAATCTAAAACCCTAATCTTTAGGCATGCAAACTGTGTATTATCTTGGTCAGGACAAGAGGGGAGATAGATTTGCTGCTCTGACAGCAGCCCATCTTCTCCCAAAACTATATTGAGACATGTTCTCTACTACATTCATGGCTTATGACGATAGAGTTGCAGGAGCAGCAAGCATCTGAAACCCTCAAGTAATCTTCTTCTCACCTGCAGTAACTGAGCCTCCAGGCGAATTTATGAAGAGCTTGATGTCCTTGGTAGGATCTTGAGCATCCAGCAACAAGAGCTGACTGATGATCACATCAGCTGTGAAATCATCGACCTAACAAAACCCCTCTCATGTCAGGAAACTCTAGCACTCTTAATGAACAAGAAAAAGGCCAACAAAAAAGCAACAACACTGCCACGAATTCGTCTCTTCTGCAGATAGAGAAAGAGAAGAAAAAAAAGAAGAAGGAGAGAGAGGGAAGAAAAGGAAGGGAAACTAGGATAAAACTCTCTCACCTGAGAACCTAAGAAAAGAATACGCTGTTGAAGGAGCATGGTGGAAGGATCCAAGTCCTGCAACCTCGGCAAAGGGGCTCCAAACCCCGAAACAACAGGCACCGGGAACTGCTGCTGCAACCCGGAAGAGCACCTTACCATGCCTACTACTGACCTGCTGCTGCTGCTGCTGCTGCTCCTTCTGCTGCTGCTCTTCGGTTCCCGTCTTTGCCATCTCTTCTTTGCTCTCAAACATATCCCTCCTCCTTCCACACAAACGTGCCTCACAGGAGAAGCTCCACAAACAAAGTACGCAGAAGGCGGCTTGTGTAAGACAAGCGAAATCGCCAGCGGTGACCCGACTAGGGCAGGCATTTGCTCAAACAATTCTTCCCCAAATTCAACCCCGCAACAAACCAACCGCTGCAGCAACTTCAGGGGCCTACTACAACATTAGTTCAAGCATGTGGATTCCAGAGCTTGAAAGGGATGAGGGATCCACAGCAACAAACAAAGCGAAGGCGTAGTTTTTCTTTTCCTTTCTCTCCTTACCCTTCTTCTTCCTCTTCTTCGTCGTCGCCGTCGTCGTCGTCTCTCTTCTGCATCTCTTTCTAGCAACGTAAAGTAACCCCAACCAAGCAGTGTGGGGATTCGAACCCACGACCACTTGCAAGGAGGTCACAAGGGATAGCCAGTAGGTTACTTGAGTTGCAAACTAATTAGCCCAAATTAGGTCCTATTCATTTTCTGTTAAGTGTAGGGGTGATGCCCTCAGCCCTGAGCATTACCAGAATAATGGGCCCATGCAAGGCAGAGCCAAGTTGGGCCCAATTCCAGTAATGCTCATGGCTGAGGGTGTTACACATGGTGTAAAAATCAACAGATTATTATTATTTTTTAAAACTTTTTTTCCTCACAAAAGAGTAAATACAAAGTGGGGCATCTTGGAAAATGGAAATGGACCATGGGTTTTCCTGCTTTGTGAATATGGGTATTACAATAAGCAAAAAAATTGTAAAGAACTGGAGAAAACCCCTGAGTGCTTCGAGCAGGTAGCTCTTAGAAATATAATTGTAGTGCATATTTGGTAATGTTGCAAATATTCCATTGTGGAACTTTTGGCTTTAAAAAATTTAATAAATAAAAATTTGTCTATGTGTAATAAACAAATTTCATTACAAGTTGGTGACATATGCAAATTTACACCAACAAAAATTGGTGATATGTACAAATGATAATCTAAAGTATGGCTACAAAACATGTATTATATAGTTCTATGGCGATACACTATATAGTATGGAGATATCTGTGTGCTGAAATTTCTGAGACTACATGAGAAAAGACATTTTTCATCGTTGGGTTGTTGTTTCATAACGGGACATAAAACTTAAAACATAAGACTCCGAAATTAGGACACATCACTCAAACACACAAGATTCACAAATACAGTGTACACACACAAGCTCAAACATTGGACAATGGATAATACATACGACACTCCAAGACTTAAACCAAGACTCAAAGAGATAAAAAAAACTTTTAACAAATAGACTTTCAATGTTCAAGCAAATAGACAAATCTTCAAATTTCAAACAAAGTTATATAAACAGATAGACCTTCAAAATCCAAATAAAGTTAGATAAACATATTGACCTTCAAATTTTCAAACAGATTTAGATAGACATAAGTTTAGATAGACACAAACAAAGACAAACTTAAACAAACTCAAATAGACATAAACCCAAATAGATTCATATAGACTTAGATAAAGACTCAAACAAACTCAAACTTAGACAAACACAATCTTAAATAGACATAGATTCATATTGATTCAAATAAAGACAAACTCAAATACAAAGACTTAATGGTAGACCTTAAAGATACAAACCTTTGAACTTAAACATAATAGCAAATCTTCAATGACAACTTAGACACAGTGGAAAACTTTCAAACAAGGTCCATTATAAGGTAACATCATAACAACATCTTCAACTTCTAAATCAAACCTAATTTTGCAACTTCCTTAATAAAAAAATCACTCAACTTTCGTCAAAAGCTATCATCATCAAGATGACACCTTAATCCATTTCCATTATAATATAATTCAAACCTCACCTAAGGTTTTGTTGCTTTTAGTCATTGTATCGTACATTGTATGGGAAGGTGTTCAAAATGTAGAAAGTTTAGAATACATCCCAACAATAGCGTGTAGATGTTCACTAAGGTGGTTCCTCAACTTTGATTTCACGAAAAAAAGGGTGGAAAATGTTTATTCATCTTCCATTAACCCCAACACTTGAACAATTACAATATTTGTTAGTTTGAAAAAATTTGGGAATGAATGCCTTAAGATGTGAGAAGCTTCCAATGTCCACCAAAGTTGAAATTGACATGAAATGGAACCTCCATTGCAACAACAACATTAGATTTCATGGTAATTTTGAATATGTTAAATTATATCTCTAGATCATTTATGGATAAAATGGATGGACAAATCATATTCACCTCCAAGGATGTACTTGAGTCTAAAAGTTTGATGGGTTCCAAACCTCACTCAATGCAGTAATGAAACTTGATCAATATTAAATGACAATTGAAATTTTCTTTTGCATCATCTTGAAGCCAATATTGTGGATAACAAATTTTCTTAACGTCCATAATATGAAATGCTAGAAACCTTGAAGTTAATTCCAGAATCATTGAGTTTGCTGCAATTATAAATAAAACCACTCAAAAGACAAGTGATTACAAAACATTGAAAAAATAATCACCATTCAAAAGATCACACATTTTAAATTGTTCTTGTATGGAAAAAATTTAAATAGATGAAAACATGCCAATTTATTAGAATCTATTATTGATGAATGTATGTTGTAGACTCCCATAACAAACCAACAATAGGTGGGGGAGGTCCCGCCAAACATCTAAGATGATTAATAACAAAAATGGGAAAGACCAGAATTCCCATGTTTAGACCACATTTATTTTATTTTATTCAAGCAAACCTTCATATTCATAATCCAAGTGGCAAACCTTCAAAGCGATAGAAAAAAGGCAATTTACAAACATGTGTAGAAAAGGAAAATGTTTATTTAAACTATTAATGGTGGCTAAACCAACATGGCAGCACATACATTCGTCATCAACAAATTACAAATCTACAACAATAGCATCTATATATTTCATGGCATGATTTGAGTAATGAAAATATAACTGTCCATAGCAAATATTAATGGCTACAACATAATCACAAACAAAAAATCTTGTTTATGTGCAAATTTGATCAATGGATGGATAGTTTCCAACATGGACATCGAATCAAAAAGAGAAATGAACAAATTCACATCACAAAGAAGTTCGAAATTCACGTGAATAGTCATAAAAAATGGATTGTTTTCAACCATCTTTGCAATTAATGGCATGTGCATGGACATAACTTGGTTTGTTAAATTGAACATGTTAATTCAACATGTTTTTACATTCTGCAAAATATTGTTCCCTTGGCCTTCATAAAATCTACAAGCTTCAAAAATTCAAAATGCCTTTTCAGGCTATAGGAAAAATAGGAATAAAACGACTAAAACAAATCTTCTATGTGTTTCAACATGGCTTCAAACTCCAACATAGGTTAACCTTACTGTAATAAATACAAAATTGTAATAAATAGCTACCTCATTCTTCCTCTTTCCTTTTTCAAACCTCCTTGAATCACTTGTTTAGCAATGGAAATACAACTTTGTTAAGAATATGTTACCTCATTCTTGGCATGCTTGCATTTCTTGTTCATATAAAAGTCCCTTTCCTTCTTGCCCAAATGTGGCATATCTCAAATTGTTTTCATCTTTCCTACATGTTTGTCAAATGTGTTAATAAAAGTTGGTGGAATGTTGACCCACGTTTTAAAAACCATCCATGAATTCCCTTTGTGAATGTTTTCTAAGTTGATTGGACTTTAATCTTTGGTGTTTGGTTGTGCCCATTGCAACATGTATCGTGTTCTGTAAACTATCTATGCACATTGCGAGTTTGTTTTGAAGGTTTTTGCTATATGTTATGTGAACACCATGGCTTCAACAAATAATGTGAAGTGTTTAAAAAATAGTGTCCTACTTGTTTTCTTCAAGTTTAGTTGTAACCATGACAATGCATTTCCATTGGTGATCCCATTTAAATTTCAATCAATGTCATCTTCTGAAATAAACTTAAGTGGAAGCAAGGTTGAATCAAACCCAGAATCAAGGTGTAACAATCTTGTAGTGCAATTGGTGTGTTCGAGTGATTTGCTAACTTTCATTTTGCAATTCTTCAAAACGTGACGCACATTGCAATGTGCACAATTAGTCACCAAACTCCAAACTTTAGAAAGTTTAAAAAACACTCACAAATCACAAAGGAAATGTCAAATTAGTGAACAACACAAAGAAAAAAAATTGTCATTTCAAAGTTTGGTAACCACTTGCATTCGTAATTCAATTTGGTGATGGAAAATGTGCACCCCATTACTTCACATCACAATTCCACAAGATCCTCCACTCCCAACACTCATTGCTCAAAATGGCAATGGCTGCTCCATAATCACCACAAGAAATGGCAATAAAAGCTACTAACAAATTATGGTTTATTGGTGAAAGATCCATCATTCATGGAGTTGGTTGGCAATTGATTTAAATAAAATAATGCAAGTTGGCAATGGGCTTTATGTCATAATGAATTAAAATAGATGATTTAGGTTAGGTTTCCATCGCATTGTGGTGATCTAATTATGTGAACTTAACTTGATATGATGATTTATTTTTAAAATTTTCTTTTATTAAATTTTGCATGACATTTTTTTCCTTTGTTTTTTGATGATTTTTCACCAATAGAAAAAAGGCTGATGTGAAATCACCTTTGTTACACACAATCCAACATCTTAACAACTAATGGGTCTTATGTTTTGTCATAACAGTTGGCAAGCATTTTGAAAAGTGTAAAATGAAATGGCTATTCTTCTTTTTAATCATGAAATTATTATCTATTAAAAAATTAAACCAATTGCATTTTATGTTATATAAAACCCCTACAAGTTTTACCCTACATGTTCCAACAAAGGAAAGGTTTTGTAATGTAAATTGAAGGCACCTTACACAACACAATTTCCCACTCCAAGGGAAGTAGGCATCTTAAGGGAAAAGCCCCCTAGGGTGAGGGCTTGAGGTGATCTAGAACATCAAATCATGGAGCGCATTGCTATCAATGTCTTCCACCTTGGGACTTAGGCTTATCTTCAATTCACAATCCAAAAGGAATTGATAGTAAGAGCCTTTCCCATACATCAATATTTCTTTTTAAATATAAAAAGACGAGATTTATTATACCTTCTCCTTACAAGTGAGAGAGAAATTATGCCCACTTAAATAGATGGAACATCTTCACATTCTAAAGGACAAGGTGAATCACTCCTCCCCTTCTTATGTTCATTGCCTTGTGATCTATGTATGTTTAGGTTCATGATAATTTTGTCTTGTGGTGGAGAGATAGTAGTAATCTAAGTGGAATAGCTTTTGCATGGAAAGCAAACTTGAAAGTGTGTTAAGTAAGCAAATTCAATAGGTACTACCAATAATTCTCTTGTTAACTAGGCAACCCAAATTCCATTAGGTTCTCAGTGAATTTTGTTTTATGGCAAATTTTCACCATTCTGTGAAAAACATTTTAAAAAAAACATTCTGTCAAAAATTCCCTTCTTTTTGGGAAAAAAAATTCAAAAGGGGGGAAAAAAAAAAGATAAATTGCCAAAATCATCTAAAATGTGAAAAGGGTGCTTAACATTTTCTACTTTCATATTTTGAATATCATCAAATTTGGCTAAATTTACTTATGGATGATTGCCACTTAAGCAACATCACCCCAAAAAAAAGGTTTAAGAAAATAATAATAATAATCATAATAATAAATTAAAAAAAGGGTGCTAGTAGGTAACTCTGTGTTTTAACTAGGCAAATGCAATTATGTAGGTAGGTACTAGTCAGGGATGAAAGACATCACCAAAAAGGCAAAAGGGAATGTAAATACTGAGCCAGGCATGGATGAAAAGCCTTTCGTGGATGGATGGAGGTATATCCACAAACGGGGAAAAGGAAACAATGGGCCAAGAGCAACTTCAGTGCAGTGCTTGGCGTCGCTCGTAGCTATGGCGTTGGCGTCGTCCCTCTCTTCTCTCTCCTGTTTATCAATCTCCTCCGCTTCCTGCTCCGCTGCCTCGTCGCCATCGCAGCAGCGGAAGAAGTCTTTCATTTCGCCTCTCCCAAGTAAGTGAAAATTTTCAGAATTGTTTCGTATTATCTGTGAATTTTTTTGATGTGAAGGTGGGGTAAGAGAGAGGGAGAGAGAGATAGGGTTAGAGAAATTCGCAGTCTTCTTAGAATGGCTCTTGTTTTTTGCTTCTGAATTTTTTCAGTTTTGTGTGTGTGTGTGTGTGAGAGAGAGAGAGAGAGAGAGATAGAGAGAGATAGGGTTAGAGAAATTCGCAGTCTTCTTAGAATGGCTCTTGTTTTTTGTTTCTGAATTTGTCCAGTTTTGTGTGTGTGTGTGTGTGTGTGTGAGAGAGAGAGAGAGATATATATATATAGAGAGAGGAAAAAAACCTTGAAATAGTTATGATTTCATGATTGTTTCAGGCTCTTTTGTCTATTTCCGAAGGTAATAGTGCTCCAGCTGAACCGAGTGACGTGCAGAGTTCTGTAAACTAAGGCTGTTAGGTTTTCTTCATGCACTCTATCTCTTGCTGACATGTCTGGTATGCATGGATAAGCATGTTACCAGGGCATTTTTTTGTGTCTTAAGGGTTTGTAGATGTGGACATTATGCAGGTTCCAGGGTGTTGTTCCTGAGAAGAGGAAAAGCATCATGTCAACTTGATGCTGAGAATGCTGTTGTCATCAGCACCAGTTCACTTGTTACTACCCCTTTGGTGGCACGGAAAGTGGTAACAGAAGAAAGAAATGTGGTGGTACGAGCAGCTGCAGAAGTGGTAGTAGCAACAGAAGCAGGTTCTGCAGCTGAGGCTCCTCCTGCAGATGGAATCAGTACTCTGTTGTCAGAAAGAGAGCTGCTGAAGCGGAAAGCCAAGAGGGCAGAGCTTCGGCGGAAGAGATTAGTGCGCAAGCGCAAGCTCAGAAAGAAAGGCAAATGGCCCCCTTCCAAAATGGCTAAACTCAAGAATGTGTAGATCAGTTTTTCTCCTGCACAATCTTAAAGACATTGTTAGGGTACTTTTAAGTCAGCAGGCACTCTCCTTTGCAAAATGTATTATGTGAGATGAAATTGACAATTTTCTTCCTCTAGCACAAATCAGCAGACTCTGTACCGTCCTTGAGGAATAACTGCCATTGTCATTTTGGACCATGTTAGCTGACAGAAACCCAGTGAACATCTTGAGTTTGCTGTGTGACCATTGCCAGTTTTGCTAGACCGACTCCATTGAGTGTTCTTGTGCATTTTATGTTGCATCAAATCAGGTTTTTCCCTTGTCTTTCCAAGATACAGAAATCAACCTTGCAAGGTTGTTTTGGTATCTTCGAGCACAAATGTCTTTTGTCAAATGCTGTCTTGATGACAGATTCACAATCCATATGATATGTTCAGATTCTTGCAGCTTTCTGAAATACAAACTCCAACGCACTTGTCATACAACTCCAAGAAACTCCCCATTACTGCCCATTTAGGTGGGCATGTACTATGTTTGGAATAGTGGGCACAATACTCATGCACATACACTGTGTGTTGCTATAATGCAAGTTAGACTTGGATCCAAACTCTGTTGTCATCATCCTGTGAATGTGTAATTTATGCAGTCTACAATAGGCAATATGATTAGACTTCTGCTTTTAAAGACCTATGGGAAGTGACACATTGTGCATAGTGCTGATGAAGTGCAGATCTTCACCAAACTCTTATCACAATAGGGATCCAAAAATGAGAGAGGAGGCAAAGCAAAAAGATAGCAAACAAGATCAAGATGTGGTAGAAATGTCATAGCTGCCTTGGTAGATGGGGTGCCAAGGTAGACCCACATAGTACAAAGAGGTTGTGAGGATCATAGTTCAGTTGGATCTGATCTGTGGGGTTTGTTTCACCCTCTTGCAGAAGACATGCAAGATGATAGAGCTCTCAGGACATTCAAGTTCCTGAGGGGGAGCCAGGGAGTGAGAGCCTTCCACATCTGTTTTCTTGCAGACCTTTCTAGTGCAAAAGTCTCACATGTGTTGCTCGTGAAGGTCAATTGTCTGTGAAAGAAAAGAGAAGTAGCAACTTGGATGAACTCCGCACAAAAAGTTGCATAGTTTTGGGGTGTAAAACTTCAGTACCTGGGCAAACTCTGATTGCTGTTAGTCAGACCATACTACCTCCGTGCCAGTATTGATCTCTGCTCTATCTTTCTCACATTTTTTGTTTCTCATTTTATCTGAATTCTCTCACTTCCTTTTGTTGTGATCTTTCATTTTGTGTATTTGGCTTGGAGCTTCTTTTGATCTTTCCTATTTCTGCATTTGATTGAATACCTGGTGCTGCTGAAAATGCAAAAACAGGCTACGTATTGTGTGGCATGTACATTTGATAGTGTGTCTCACACTTGCATTTGACCTGATTCCTTATCCAACCTTTAGCTTGCCTTCAACTCGAGAAAATCCTGTTTTTCTGTGGTGAAAGCACACGCAGGTGGATCAAAATGGGTAATTGAAGGTCCATTTTAAAAGTTCAAATCCAACACATTTTTCAATAAAAACATTTAAATCATGTTAAAGTTGACCATTTTTTTTCCATGTCCAAGTTCATATCATCCTGATTTAAACATTTTAAAAAAAACTTTAAAAATATGAGCTTTGAAAAAAAAAATCAATTTAGATATTCAAATGAACTTTATGATTTTGAGATCTTCATTTTAAATCTTAAAAGGAATGAAAGACCTTTCTTACTTATTTTTTTCATCTGAAGTGTTATGATACTTCAATAATATGAAGTGATAAAAAATTGTAAGCATGTTCTTCAACTCCATTAAAAAGTAAAAAATTCATAATCATAATAAATTTGGACTATGTTATTGGATGTACCTTACATTGCAAAATTCATCTTGCCACAAACCCACTGTGTGATTTCTGTGTAAGGTTTGATGTCAAACACCCATTCCTCCTGTTGTTGCTGTTGCTCTCTGTGGAGCAAGCCAGCCAACAAGAGTTTTGGATTGTTTTGCTGAGACATTACTGAAGAGTTGGGCTGTTGGGAATGGGTGATGGAATGGTCAGGAACCTTAATGGGCTACGGAATCAGTGGCACTAGCCCTGCAGCAATTGGTGCAGTCAAAGCCGACAATGTTTTGATGCAGAGTGACCTCACTCCCAAGCATATGGATTATGGTGTTGCTCATTACATGCAAAGAAGACGCATCTCACCTACTCTCACTAATGTTGATTGGGTACTCAGACAATTGCTCCCAGTGAGGTTATAGTCAAAACCTGAGTCCCTTGTGTCTGTCATAATGCTCAAGCCTCTTCCTTTCCCATGACAACAAAATTGGATCATAAGAAAGTATATGTGAAGAAGCACAGAAGAATTATGGATGCAGATCTGCTTGGATTTGTGACCCAAAAGTCCTAAACTTTTCCTCAAGCTAAAATCTTGAAATGTTTTTTTTTCCCTTGTGCAGAACTGGTGGAGAGTAAGAGCTGAACTTCACAACATGATTGTTTCAGTTTTGGGTCCTTGATCATGGAAGTGGTTACTGGGGAAAAAACCATGAAAAGCCACAAGAATTGTATGGCAAATCTTTTTGCTTGCTTTTGGGAACAGTCCCATGGAAATTGTAATCGCTTCACCAAGTGGAAATGTGTCAATGAGATATGCTGAATCTCAGTCTTGTACTTCAAGTGGTCAGTAATATGTACCTAGGTATCAACAAGCAGGGTGGCAGTCATGGGTTTATGATTTAGGGTTTAGGGTTTTGACATCATCCAAGCTGTGAATTTTTTTTTGAAGGTGATGGTTTCATACTCATCTAGGGAGCCTGTGTTAAAACTCATTGATCCAGAACTCAGGCATCCACCCTTGTGGGAGGTGAAAAAGATTCTGGAGCTTGGAGTGATGTGAATGGAGGAGCATGCTTTCCTAAGACCTCAAATGCAGGATGTTGTCCAATACTTTGTGGACAAGGTTCTGATTACTAACCAATCAACCGACTTTGATAGCTTGTTTACAGACCTGGTCATCAACCCCTGGAATGACACTCTTTAGTTGCAAATCCCATCCTGCAGAGGCAGCAGCATTGGAAGGGTAGTAGCAGACTCCCTCTTGCCCAGCATCATAACTTCACCTACAATTGCAACCAGCAGCTAATAGCAATAATAATAACAGACTCTAACGATACTTTTCTCGTACAACTTTCAGCTGCTACTAGATTGGAAAAATCCTGGTGGGGAAGATGGGTGGGTGAGTCTTGTATCAACTATTCATTTTCTATTGCAAAACAATAGAAATACCAATGTACCCAAAAGCTCAATGTGATTGCAATCCTGACATTGTGAGACGAGCAAACACGTAAATATTCTTATATGTGTTGCAGAGAATTGCTTAGTCGACATGGTGCGGGTTTTTGTTTGTTTGTTTGTTTGTGTTTTTTTCTATTTTTTGATATCATTGTTTTGTTTCTCATCTTATTAGTCTGCAAGTGGTTATAACGTATTCAAATTTTTTTAGATCTTTGGATTTGTAGTCTTCTCTGGTGTTGAATTTTGAAGGTACTAGTCTACTCCTGGTATGGGGTCCAAGATTGATTTTTTTGGGTGGTATGAGGCAGATATATACATTTCCCCTAAGGTTCATTTTGTCACTAAATAATCCTTTAAATATTTACACTTTTTTTTTTTTTTGGTGAAAATAAGAAACCGAGGTGTTGAAAATCAACATAATTATTCATATGACAATATCATTGTAGATAACTGTAGATAATGAATAATAATAATTTTTAAAAATTGAATAGGAATTCATTTTTGAAAGAAAAAAAAAATTGTTTTGTCAATGCAGAATTATAATTTATTTTTAGATTATGATTTGAATAATTTTCACTATTCATATGGCAATATCATAGTAGATAACTGTAAATCATGAAAAATAATAGTTTTTAAATTTTTAAATGAATTATTTTTTGAGAAAGCTTTCCTCATTCCTTAACCAAATTGAGCAATTTTTGTGTCATTGGACATGCAAACTGGTGGGCTACAAATGTTCTTTGAGCCTTAGAAGTAAAGGAGCAATGCAGAAAACACAAGAAGAGGATGAGTGACAGTTTGCTTCAAATTTTTTTTATAAAAAATAGCTCTAAATCTCTCTCTAATTCCAGCCCAATATCTTCTTCAATTTTAGTCTCCTTTGAATGATTCAAAACATGATGGGTGCATCAACTAGTGCTTTACACGAAACTTCTTTATACTCCAGAGATGAAAATGCAACAATCAAAGATTTTAAGCTCAAAATCCTAATGTGTTTTAATTCGCTCATCACCGAACACTTGAACTCCTTTAGACGAAACACCCTTTATTCTTCCCCAATCCTTTGTTGGATTGAGCAAGTTTTAGATAGGCCAGCAACCTGCCCAAGCACTGAACTCTCTCTTTCTAGAGTAGTACCAGTTTTTGAGTTCAATGGGCAGGGTTGAAAAAAAAGTAGATAACTAAACTTGGATGTGAGAAACATGTTTTGCAAGCACTGAACTCTCTTTCTAGAGTAGTCCCAGTGTTTTAGTTCAATGGGCAGGGTTGAAAAAAAAAGTAGATAACTAAACTTGGATGTGAGAAACATGTTTTGCTGGGTCACATACTGAACAACTGCTGGAGATGCTCAATCAGATCCAACAAATGCCAGCTCTTGGAAATGACTCTGATCTAGGCTAGGCCAAGCAGGCTCCCTTGTGAGCTGTTTACCAAATTTAGGTCATTTTGGTCTATTTGGGTTGGTCTTATCAGAAGGGCCAATGAAGGCAAGACTCGTATAACTCAGCACTTTCTTGCCTAGTCAGGAGAGAGCCAGGGTAAAGCAGGACAAAAATGTATGGAATACCTTTTGCTTGCTCAGTGTTATTTTGCCAAGCTGACTTTTCTTATGTGAGAGAGAGATCTAGACCAACTCATCCCAATAAACATGAGTTTTGGGCCAAAGTATGTTCCATTCTGAAGACCTGTAGTTAACCAAGGTTAGCAAGGTTAACATAGGAAATCCATATATTAAGAGAGGAGTTTGGTTTGTTGGGATGTGATCATCACTTAATAAACCCTCCGTAAGAACCTCCATGACTCCATGACTAATGTACCTAAAAGCACCCTTATTTGACAAAATCTGCAAGTGGGTGTTTTGGAAAGGGAAACACATGCAGATGCGAGTGTTTTGATTTTCAAAATGTCTCCAAGTTAGTTTGTTAAAGACATATTTAACTGTGATACCCGGCGGTTACCTGGATGGTACCTGTCAGGTATCAAGATTTTGTTTTAAATAAAATTTAAAAATTGTTGATTTTTATGCTAGGCAACAGCCCTTCCCTAGGGAACCACCAAGAGGTTTCGTAGTGTAATTTGAGGGTGACTTACACAGCACAATTTTCCATAATTTTGCACTATCAGATTTTGGGGTATATCGGTGTGATGTCTGGTTGGTCTCTTTGAGAATATGGTAGGTGCTCATACATGGTACCGAACTTTCCTTAGAGCAACTACCACCCATGTATTGTACAACAAACTTTGGATGAAAAAAAGTCAAAACATGCTGAGTCAAGTCCACCCATGTATTATTGTACAACAAACTTTGGATGAAAAAAGTCAAAACATGCTGAGTCAACTCCACCAATGAATTGTACAACAAACTTTGGATGAAAAAAAGTCAAAACATGCTGATTTGACTCAGCAAAATAAATTTTGGCCCAACATTTTTGCAGAGGATTCAGAGGAGAGCAAAAGGCACACCTAGATGAATTCATTGTCATTTGTGACATGGATGAAATTGACCAAAGCATGAAAAACATTTCACAACATGGATGAAAAACTACAACCATAGGGGGAAAAAAAAACTTGACCAACTTCTCACAATATCCATATTCATCACATTTGATGGAATTGACCAAAGCATCAAATTCATAGCATGGATGAAAAAAATGAAAAAAATTACATCCATGAAAGAAAAACGATCATCATCCATATTTCTATCATTTTATTTAGGTGACACCTTCATCCTTCCTCATACATACCTTACCTTACTTTGGGTGAGTCCCTAAACAAGTAGCTCATCACATAATGACTTTGCACCCTGCATGGAAAGGTTCAAACTTCAAACTACAAACTTTCCTCCGTGGATCTAGAACTTCTCATCTATGTGCATGCACTTCTATAGAACATGCTCATCCATCATATGCATACATAATATGTAAATGTCATTCGTATTGGGTCAAGTTTGAGCTAAAATGTTATGCCCAAATCGTACACCAATGCGGAATCTCCATCCTACGAGGAGAGTTAACAAATGTAGAATCGGCTTGTTCCTAGTGGTGAAACTATCCTTACTGCCTTGGTAGTTTCAACATTAATTATATTATTATTTTCAGAAACACTTGAATCCTGCAGTTGAGAAAAAAAAAATCATTGGATTAATCCAAGGTTATATAATTTTAATTCAAATATATATAATTAAATGTAATTCAGACTTATTAGGAATATTCAGATATTATTTATACCTATGATTTATGATTTTTCAAACTTTATTTTTCACAAAATGAAAAAAAAAAAAGAAGAAACAATTATCAACAAGAAAATTATTCAAATTGAAATATACAATATATTTTTAGCAATATATATCCAACATGGGCCCCTATCCTTTGTGACTTTTGTTTACCCTTTGCTCACTTTTTTTTACCTTTAATGTGCCTTTCATATTCATGAAGGGAGTGAGGTTTTTAGTGCTAGTAATAATAATTGTGAAATATGATTTTTTTCATTAACATAATAACATCATATGGTTAATAACCTGGGCTTTGTATTCTTGTGTACTATGAGTGGATCAACTAATCAATTGATGATAAAAATGAATTGATTTTGTGGAAATAAACTTCCATTCAAACAAAAATATTGAATGACATTGCATACAACTTGAATTTGACTCAAATTAATTCAATTGAATTCTAATTAACTAAATTCAATTCAACAATTGGATCAATTTTTAATTTAATTTAAGAGAAATGGGATGCAAATTGGTGGAGAAAGTATTGAAATTTACTTCTGAACATGGTGTTGGAAAAAGAAATTTTAAAAAACACAAATCTAAAAAAACATTTTTCCATGTTTTTTTATTTGGGAATGTGTTAAACAAATTCCAATTTGGACTATCCAAGAAATGAATTACAACTTATGGAAGCTAAAATTGTCCTATCTGAACATCTTTGATGGATCTTCATCACTACGATTACATAGACAGCTTACAAAAACCATAGATTTTGAATAGATCTAGAAATTTGAAATTATGAGAAAAAAAAATTTCAAATACCAAGAAATTATGAATGAAAATATTGGATTTTCAAGAATATTTTATTTGTTGAAATTATAATTTCAAAACTAACTAATTATTCAACAAAAAACATAGTTGTTGAAGTATGTAGTAAGGTAACCAAACCTAAAACAAACATTGCCCTTTTTCAAGAATCTACTTTTATGCTAAAAAGTGGAACTCATGGAACCTCAAATGGGCTAGTATTCAAAGTGACCAAATTAGGTTTAATCATGGCCACATATTTTCACGTCATGGACCAATTTAGTGGATTGATTATGTGCATTAAGAGTGAGATAAAGGTTCATGATTCAAAATTATTGGGATCTTATAGTAGGAGTGGCAATTGTTTAATGCCACATTTGAAATAGTACAACACATATTATCTTGCAAACATCATTAAATGCTTATTGTAATTCATGAATAAATTTATTATTTTGTTAATTTGATTGCCATGTAGATGTGGAATGAGTGTTATTGATCAAAATTCCTTCAATAATTGACATCATTTATGATACAAATTGGCCATTTTAGGTGCAAAGTGTGTGCATTTAGTTTTTACATGCACAATTGATACAAGACACAATGATGTTTAATGAAATGAACAAGAATTATAATCCAAGCTAGTTGTTTCAATTATTATTTAACACAAAGGTATAAAAACTACAAAATCCTAAAAGCTTTGATTGTTTAGAATCTAATTCTCTAAAACAAAAAAGGCCAAAATTTGAGTGTGCATAGTAGGTGGATTTGAATCCCCCGATTGAAATATTTGGTTAGTTGTTTCTTGTTGATTTGTCACTTAAGTTTAGAAGGTTGAATGTTCAAATGAGTCTAGGTTAATTGCAATCAAATCAACCAACATAGAATAGTGATGCAACAATTCTCTAAGTGATGACCCCAACTTTAATCATTAATAGCCAACTTTGTCAATGGACTCAAGGTCCTAACAATGTGAATCATGAGCAAGGTGAAAACTAAAATCAACCAAAACAACTCAACTAAGATCAAGCCAAACAAGTAGGCATGGTGGGATTGACACATTTCAACATTCAAATGAGGGGCATGTTGATGTTGTAGTTGGTGATCTAGGGTCAAGTGTTCATGATCTACCATTTTGATCTGGAAGGAAAGGAAAAACCTTGAACAAAAGAAAAAATAGAAATGATACATCATTGAATTCAACTATGGAGGTTATAATTGAAACTAGCTCCAAAATCCAAATTACAAGTTGGATTTTGGTGTACTAGTCACATCTTTGAAGAACCATATGTATGGAATAACACAATATGTAAAATAGGCAAATTTGGAATCCTACAAAAAGGAAGAGGAATCACTTATGCAATATGTGAAGAAGATGCAAACAATTAGTCATCCAATCACATTCATGCAACTATAATTAAAAGTGGTAGAAATTACATAGGAGAGGGCTACTAACATGTCGTTCTAAGTAGACCTTCAAGTGTGGGGATTCGCCTAATCAAGGCCTAAGTCTAGACCATCGTGGGGTGGCCCTTGCAGCAATGGTGAAACAACACCAAGGTGCATTTAGGTGCAAGAGCTATACCTTTCAAAATGGGAAATTCTTAGGTGGGGATGGTTCAAATGATTGAAGAAGTGTAATTTTAATATATCTTTACAAGTTCTCCAAGTTTCAAGGTCAATTGTGTGAAAAGATTGTGCCCAACAAAACTTAGTAAGAACCTATGATATGCACAAGTACTAGATAAGCTCATATTTGGAATTACAACAAATTTGGTGCACAAGCTAGTTGAAATGAAAGGGAGGGTCATGTTTTAACTAAAATTTTAACTTAGTTTTAGGTCGATGCATTCTATTACATTAGATGAAAAAAAATGGTTCTTGATTTTGATTCTTGCCCAAGGTTTCAAGGTCAATCATGTGAAAGGATTATGCCCAACAAACCTAGTAAGAGCCTATGATATGTGCAAGTAATAACCAAGCTCATATACAAAATTACAACAAATTTGGTGCACAAGCTAGTTGAAATTGGGGGGGGTGCAGGGGGAAGGGATTTTCTTGTTTTAATTAAGATCTTAACTTGGTTTTAGGTTGGTGCATTTTATTACATTAGATGAAAGAAAATGGTTCTTGATTTTGTCGTGCATAAATGAAGTAGGCAAATCCTTGCTTAACTTTTACTTATTCAAATATAAACAATTATGTTAACATTACATTAAGTAGTGTGAATATGTGATTACAATGGCTATGTAGCTGAAACATGGATGACTAGGAATATATTTTACAAATGGATTTCACATTTTATAGCATTTGTTCAAACTCAAGGAGGAAATTTGTGTTTAAATAATTGTCACTTATTTATTTTGGATAGTCACAAGTCACATGTGATGATAAATGTTGTGCACAAAGCTATGGGGGTGAGGATCAATCTAATCACTTTGCCATTACACACAAGCCATACATACAACCCCTTGATGTTGCATGTTTTAATCCTTTCCATATTGACTCCCAAATCTATGTGGATGTGCGGATGTTGGCCAATAAATGGAAAGGTGCTGTAAAAGAGGATTTAACATAATGGTTTCTTTGGTTCTAAAAAAAACTTTTAACTCACAAAACATATGTAGGGGGTTCAAAATTGGTGGCATTTGACCACTTCATCCAACTACTATGGTAAGAAAGATGCAATCTTCAAAATGATTCATGGAACCAAAAGTTAGCTTTCAAATGATTGATTTGCAAGTTGAAGAAGTTTTGGGTGAGTGCAACTTTATCATTAAACCCAATGTATGCCATTACTATGTTGAGATGCAAGTGTAGTTTGATGATTTGCATGAATGTAACACCTAGGGGGCTAGGTTCAAACATAACTCAAAGACACGTGATGAAAAAAAACTCCCTTGATTGTGATGAAACAAATAATAATATATGTGTGATGAAATGTGCAATGAGACATAAAATGAAAGGTGTGATGAAATGTGCATGAACTTGACAACACTAACGTCAATGACCACAATGCCTTCTTGTAACCACATTCATTGACTTTTAATATTTATCGAAGTTTCAACTAAATTGATGTAACAAGTTTTTGAAGAACCACTAATTGATTGCTTGAAAAAATCATGACGATTACGTCCTTATCCAACTTGAACAAAAACAAATACACAAGGAAATCACAACCAAGGAGAAAAAACATTGGAAAGAATTGATGATTGCATCAAAAGAGACTAAAAAGATTGAAAATTTTGGAAAAAAGAAAACAAAATGTCATTGAGTTGATGAGATAGTCGTGAAGTTTTTTTGATGACACGTAATTTGTAAAAGGTTGTGTTGAGGTTGGTGAAAAACTACATGTTGCAAGCCAAGTTCAAGTGCAATAGCCTATTGAACTCCATTTTGCAAAACCACATTTGTAATTTGCAAATCCAACATGAAAATGATAATTGAAAAATGGAAAGCCAAAAAAGAAGGTAAAAATTGTTCACACATTTTTATGTGTGGACTAATGTGGGTCCATCGTGCAAATCTTCACTCTACTCTTGTGGAGTGATCGTCTTGTTGTAGCCATTGAAATGGTGTAATGGTTCATGAAATGAGGTGAGAGGTTAAGTGTAAGTGTTGCAATTGTTTAGTTACATGTAACACGGGTTCAATTTTGCAACACCTAGTTATGTGTTTTGAGTGATGAGATCCTCATTAGAACAAAATTTCAATTTCTTTTGGGACCATGAACTATTTGTTTTAGGGCATTGGTGCAACGGTTTTCCAATCTTTTCACATAGTGCATTTGCAATTCTAGCGTAGGTGTTTCCAAAGGAATCTAATGGGTCAATATGGGAGGTCGGGGTTTAAAAGTATGAACCCAGATCATTAGATATGGGCCCTCTAAGTGCCCATAACAAGGGTCTATGAACTTGGACTTTGGAAATGCATATTTAATTGGAGGATGGATGGAAAATTTGGATGACAACTCTAATTGGGTACACATTCATTTGTTAATCAGAAAGTTTTTTTATTTCCATCCTGAACCCCTTCATTTTACTATGCTCTTTACCTCAAACTGTCCATGTAAGGTTAGGGTACCTTAGGGTTATGTATGACTCAACAATTTCATCCATGCCCCTACCATTAACCCTGGTCAAAAATGGGGGTCACCAAAGGCAACTAGAAATCATAGAACCGATCTCTTCTGCGCTTACTTGGTTCTAGAGTGTGTGTGCCCTAACAACAAGCATGGCAGCGACGAGGAGCATCGCCACCACCATCGCCACGCTTCACACCTCCTCTTCTGTTTCCGATCGTCCTTCTCCCTCGCGTGTTGTCTCTGCTGCTGCTGTTGCATTCTCTCCTCCACGGTATCATGCTCAATTGGGTCGGTTGCGAGCTTGGTCTTCTGCTGCTGCTTCTGTAGGAGGTCTTTCTTCGTCTGCTCCTTTCTTCTTGGGTGCCTTTGCAGACTCCATCATGTTGTTGCGCTTGGTTAGGGTTAGGATTTCTTCTTCTTCTCCTTCGTTGCGCTTTCGAGGTTTAGGTTTGCAGGCAATGGTGGCGGAGAGTAGGAGTGTGCAACAAGGGAGGAGTAGTGGGAGTAGTAGTACTAGTGTGATGATGACGGAGTTGTTGCCGAAAAAGCTGCAGGAGATAGTGAAGATGTTTGAGGCTGTTCCTGATCCTAGGTCCAAGTATGAGCAGCTTCTGCACTATGCCAAGCAATTAAAGCCTCTAGGGAAGGAGTATCTGACTCCCGAGAATAAGGTGCAGGGTTGTGTGTCGCAGGTGTGGGTGAGGCCGTCTGTCAAAGAAGATAAGCGCTTCTATTTTGAAGCAGAATCTGACTCCTTGCTTACTAAGGGTTTAGCGGCCCTTCTTGTTGAAGGACTGTCTGGTTCCACAGCTCAAGAGATTTTGGCAGTCACTCCTGACTTCATACAAGCACTGGGATTGAATCAAAGCTTGACTCCCTCACGCAGTAGTGGGTTTCTGAATATGCTCAAGTTGATGCAGAAGAAGACCTTGCAGCTTTACATGGAGTCGGAAGCCACTTCGTCAGGGTTGTCAAATTCTGTGATTTCAGTGCAAACCTCCTCCTCCTCCTCAGATTCTTCCAAGGACACCAAAACAGATTTGCACAAGATGCTAGAATCATCTCCTCCTGTGTTTGAAAAAAATTCCACCATGAGCTCTGGAGGAGTTGTCACCACTAAGAAGGCAGTTATTGAGGAAAAGCTGGAAGAGGCCTTAACCCCAACAGAGCTGGAGGTTGAGGATGTCTCATACCAGCATGCAGGTCACTCTGGAGTGGAGAGAGGAGCCACAGAAACGCATTTCAATGTGAAGGTGGTATCCGAGAGCTTTGAAGGAAGGAGTTTATTGAAGCGGCATCGTCTGGTGTATGATGTGCTCAAAGATGAGCTTCAGACTGGTGGTGTGCATGCTCTCTCCCTTATCACCAAAACCCCAAGAGAGGTTTCTGCTGCTGGCAAGACCTAATTAGGTACCTCATTTTTTTTCTTGATCTCAAACTACCATAAAAGCCCTAAAATCTGATTTTGCATTTTTAGTGAAGAAATGAATGTTCATGTGTAAAGCATTTGGTGTAGCCATCATCTGGCATGCTCTTTCTGCTACAGTTGGAACTCTTTCTACATCAGAAAATGTTTGTTGATGATCATCATAGGACCGTAAGCTTTGACCTCTAGACTAATCCAAGTTGAGATTCAAAGACATCTCTCTTGCAGTTAGGCATAATAGGTTGTAAGCCTGGCAACCAGCAGCAGCAGCAGAGGACTTTCAATTTAAATGTTTTCTAATTTCAAGCTTGTTATAAATGCAAATGCTCCCTGGCAGCTACTGAGATGGATAAGTGCATTTGTCCAACATGTGCTTAGCTTTGTTCAATGAGCACACAGAGCTGTTGTAATCTTACAGAGAGATTTTCATGTTTAAAAGTGCAGAGTGGAGAATTCATCTGTGCAATTACTATTTTCAAAAGTTTTGTTTTTAGTGAGTACCCACTATAGGTTTGCACTCTTGTTGCTTCCTAATGGCTTCAGTCTTGCTTGATCTATTGCAAACTTATTACCACACTCTGGTCCTTTCCATGTCCGCTCTGTTTTCTCGCCTGGCATGTGTGCATGTGGCACTTATGTTTGGCCATGATTCTATACAGCATGTGTGCATTACCCAACCCTTAGACAGAAGCCAGTGATGAGAAATCCAGGAATTACTGATTGTTATCCTTATACAGTTCCACTACAGCAAATGTACATATCATGATCTGCACCTGGTCATTGGGTAAACATAAACCCCATTGCTGTGCAGGGTTTGGTGTACGGTAATGCAATCACAGACACTGAATCTTCACCATGCTCTGCTTCAGCCTTAGAAGCCAGTGGTCTATCCTTCCATAGACCAGCAATACCCGGCAATCTCTGCCGCAACATCTCTAATTCTCTTAGTCTGGAACAACTCACATAACATCACAACAAACCCCATCTATGAGCTTTTCTGCTGGGATATCTACTGCTTTTGGAAACCCCTGAAGATGTAGCTACTTGTTTCAGTTTCTCACACCCATAAGAAAGGGGAGACAACACTCATCAGAAAGGAGGGAAGAAAAGTTTCTTTGTCAATCCTTTTCAGCAAAACAAACCCTCTAATTGAGCATGGTTACTATCCATCTCAGGACCAGAGCTGCACTGTTTTCAACTCTTGAATAACAAGTTATTGAACTAAACTGTTGAAGCAGTACCTGGCCTGTTATTGAGCAGAGCTGTGTTGCTGTAACTGTACCACCCTTATTCCTCAATAAATCTAAAATTGTAAAACTTGTGGAACCTACTAGGTACATTACAACCCTGTGGTACAGCACACCATCCACAGCCTCCAACAAATTGTTCCTCAGATTGTTCAGGGTCAAAACTGATTCTATGTCTTCGCACATAATCAAAGGCCGCTGGTTCAAGACATTCTCTCTGGCAAAAGGACCTAAGATAGCAGCTCAATCTTCCTACTCAATGGGCTCAGTATCACCCCTAATTTACACCCTTCTTATTAACCCAAAATTTCCACCTGCACAAGATCCTTAGGACTGTGCAAGCAGAGCCCCCCCAGATCAACAGCATGCTCTCCCAGTCTGGATTATGGGAAGTTAACGACAAAGCTCTACAAGTTGCATAAACCTTCAATTGGAGGGCATTCATTGAGGAAGCCCTGCAAGCTACTAATGCCTTCAGCTGAGAAGCTCCTCCGAACCCTTGGCCTCCATGCAGACCCCAGCCGGGGAGGCGGTTCCATTTTGAAGCACACTGTAACAACAGTGAGATTGTCACAAGAAGAGCGTTTCAAAGCTTCAGTAACCAGTTCCCTGGAGCAACGCTCTGGGTCATTGTGCTGCTGCAATTCCTTTCTCGCAAAATCCACAGCATTTTGGCTGGTGAAAACATCCCACAACCCATCACATCCAATGACTAGGAACTCATCATCCTCAGTTAGCACCACATGCTGCATCTCTGGCTCTGCACTCAAAGGACCTTCAACACCCTGCTCTTTCAGGCCCGTCATATGCCAGTCACCAATGGCCCGTGCAACTGCTAGCTGGCCATTCAAGTAGCCATCATCAACATATCCCCCTACCTTCTCAATGCGAAGCTTTTCCTTCAAGCATCCTGGTTTGTGGTCTCTTGACATCTCTACTGCCTTCCCCCTTCGGCACAAAACTGCCCGACAGTCCCCAGCATTTGCCACAAGCAAGTTCCTGCACAATTGCAAACAATTATTGGACTACAATCTTACATAAGCTACCCATACCTCTTTTCAAATGTTCAATGGACCAACCATCATCAGTCAAAACAGAACATAACCCAGATGAGTCCCCCATCCAATTGCAAAAGTGAAACATCAACAGTCCTCCATGGTCCCATATTCTTCTTTCCTACAGTCATGAGATGGGGTGAACCTGACCTTGGCATCAGATGCTTCAAGCTCTAACCATCTCCCATGAGACTACATGACTGGATAAGCAGGAACAAAATACTGAAACAAACCTTCCAGAAAGGAGTGCAGTGAGTGCAGTAGTTCCAGATGAGAGATCATGATCCACAGAGCATGCTTTAGCAAATGCATCATCCAAGCGCAAGAAAGCACTTTTCATAGCATCTTCAACAGCTGTTGGAAAAGCAACGTCATCAAGTATGTACTGCAGTACGTTTTCCTTCACATAAAATGCTGCATCCTTTCCTCCATGACCATCAAAGACCTGTTGTAAAATCAGCATTTCACATGGTCAGTGCTTGCATCCCCAAATTTCAAGATAACTGTCTGCAATCCAAATGACTGTAAAGACAGTCCAGCACACTGCATACTGGTCAGTGTCTAGCCATCATTTAGACCACAATGAAAATAATAACCTCCAAGACCCTACATGCCACAAGCAGGAGGATAAGCAGAAAGAAAACACCACAAAAAGACCAAAGCCTACAAACAAATACCCCCACTGGAACATCCACTTCCTAGTATTCCTAGCATCCATCCATCCAATATATTCAACATAAGTGATAGCAGCTTATTGCTGATTGTGTTGAGGAATACACTCAAATACACCTTGCCAACCACAATCACCCAAAAAGACTTGTCAACAAAAAAACCCTGTGCAACGACAAAACAGCTGGAACATGTCAGTCACTCACCCCATAGAAAGCACCCGATGTCTCAACACCACCTTCGGAGCTGAGATGTGTTTCCAGGTCATCTATGCGAACATGTGCATCTTCCATAACTGAGCGACCACCAGTGTCATACCACACTCCAGATCTATAGACAGGTTGGAACTCCAATTTCACACCTCCCTTGCCATTAAGACCAGCATCTTGGTCTTCCTGTACAACCTGCAAACATTTCCAAATGAAAGGTTTGTTAGCATCAAGAATTTGCCAACTTGAAGGGAAGGGCTTACACAGAAAGGAAAGGCATGAACAAAGTCCCTTTCTATCAAATGGAGCACAGAAGAGCAAGAGTGAATTTTTATCAAAATACAGAGTCTGAATCAGGAGTCACTACCTCAGAAACTAAAGCTCGGGTTACACAGCCCCTGATTGAAACTGCACTGGGCGCAGACATGGAACCCATCAGTGGCCGAGGGGGGCGGCCATCGTCACTGTCTTTGTCAACAACAATGTCTTTCCCCTTCAAAGCAGCAGACGAGTTTTTGTTGTTATCCACCACACTGCCATTCTCTTTCGGGTTGCCATCGTCCAAAGGGAGGGGCTTGTAAGCTCCATCTAAAGCGCTTACAGGTTGCGCAATTTCTGTGCCTGCTGCCATGCTTGCAGCTTCTTATAAGCATGTAGTTCTGTAGCCTTGGTCTTGATTTCCCCCCTTAGTGTTCAAAAGGGTATCGAAGCACTTTTTTCTTCCTGTTGGTCAGGTCGGGTCAGGTCAGTTCAACCTCCCTGCAAGATCACATGTAACCAATCAGTCTCAGAAACACAATCCAGAATTTACCTTCCCCTCTGCTATACTATTGTGACACAGAAAAAAAAATCCTTCCTACATGTGAAATCCTCGCAATCATCCCCTCCAAAAATCAGAACCCTACCACTCTTCTTCTTCTTCTTCTTCTTCTGTCTCCTCCTTTTCTCGCAGCAACAGACATGCACAAACCTCTGTGCGTTACCTGGCAATTAATGTCGACAGATTGATTGCCTGCCTCACACCAGAAGAGAACCAAGAGCCTAAAAGAAGGAAGGAACTCCACCGCCTAATGAACGCCAAACCCTAGATTGATTGATTAGGTACGCTCCGCTTGCTTGCTTCCTTTCCCGCTTGGTTCCAATAATGACACAAGACAAAACCACAACAAACTGCAGTCTCCCTTCTTTTTCTTTCTCACTCGCTTACGCGCCCTATCCTACATGCAACGCTGTTGTGTTGTAATCCACTCCACAGCAATCTTCTCTCTCCCAGCAAAAGAGCGCGTGCGCGCGAGCGACCGCGGACCTCAACACCTTCGCTCCCTGCCTGCCTTCCTGCCCGCTTGTTTGCGAAACCTAACTCTCTTGTGCCTCCAGAGCCAAAAGAAAAACTGCGAAAGTGCGAAAGAAAGTGAGGGTGGGTACGTGTGTATCTACCTGCCTACATACCTACCTACCTGTTTTGCTGGGTCGATGTTATGGCGAGGTAAATCAACAATTTTTTTTTTTAATTGGTGAAATTTCGCCAAATTTTGAAATTAAAAAATCAGTTTCTTCTGGCGAAACTGAAAATCAAAAACTCGAAAATGAAGTGAAGTGATTTCCGAGGTTTTCAATCGCCATGAAGTGAAAAATAGTAAAAATCACCAGATTTCTGTACCTATTTGGTTTTTAGTGTGTTAGCCCTAAATATAAAAAAGTTGATTATATCTTTCTGCATTTCATATGTTTATAGCCATATTTGGCAAAATCTTCCAAAGGATGATCGCCATTTTTCTTACATCTTCATTTCGGATTGACATTGTCACTTAGCCTTACATAAAAAACGAAATTAAAAATCAAAAAAATTAAAATTTTAAAAATGAAATGATTTTTTAAGAGTTTCAATTCGCCATAAATGAAATTAAAAAAAAAACTCACCAGACTTCTGAAACTATTTGGTTTTTAGTATGTTGGCCACAAAAAAAAGAAAGTCGTTTAAACTTTTTTGGCATTTCATATTCTGGTTCATAGCCAGATTTGGCTAAATCTTCCTAAGGATGATCGCCATTTTTCCTACATCTTCCTGTGCATGACTATAAAAAAATACACTGAAAAATACACTTGGGTAGACCGTAGGATGAGTGGCCGCCCGCGCGCCCGCCCGCCCAACAACGACCTGTTCTCATATCCCAAAGCGTCATTCCACCGGGCGAGGAAAAAACAGGCTTCTCCAAGTGGGGGTTGGTTTTCATGTCCCCTTACCCGGTTTTGTCACGGGTAGGGGAGAGTTCATGCTTTTACGTATTGAACTCCGATGCCCCGCCGGTCGTGGACTCCAGGATTTGTTGTGCGCAGGCTCCGGGTGACCAGCGGCCACGCTCCCTGCCGAGAATCAGGGGGCTCATAAGCCTGAGTTTCTATTGGTCGCCGGTCTCCTATCTCCAAGCTTCCTATCCGCTTTGCGGCTGGCTTACTGTTGTTTGTCCTTTGCACGGAATGAAGGATTTTATTTTATTTTGACCGGGGAAATAACGGGCAGCCAGCCAGCCAGCCAGCCAGCTACCCACCCACCCACCCTTGTAAGTCCAGGACCGTCCGATGTAAGTAGCAAGATATGCATGTACAGCCAGGATGTGTTCACGTCGACCGAGGTCACAAAAAGTGCAAAATCTGTAAGATTGCATAGGTACCATAAGTTCTGGTAGCGCCGTGATAGCCACGTGGCTTCTTCTGGTGCTTCGGAAGCGCTGCAAAATAATTCATCCAAAGTAGTTAGGTATTATTACAACTTGCCTCGTAAGCCAACTTGGATGTAAGCCATGTGTACTCCCGCCGACTTGTTGGTTCCTTGTTTCACACTAGGCAGTTCATTGGATCCAGTTATTTGAGATTTAAAGAGAAACCGCTGGATCCCACTATTTGCCTGCCTGGTGTGTGTGAAAAGGCCAGTTTTCTGTGTCTTTGAAAGATTCTTTCCGGATTTCTTCATGCTCTAGTTGTTTCTCTTTTGGTTTCTTTCCTCTTTTGCTTTGGTCTTATTGCTTTTGCACTTTCAGCATCTTGACAATTTGCTCAGCTTTTCTTTTCCTTCTTTCAACCCTTTTCTTTTTGGGGGGGGGGGGGAAATTAATTCCCCAGAAAAATTCTGGCCCGCTTGAACCAGCACCGATCAGTGCACCATGCAGGATGGATGATGTATGGACAGAAAAACATTTTTTCAGTTGTATTCCTTGTCCCACAATTAACCACAGTGGTTACCTATTTACTAACTATGCATATCCATCTACCTGGCCACCCAGTGCCTTATCTACCTACCTAACTACCATAGTAACCAATTACAATCCCTACCTAAATTAACCTATGATGCTTACTCGCTTACTTGAGTAGTTAGTTACCTTGGTAGGGGGAAGTTGGACAGTTTGGAGGGTAGGTTAACCTCGGTAACTCGATTGTGGTTCATCCACATCTGACTGAGTCATTACAGGTTTCTGCATGAACCAGCAACCACCAATGCACCATGTAGGATGGATGATTTGTGAATGGGAAACATTTTTCACATTGTATTCTTGTCCCCTAACTAACCACAGTGGTTAGCTTTTTACTAATCATGCACATACATACATCTATCTACCCAGGCCTTGGGTGGACCAGCACCCACACTGGTACCAAGGTAAACATCCTGTCCTAAAGACTAAATCAAGGTCTCTGAGTCCAAATTCAACATTTCTTGAGTTGAATATGCACACTAAAATGATGAAACCCTCGCAAACTCCATTACACAAAACATGCAGCAAAAGAGGAAAAGAAGGGAAAAAGAAGGAAAAGACAGAGAGGACCCAATTAGCCTGAGCTAGAAGAGCAAAATCCAAAGTGCGTCAGAAAGGGGTGAAGGAACAAATCATGTTCTAGAGACTTCACTAGTTGCAAGAAGCATATTAAAAAGAGAGAGTGATGAGAAACCTGAAAGAGCATAAACTTAAAAGAATCCTCTCCTACAATGAACATTGCTTTTCAAAATAGAGGTGGGTTGAATTATTTGCAAAGCTATCAACACCCTCTACTTATAGAAAGTACACAAAATCAACAAAGGAAGGCCATTGGTGCCTCTTGTCGATCACACCATGTTTAGCACATTGATGAAAAAAATCATTCATTTATTTGTTTCAACCAAAAACCTCGATGGCAAAGGAAGAAACACATCCATTTGAGTGTCGATTGTGACAAAGTCTTTTCTTTGCTTGACTTGTTGCCATTGTTGTGATCACCTTGCGATATGAAACAACGCATAAAAATAAAATTTGTTCAAGTGAGATTAACAATGATAACATCAATCAAGGTGTAAATTCCATCAAAGCAATAACACAATGTCAACTTGCCAATGAAAAAATAATTTATAGACGGCAAGCAAGGGCTATGAAGGAAGGCAACGAGTTGTAAACAATAGAAAAGAAAGGATGAACTTCTTGAGGTGTTGCAGGTGGTAGGCCGAGTCACCAGAGGGCCTGGAGGTGTAAAAAAGGAAGAACAATAGTGATAGAAGGTTTGCAAATCTTACTAAGCAACATCTAGGGCATTGAACGTGCTATAGGACCAAGGAGAGTAGCTATTCTTGGGTTCTAACTATTTTTCATGATTCCTTTTGTCTATTTTCTCCTCCTACTCCTTGGATTAGATTAAACAAAAGAGGGTAGGTCTATTATTGGACAACAATCCTTTACCTTCCTCATTTCTCTTTGTATGACTCCTTATCTATTATCCAAATAGTTGTAATAAAATAAGCTAATGTAGGTAGTTATTTTGAGTAGTATTTTGAGGAATAATAAGGTGTTGACCTTGTCCCCCTAGTCTTACCTCCTAAAGGACAATAATGATTGGGGGTCACAATTTCACCCCATAACAAACATTCTTGACAAAAATTGACATATGTGACACACATATGGAAAAGCAATGACCTCTGTAAAAACAGTTGTAAAACATATTAAAAAACAACCAAATTTACCTTGGAGTTGAAAAAATTAGTAAATGAAATCTATTTGAAACCAAAAATATAATAAAATATTATTTGTGGTACAAGGTTTGAAGGGAGGTGAATAAGTTCAATATTTTCATGTTTATAGCTTTTAAAAATTGAACATCGAACAAAAGATATGGGATAAAAGTTTTTTTTTTCTAGTACAACTTGAAGTAAGAAAAATGGACATTTAGGGAAAGCAAAAAATACATAAAAATAGGCAAACCTTCACCACCACACTCAAGAAACAACCCTTTAACAAGGAAAAAATACATTTTAAAGCCACCCACCCCAAACCACTTCCCTCAACCCAACCCTTCTCCTTCACTTTCCTTAAATTTCCACCTATAGCTTTAAAATCCCACCTCACCCAGTTTTAGAAGGGACATTTTAGAAGGGACAAAACCTACACCTAGACCCATAACCTTATCCATTAAACTCATTTTTTATTCTTTCCCCCCTATACCCGCTCAAAATGGGCTCCCACAATGCTTATATGTAGGATAAAGCCAACAAACAAGTTTCTTTGATAAATAAATATGAAAGCTTTGAAGAGCAAGGCCTTTGGGTAAGCAAGGCTTCTTTGGTTGGGTAATGCCATGATCCAATAGACTTCATATCAAGCTCAATGCCCTTGATTGAGGCAATGCAGTTCCATGGATGGCCATGATTATTTGATAAGTATAAGTTTTTTCGTATGTATAAAAGCTAGCACCAAGCAATTGAATTGTGTATTATAACACACCATACCCTAATTAAAAGATCTTTTGAAAGACTTTAAATGTATTGTTTGGTGTAGGACATTGCATCACATATGGTATTATGCCATATATATTCAAAAACACATGTCTATATATACTATCAAAGAAATAAACATCTTTTAGACTTATGGACATCGATGAATGATGTGTTCCATTTAAGAGTTCCATTTTATATTTTCTTCTTTGTTGGGAATTACTCACCCATCCCTCACTAAAACATTTTGGAAGAACATGACCATCCATCATTCAATTGGCACTTTATATTGTACTATCATAGGTATTTGCTCACCTGTTTTGATATTGTTTGACCATTTGGTTGTAAAAGTGTTCATGTTAATGGAGGCATTTGGTGGTATAGTTGGATTGCCCCAACATATGAAACATGACATTGGGCTCATGCCATGCTTTGAATCCATGTTTCAATGTTGGGTTTTTTTTTCTAAAAAAATTGAAATATTAAATTTATAACAATCAAAATATCAAAACACAAGAAGCAAGTACTACAAAAAAACAAAAATAAATCATAAACATTAGTAAGCAAAGATGAACAAGCAATGAAATTCATATTAAATGCAATATAAAAATTTCAAATACTAAACTTACAACAATTAAAATTTTAAATGAAAACTTACAATTACTAAAGAAAAACTTTCTACAAGAAAATAAACATTAGTAAGAAAATTTTATAAAATAACAAACAACTCAATGACAAACAAAAAAACAAAAAAAAGATCAACAAGCAAAACAAAACAAAAAAACACAAGTAAACAAAATAGAACAAACAAAATTAATAAGAAAGAAAACCAAAAAACTATCTAACCAAAAAGTATGAAACTCACAAGCAAAACAACAAGCAAGTAAAACAACCAACAAGCAAAATGAACAAGTGAAACCAAGCAGCAAAACAACAAACAAATAAAACCAAAATGAAAAACAATAATCACGCAAATCAAATAGTAAAAAATAAAAAATTGAAATTCACAAACTTGTGGAAAAGGTGGGCACCATGTTCCAACAACTCAAAATATGGCACCTCAAAGCTTGGATTCAAAAAAAAAAAAAACCCCAACCAACTTTGAAACATCAATTTAAAACATGGCACAAGCAAGGTGCCATGTTTCATATGTTTGGGGGCAACTTGACTATACTACCAAATGCTGCCAGTGTTGTGTAGGAATTTACGACATGTCAATCAAATGTAGAGGGTTCATGTGTGAGAAGTGATGTTTCATGTGTTTGCAACAAAGGTGTTTCTTTTGTTTTCTCTCTCTCAAGGAAACATTAGAAAGGTTGCCCCATGAATGCCAATCAATTAATTTTTTAAAAAAAATTAAGATTTTTTTCTCAAATGGAAATTCAATTCATTTTCGATCTCACTAGCACCTTCCACTAGTACCTTGAGTAATACCTTCATGTTTTTTAATAGCTCTTATTAGAGTTAGCTAATATTTAGCAAGGGAAATGTAAAATTTGCACTCAAATGGGGGTATTTATAAAATTCAAAAACAACCCCAGAAAATTGGGATTTTTACTAGTTTGGGTAGGTTTAGGTCTAAGTTATAGGTTAATTTCTAAGGTCTTTAGATCATAAGTTTTCAATGTTGTTGAAATTGTCATTGGAACCTAATGGGGATATTTAACCTCTTTTCAAAATTAAATTACGACATGAACATTTGGTGTCACCCCATTTTAAATAGGTTTGAGTTCTCTAAGTATATAAGAACACCTTTAATATATATATATATATATATATATATATATATAAACTTGACCTTATGTTTTAGGCAAGTTATTACATTTATGATTGATTATACATAATTAATATTATATAACATTTATATGAAAATGTATGCAATAGTTGAACAAACTAATAATACACTTGTTTTTAATAATTTAGTTGTTCATAAGGGAGACGGAATGGGGAGCTAATTTTAGATCGGATTGATTCTAAATTCTTTGTGAAAATGACCTAAACCAAAGGTTTTTAGAAGTCCAGAGTTCAATAATATTGACTAGATTCAAGGTTTCATAGAAAATAAATTAACAAGGGGTAAGTGACACTGTGGCCTTGCCATTTACATTAAAAAGTATCTTAAGGCAAAAGAAGAATTATGAAAACTCAAATATGTCATCATGCAAAAATATAATCTTCCCAAAAACA
>Ga0116231_10002435_pt1 | contig 38879 bp, 37 predicted proteins | sample S1TSphgellanicum_2_FD_89695 | JGI IMG/M metagenome (GOLD analysis project Ga0116231, IMG submission 89695) | Host-associated microbial communities from peat moss isolated from Minnesota, USA - S1T2_Fd - Sphagnum magellanicum MG | ecosystem: Host-associated > Plants > Peat moss > Unclassified...
CGACGTCAACCTCTTTTACCGCATTTATGACGCCGCCAAGGGCGCGCCGACGGGCGAGGAACTTCAACGCGACTACATCGACGCCGGAAGTGATGGCGTGCGCCAATTTGTTCCCTATCGCATCAAGTCCGGTGATGCTTTGGCTGAGACAATCGCCCAAAACCGAGACATCTATGACCACGCTCGAGCCTGTATGAGCGTGCTGCCGGCCGTGAAAACCCGGCTCGCGAGAGCTTTTAAACGGCTCGCCGATATCGATCCTGATCCCACCTTCCCGCCGGTGACCATCCTCATCGGGCGAAACAACAGCGGGGGTACGACCGGCAAGTCAGGGGTCTTGATCGGTCTTGAAGTGGCCTGCCGATCCTCCTGGCTCCAGCCGGATCTGACTGACCGACTCTATCATCTGATTGCGCACGAGTACGGCCACGTGGAGCAATCGCCCAATGGAGGCGGAGACGCGACGCCAGGGACTGTTCTCAAAAACTCCCTCGTCGAGGGCGGGGCCGAACTCGTCGGCGAACTCATCTCCGGCCAGGTCTCCAACGTCCATTTACAGGCCTGGACCAAAGGCCGCGTGCGGGAGATCGATGAGAAATTCCTAGCCGAGCAGGACAGCAAGGATCTGTCAGCTTGGCTCTATAACGGGCTGGGCACGCCCGAAAATCCGGGCGACCTTGGCTACTGGGTCGGCTATCGCATAGCCAAGGCTTACTACCTGAAGGCTCCCCACAAGCGTCTTGCGCTCAAGACCCTGCTTGAGCTGAAGGACCCCAAGGCCATTTTGGCGAAGAGCGGCTGGAAGCCCGGCGACCGCGATTAGGGATCGGAGACGTCGTCGCCGGACCCTCATGGCTTCACCCTCATCTGGGCGTTAGAACCCCTCCTGCCCTTGTTATAGAGCCCAACCCGGTTTTTGGGTTTTTACCCAAGAAAGGGCGTGGCCGTTCCATCGTCTTCCCTATCGGTGGGGCGCAGGTTGTGCAGACGCTTGCACGGCGGGTTTTGACCTCGCCGCCTTCGCCCGGCGTTCAGCCTCCCGCTCGAGCGCGTCTTGGACTGGCGTTTTGGGGAGATCGGCCAGGGTCAGATAGCCCTGGTTTTTGGTGTCCAGGGCGGCGAAGCGACGATCGGCCGCCGCAATGAAGGCCTTTAGGGTGATCTTGCCGTCGAAGCTGGCGTCGGCGGCGGCCACGGGTTCCGGCTCGTTCAGCAGGGAAAACAGGCCTGCCCCCTGGGGTATCCTGTCGCCGGCGGCTTGACGGGACGCGCCTGCGCGCCGCGCGGCGCCGTTGCTCCCGATGACCGGTTGCCCGCCACCGCGGTCTTGGCTGCGCCCGAGCGAGAGATCCATGCCTTCGCCGGCGGCGAGCCCCTCTACCCGCGGCAAGATCTCCGGCGCCACCTTCTGCTCGTAGGCCTGCAATTCGAAGCCGTCGATGATCCCATCATGATTGGCGTCAAGCTCGGTGAAGAAGGCCTCTGCGTCCTTTCGGAACTCTGTCAGCGTGAGCTTCCCGTCATGATCCGTGTCCGCTGAAGCGAACCAGGTTACGACAGGATAGGGCTGTCCTGGCGGCGCGCGATAAGGTTTGCCCTCCGGACTGATGAAGGTATTGGGCAGCCCTGGGCGCCGCGTCGCCGGATCGCCGCCGCCGCCGCGTCCAAAACCGCCGTGGCCAACCTCGCGGTATTGGGTCGGATCCCCGTCCCCGGCGCAGGCGGCCAGGAGCAGCAGGCTGGCAAGGAGCGGAAGAGCGAGCGGACGCATGGGATCAGCCTAAAGCGGAAGTCGGGCCCGGGCGCGCAGTCCGCCTTCAGCCCGGTTTTCGATGGTCGCTTCGCCGCCGTGCGCGCGCGCGACCGAACGGACCACGGCGAGACCGAGCCCGCTGCCGCCTGTGGCCCGCGAGCGGGAGGGCTCGCCGCGCTGGAAGGGTTCGAACACCCGCTCGCGCTCATGATCGGGAACGCCTGGACCATCGTCGTCTACTTCGACCACCGCTGAACCTTCGTCGGCGTAAACCCGCGCATGGGCGCTGCCGGCGAATTTGACGGCGTTGTCCATCAGATTGGTGACAAGCCGCCTAAGCCCGATCGGATCGCCGTGGATCACCACAGGCCCTACGCCCTCGGCGGAAACATTCAGACCGGTTTCGGCCATTTCGTCCGCGACGCTCTCCACCAACGACACCAGCTCAAGCCGACGGCGCTCAACCGGGTCGGAGGCGTCGCGAACAAAGGCCATAGCGCTTGAGATCATCGCATCCATCTGGTCGATGTCGGCGATGATCTTGCCGCGGAGCGGTTCTGGCGTCGACTCGATCCGAAAGCGCAGGCGGGTTAAGGGCGTGCGCATGTCATGGGCGACCGCGCCCACCATGGCGGTGCGGTCCGCAACATAGCGGCGCAACCGTTCCTGCATCTCATTGAAGGCCGCAGCTGCGGTCTCCACTTCGGCCGGCCCGTCGATATCGACGGGCGGTGCGCCGGGGTCGCGCCCGAGGCGCTCTGCCGCTCGGGCGAAGGCGGTAATAGGCCGCGCGAGGCGGCGGGCGAACAGATAAACGATCGGGATCAGGATCAGGGCGCTCAGGGCGAAACACAGAAGCACCCTTTGTTGCCAGGACGTGACGAGCCCGGAATCCGCTGCGCGCACGCTCATCCACTGGCCATCGGCCCGCTGCACCGACGCCTCAAACGGGGCCATGATAAATCCCTCCTGTGACGCGGGGAGGGAGCCGCGCGGCGGCAGTCTGCCGTCAAAGGGCGGGGGAGCTGCGGAGCGGTGAAGTTGATCGGACGCTTTGAACCGGCGTCTTGGGGCGGGACTGCTTGGCCGATTGACCAGGACCACCCGAACCCGGTCGGTCGGCTGGCCGAGGGTGTCGGCAAGGCTGCGGGTCAACAGGGCTTCGCGAAAACCCGGACGTCCCCTCGCAAATGGCGTCGGCGCCGCCCTGAGATGAGCGACCAGGGTTCGCCCGTCGCTCACATGCACGGGCGCGCCGCCTGCCTTAAGCGCGCTGCTGACCTCGCTTAAGGAAAATATGTCCGGAGCCGGGGGTGGAAGAAACACAACGATGGCGACATTGATCGCCAGAGCGGCGACCAGGCTCACCAAAACGAGCGCCATCAGCTGGGCGAAGACCGGGGCGCGGAGGACCGCCTTTGGGGAGAAGCGCTTCACCCCCCCCACCATACTCAACGACGGCTGACCTTCGCCATAAACATATAGCCCTCATTGCGCACGGTGCGGATCAGGTCTGCGCCGCCGCCCGATCCGTCGCCGAGCTTCTTGCGAAGTCGGCTGATCTGAACGTCGATGGCGCGATCATAGGCGTCGCTATCAGGACCGCGCGCAAGATCAAGCAACTGGTCGCGCGTCAGCACGCGTTCCGGCCGGTCGACCAGGGCGCGAAGCAGCGAGAACTCCCCGCCCGAAAGGTTCACCACCACCCCGTCGGGGCTCTTTAATTCCCGGCGCACGAGGTCGAGCCGCCAGCCGGCGAATTCGCACTGCGCGCCAAGATCCCCATCCTGGGGCCGCGGCTCGCCGCGGCGGCGAAGAACCGCGCGCACGCGGGCCAGCAGCTCGCGCGGATTGCACGGCTTGGGCAGATAGTCGTCAGCGCCGAGTTCAAGACCGACAATGCGATCGGTTTCCTCGCCCATGGCCGACAGCATGATGACCGCCGGTCCATCGCTGCCCGCAAGGCGGCGGCAGATATGAAGCCCGTCTTCGCCCGGAAGCATGACGTCGAGGATCACCAGATCCGTCGGCGCCGCGGCGAGCGCCCGGTTGAGCCCAGGACCGTCAGCGGCCGCCTCAACGTCGAAGCCGTGGCGGATTAAAAACTCAGAGACCAGTTCGCGGATGTCCGGATCATCGTCGATGACCACGATACGCGCTGCGGACTGGGCCGCCCCGGCGATGTTTTCGACAAATGTTCCCATAAAAGGCCTCATGGCAGAGGACAATGGCTGTGCAATGTCAGAATTGAAATAGCCCGTAACGACCCGGATAAGATCGACTAAGCGCCGGCGCCCAGAACCTGATCCGCGACGAAGGGATTGGTGCGCCGCTCGGCCCCAAAGGTCGACATCGGACCATGGCCTGGAACGAAGGCCATGTCGTCGCCAAAGGGCCAAAGCCGGCCGGTGATCGAGGCGATCAGGTCAGCGTGGTTCCCGCGGGGAAAGTCGGTGCGCCCCACCGAGCCTTTGAACAGCACATCGCCCACCTGCGCGAACCTAGCGGCTTCGTGCACAAACACCACATGGCCAGGGGTGTGTCCGGGGCAGTGGCGCACCGAAAAACGGGTCTCGCCGAGCGTGACGACGTCCTCGTTCTCGAGCCAGCGATCGGGCGTAAACGTCCTGGCCTCCGGCATCCCGTACTGGATCCCAGCCTCAGTGATCCGCTCAATCCAGAACTGGTCGTCCCGGTGCGGCCCTTCGACCAGGGCGCCGGTCGCCGCCTTTAGCGCCGCAGCGCCGCCCGCATGGTCCATGTGGCCATGAGTGATCCAGATTTTCTCAACCTTAAGACCTTGCTCGGCGATGGCCTTGAGTAACCGCGGGACCTCCCCGCCTGGGTCGATCACCGCCGCCTTTTGGGTCGCGGTGCACCAGACAATCGTGCAATTCTGCTGCAGCGGTGTAACCGGCGCTATGATGGCGCGGATAGGCGATGGCGTGGACATGGACCTGATTTGAGGCCGAAACCACGGCGCCGCAAGGCCTGCGGCGCCGCGTTTCTTGATCCATCAGGCCGGAGGCTGTCCGCTCGCCGAGTCGTCGAGATCGACGTCGTCGACGACGCCTCTGCGGACATTCGAGCGCCAGAAGCCGTAACAGAAGTAGAGAACCAGACCGAGCCCGCTCCAGACGTAGAAAAGGTTCTTGGACTTATCGTCGAGGCTGAGGAAGAGGGCCAGACAGCCGATGATCGAGAGGGGGGCGAACAGAAAGAGGAATGGCGTCCTGAACGGCCGCACGCGGTTCTTGTCGGTAAAGCGCAGGATCATCACCCCGAGGGATACCGCCCCGAAGGCGAAGAGGGTGCCTGAGTTTGAGTAATCGGCAAGCTGGCCGACCGGTAGGAAGGCTGAAGCGACGGCGACCACGACACCGGTGATGATGGTGATCACCCAAGGGGTCTTGAACCTTGGGTGCACGGCGCTGAGCCCGGCCGGCAAGAGGCCGTCCCGGGCCATGACAAAGAAGATCCGTGTCTGGCCGAACATCATCAGGAGCACGACCGACGGCAAGGCGATGGTCGCCGCCAACCCCAGAAGATTGCCGAAGAAGGGATGGCCGATCTCGCGCAGCACATAAGCCAGCGCCTCCTTGGAGCAGACCAGGGGGGCGTGGGGGCTGGCGCAGGCGGCGCTGCCGAAGAGCTCAGGCGCCCCGGCGCTGTAGGCTTTGCCCGACGCGTCGAAGAGAGGTTGCGCGCCGAAAGACCCGATCACACCGCCCGCGACCAGGAGGTAGAAGACGGTGCAGATCAGGAGGCTGCCGATGAGCCCGATCGGGACGTTGACCTGCGGATTTTTGGTTTCCTCCGCCGCCGTCGAAACGGCGTCAAAGCCGACATAGGCGAAGAAGATTGAGGCGGCGGCGCCGAGCACGCCGGTCCCGGACGAGCCGATCGGGTTCCCCCAGCCGCGCGGGGTGAAGGGATGGAAGTTGTTCATATGGCCGCTGACCAAAGGAAGGGTCAGGACGACGAAGAGAACAAGGGCCGCGACCTTGATCGCCACGAGAACGGCGTTGACCGTCGCGCTTTCCTTTGTGCCGACCACGAGGAGGAGCGTGACCAGCGCGGTGATAATGATCGCCGGAAGATTGATGAAGCCGCCAGCCTCGCCGCCTTCCAGAAAATTGCCGAAGGAGATCTTCGGCCCGACCGTCAATTGGTGCGGGATATGCATGCCGAGATTATCGAGAAACCCGACGATATGCCCCGACCATCCCACAGCGACGGCGCTGGCCCCAAGGGCGTATTCCAAGATCAGGGCCCAGCCGACCAGCCAAGCAATGAGCTCGCCCATCACGGCGTAGGAATAGGTGTAGGCCGAGCCTGCGACGGGCACCATCGAGGCGAGTTCGGCGTAACAGAGCGCGGCGAGCGCGCACACAACGCCGGCAATAATGAAGGAGACCATCATCCCCGGGCCGGCCTTCTGCGCGGCGGTCGCGGTGAGGACGAAGATTCCGGTTCCGATGACGGCGCCGATGCCGAGCATGGTGAGCTGAACCGGGCCTAGCGAACGCTTCAGTGATTTCTTTTCGGCCGTAGCCAAGATCTGGTCGAGTGGCTTAACACGCCACATGATCCCTCCCGTCCCCAATTGCTGGGAAGTTGAACAAGCGCGCAGAAGGCCCGCCCCTTCAGCGCCGGTCAAGGGCGAAGCTGCAAACGGTTATTGCAATGGTCGAATTCGCTGCGCTGCCGATCGTTGAGGCGCTCGCCCCCCTGAAACAGGCCCTCCTGGCGCGCGAAGCGGCGGTGTTGGTCGCCCCGCCCGGCGCAGGAAAGACCACCGTCGTCCCCCTGGCCCTGATGAGCGAGCCATGGGCGCGCGGGCGTCTGATCCTGCTTGAGCCGCGCAGGCTTGCGGCGCGGGCCGCCGCAGCCCGGATGGCCGAGACCCTCGGCGAGGGCGTTGGCGAGACCGTGGGATTAAGGGTGCGGATGGAAAGCCGGGTGTCTGCGCGCACGCAGATCGAGGTGGTGACCGAGGGGGTCTTTACCCGAATGATCCTGGATGATCCCGGGCTTGAGGGCATCTGCGCGGTCGTGTTCGACGAGTTCCATGAGCGGAGCCTCGATGCGGATCTCGGCCTTGCCCTGGCGCGCAACGCCCAGGGGGTGCTCCGCGGCGATCTGAAACTGCTGGTTATGTCAGCGACGCTTGAGGGGGCGCGCGTTTCGGCGCTCCTCGGCTCCGCGCCGGTGATCGAGAGCCTTGGCCGGTCGCACCCGGTCGAAACCCGCTATCTGGGCCGTGATCCGGCCGAACGGCTGGAGGCGCGCGTCGCCAGAGCCGTTCGAAAAGCCCTCTTCGAGGAGAGCGGCGGGGTGCTGGTCTTTCTGCCCGGGCAGGGGGAGATCCGCCGGACCGCCGACCTATTGGGCGACCTCGCGGCAGACGTTGATATCGCCCCGCTCTATGGCGCCCTTACAGGCGCCGAACAGGACCGCGCCATCGCGCCCCCTTCGCCGGATCGGCGCAAGGTGGTCTTGGCCACCGCCATCGCCGAAACCAGCCTGACCCTCGAGGGCGTGCGGGTCGTCATCGACGCCGGTCTGTCGCGTGTCCCAAGGTTCGACCCCGCCAGCGGTCTGACCCGGCTCGAGACGGTGCGGGTCAGCCGCGCGGCCGCCGACCAAAGGCGCGGCCGAGCCGGCCGCACCCAGCCTGGCGTCTGTTACCGGCTTTGGGATGAGAGCGAGACCCGCGCCCTGACGCCGTTCGATCGGCCCGAAATACTCGAGGCGGATCTCTCGGGTCTGGCCCTTGACCTTGCCGCCTGGGGCGCTTCGACCCCGGAGGGGCTGGCCTTTCTCGACCCGCCCTCGCCGAGCGCCTGGCGCGAGGCGAGGCTCCTTTTGACGGCGCTGGAAGCCCTCGACGCCGAAGGGCGGCTGACCGCTCATGGGCGCATTATGGCCGGCCTGCCCATGGCGCCGCGCCTTGCCCACATGATCGCCCGAGCCGCCGAGGCGGGCGCGGCGCGCGAGGCGGCGCAGATAGCGGCGGTGCTTACCGAACGGGGCCTAGGCGGCGCATCCACCGATCTTGAGGATAGGCTCGCGGGCTTTCGCCGCGACCGCAGCGCGCGCGCCCAGCAGGCGCAGGCCCTGGCCGCCCGGTGGGCGAGATCCGCCGGTGGAGGGGAGGGCGGCTCGGTCTCGGCCGGCATGCTCCTCCTCCTCGCCTACCCGGAGCGCGCCGCCAAACGTCGGGGCCGCGCCGGCGAATTTCGACTGACCACCGGAAGAGCCGTTTTCGTCGAACCCATCGACGCCCTCGCCAGCGCAGAATGGATCGTCGCCGCCGACCTCGGCGGCGGCGCAGCGCGCGACCGGATCTTGCTGGCCGCGCGGGTTGAGGAGGCCGACGTCCGCGCGGCGCTTGCCCACCGGCTCCGGGTGGACACCGAGATCGATACGGCGGCGGACGGCAAGGCGCTGGCCTTTGAGCGCACCTTTCTCGACCGGCTCTTGGTGTCTGAGCGCCGGATTGACCGGCCGCCGCCGGCGCTCCTCAGCCGCGCGCAGATCTCCCGGCTTCGGCGTGAAGGGCTTGCGGGGCTTGCCTGGAGCGAGGCCGCCCGGACCTTTCGCGACCGGGTGGCCTTCTTGCGCGGCTTGGACGCTGAAGCCTGGCCCGATCTTTCCGACGATGCTTTGACAGCCGATCTTGAGGCGTGGCTCGAGCCTTTGATTCTCGCGGCCGGCGGCCTTGAAAAGCTCGGCTCCGCCGATCTTTTGGAGGCGCTTCGCGCGCGCCTTAATTACCCGCAGCAGCGTGCGCTTGAGACCCTGGCGCCCACAGCCTTTGTCGGCCCGACCGGCGATAGCTTTCCCATAAATTATCGCGCGGAGGGGGGGCCAAGGGCCGAGGTGCGGGTGCAGGCGCTCTTTGGCCTGACCCAGCATCCGATGCTGGCCGGCGGCCGGACGCCGCTCACACTGGCGTTGACCTCGCCCGCGCATCGCCCGGTGCAGTTGACCAAGGACCTGCCGGGCTTCTGGCAGGGGTCCTGGAAGGCTGTTCGCACCGAGATGAAGGGGCGCTATCCAAAACACCCCTGGCCTGAGGACCCCGCCGCCGCGGCCCCGACCCTGCGTCCCAAACCCCGGGGAAGCTGAGGGTGCGCGCCGCCGGCGCTCCATCCGGCCAGGAGATTTCTCGCGCGCCTGGGCCTAGGCGGATCGGCCGCCACGCGCGTCCACGTCATCGAGGCGCTTAGGCCATCGACGCGCCTAGGGACGATTGCGCCTCCAGGTGTAGAGGGCGAAGTGGGGACCGCCGGACAAGGTCAGATAGAAACCGAGGTCGTAGGCGACGCCGGCGCCGGTCTCAAAGAAGTGTGGCCGCCAGGCCAGAAGATGCGGCGCGAACCGATTGATGATCTCCACGATGAGGGTGATCGGGGCGATGAACCCATGCCAGAGACCGAGCACAAATTGCTGAAGCTCGCCGCCGGCCGCCGCAGCATGAGCGTCGCTCGACCCGGCCGCGCAGCCTGCAAGACAGACCAGGAGCGCCAGGCCAATACACGTTCGCAACATCTTCACTGAGGATCTCCGATCCGGACTTAGGCTTTCGCGTCACCCACGATCACGGGGACCGGCGATATCGCTCCGGCCCTCGTTAGGGTCGCCCAGCGTCCGACGAAGGCCCCCGTCCACAGCAACGCTTGCCCGGCAAGGGAGTTCCATGGCCGGCGCCAGCCTCCTCCTATGCGAGTGAACTCCAAGGTCTGATGACGCAGGCGCCTGTCTTTCTTGACTCAAAGTTATGTATCAATAACATTATGTACAGGAAAGCGAACTCAGGAGACCGTAATGTCGTCGCTGGAAAGCCGCGCCTGGTTGTCTTTGGGGGGCATGTGCCCGGCCTATGTGATCTATTTCGCCGTCCAGATCATTGCGCCAGGCTGGCCCGGGACGGTGCTTGGCCGCTTCGGCGTGCTGGCGGCGGTCGCCTGCACGCACGCGGTCATCTATGTCGTCGGCGTATCGGCGCTGAAACGACGCGAACGCGGCGAGGGGCTCCTGTCGGATGAGCGCGACAGGGCGATCGACGCGCGGGGCACACGCGCGGCCTATTTCGTCCTCCTGGCGGGGACAGTGATGGTCGGCATGATCATGCCGTTTGGTCAGAGCGGTTGGACCGTGGTCAACACCGCTCTTCTGGCCGTCGTGCTCGCTGAGACCATCCGGAACATCATGATCGTTGTCGGCTATCGCGGGTCTCAACGCCTTGCCGTCTGAAGCATCTGAAGAGAGCCTGACCAACGACATCCGCCTGCTGCGTTTCCTGGCGCAGGATATGACCCAGGCTGAGCTCGGACGGCGCGTGGGCCTGACCCGCCAGACCATCGCAGCCATTGAGCAGGGCCGGTATTCGCCTTCGCTGGACGTCGCGTTCCGGATCGCCTTTGTCTTCGGAAAGCGGATTGACCAGGTGTTCAAATGGACGCCTGGCGCGGACGTCGACCGCGTCGTCGGATGAGACTTTGCGGCGTTGACCCGCTCTGGGCGCCCTGCCGAACAGGATAGCCAGACAGCGATTGTTTGGGTCGCATAGGCTCGCCAGCATAGCGCCCGCAACCCGCTCTTCGGGCCGAATCGGCCACAACGCCCTTTCCAGGATCCTCGGACGGCGGGCCCCGCGTGGACGGCTGACTTTGCCGCGGCTGGTCTTGTCTGTCTGGACCTTCAGGCGCGCGAACCTTAAGCCGGTGCAGTGACCCCGACGCCGCCCCTGATCGCCGCCGAACCTCTTGTCCTTCGCACCCGCGCCTGGCCAGACTACGCCCTTCTGGATAGCGGGGCGGGCCGAAAGCTTGAGCGCTACGGGGCCCTCACCGTGGTGCGGCCCGAGCCCCAGTGCTGGTGGCGGCCGCGCCTGGAACAGGACGCCTGGGCGTCTGCCGACGCGGTGTTCGATCCAGCCGATGATGAGGAGGCTGGCCGTTGGAAGTCGCGCCGGCCTTTGCCCGACGCCTGGCTCATGTCCTGGGGCGAGGCCAGGTTTCTGGCGCGGCTGACGCCCTTCCGCCACCTGGCCTTTTTTCCCGAGCAGGCCGCCAATTGGGCGGTGCTCGCTGCGCGCCTCGGCGCGCTCGACGGGCCAAAACGGGTGCTCAACCTGTTTGGCTATACGGGCGTCGCCACTCTGATCGCCGCCGCATCCGGCGCTGAGACGACCCATGTCGACGCTTCCAAGAAATCGGTCGGCTGGGCCAGAGAGAACGCCGAGCGGGCTGGGATGGGTGAACGGCCTATCCGCTGGATCGTGGAGGACGCGCGCCGGTATGTTCAGCGCGAGGTGCGGCGTGGATCCCGTTACGAGGCGATCATCCTTGATCCGCCGAAGTTCGGACGCGGCCCCGCGGGCGAGGTCTGGCGACTCTTCGAAGACCTCCCTGGCCTTCTGGCCGACTGTGCAGCCCTCTTGTCCGAGGAGGCCGACATGCTCCTTGTCAACGCGTATGCGGCGCGGATTTCCGGGCTGTCGCTGGCGCATATGATGGCTGAGGTCCTGCCGGGACGGGGCGGGCGCATCGACTGGGGCGAGCTCGCCCTGGTCGAAGAGAGCCAAGATCCGCGCGAGATCGGCGTCTCGTTCTTCGCCCGCTGGACGCGGACATGAGCCAGATCAGGCAGATCACCTCCCTGACCAATCCCCTGGTCAAGGCGGTGCGGGCCCTGCACCTTCGAAAGGCGCGCGAGCAGAGCGGTCAGTTTCTGGCCGAAGGCTTAAAGATCGTCGCCGAAGCCGTTGAGCTCGGCCGGCCGCCACGGGTTCTGCTCTACGGGCCGGAGGCGAGGGACCGTCCGGTGTTGCACGCGGTGGCCGAGGCCACCCTCGCCGCCGGCGGAGAGGTGGTGGAGGCGACCCGCGAGGTTCTCGAGAAGATCTCCCGGCGCGACAATCCCCAAACCGTGGTGGGCGTGTTCGATCAGACCTTCGCCGCGCTGGAAACCCTCTCCGCATCCAGCCGCACGGTATGGGTGGCGCTGCATGCGGTGCGCGACCCCGGCAATCTTGGGACGATTGTGCGCACCGCGGACGCCGCCGGCTGCGGGGGCGTGATCCTCGTCGGCGAGTGTTGCGATCCCTATTCGGTAGAGGCGGTCCGGGCGACCATGGGCTCGATTTTCGCTTTGCCGATCTATAAGGCCTCGATCCCCGGATTTATAGCCTGGCGCCAGACCTGGCCGGGGTCGGTCGTCGGGACGCTCCTTAGCGCGACAATCGAGCACCGGAGCGCGGACTATCGACGTCCGTGCCTGATACTGATGGGCAACGAACAGCAGGGCCTGACGCCCGAACTGGCCGCGGCCTGCGACGTCAACGTCAAAATTCCCATGCATGGCCGCGCGGACAGCCTGAACCTAGCGGTGGCCACAGGGGTCATGATCTACGCCGCGATTTCCTGAAGCCTGCAACGGTCGGCAGGCATCCTGGGGTTTCGACGGCGCGCACAAGAGCCTGAGTTCCTACGGGGTCATATGGGGCTAAGAAAGAGGAGGGCGCTTGGACTATTCCCAAGGGTCTCCTCGAGGCTGACGAGCCCCCCAAGGTCGCGGCAGAGCGTGAGGTCCTCGAGGAGATAGGCCTGGTGCTCCGCGCGCCCTTGACGCGGCGCTTAGACGCTAAGGCGTCCGGCGAAATCCTTCTGATCTGGCTTGCTGAAGCGGATCTCGACCTCACCGCCTTTAGAGCAACCCTTTTGAGATCGAATGGCCGCCAAGGTCCGGTCTTCGCCGCTTGGCGCCTGAACTCGATCGCATCGCCTATCTTGACGCTGAGGCGGCGCGCCGGAGGAGGGTGGCCGGCCAACGTCCGTTGCTGGAAGAGGCTCTCGCCCATCCGATCTGACCGTTCGGCGCTCAGGGTTTTTCTGGTTCACGATTGTGTTAAGCCTGCGCGTCGACGGCGGCCTATCGCTGTCGCTAGGGCGGCGAGGATCGGTGGACGACGCAGGGTTGAGGACCAAGAGCCGCTCAGCGCGCAAGGCCAAGGGCCTTGGGCACCTGAGACGCGCCGAGATCCTGGAGGCGGCCGAGCGGGTCTTTCTGAGCTATGGATACGAAGGCGCGACCATCCGGCGTATCGCCGAGGAGGTCGGCGTCTCGTCCACCGCCCTCTACATGCATTTTCACGACAAGGGCGAGATTCTGATCGAGATCTGCGAGAGCGCCTTCGCCAAACTCCTGGCCCAGAATAGCGCGATCTCTGCCCTCGATGTTGATCCTGTGCTGAGAGTACGCCAAATGCTTGAAGCGTACATGCGCTTCGCCTTCGACAATCCGAACGCCTACCAGGTGGTCTATTGCTCAACCCATCCTGCCCTCGGCGAGGAGCGCGGTGAGAGCGTCGGCGCCCTCAGCGACCGTTGCTACGCCCTTTTCCTGCAAGCGGTTCAGGCTATCGCCGACGCAGGCCGGCTCAGGGGCAGGGTCGAGGACAGCGCTCAGTTAAGCTGGGCCGCATGTCATGGGCTGGTCTCTCTGCTGATCGCCCGGCCGACTTTTGGTTGGGCCGCGCGCGAGGGGTTGGTGCAAGGCATGCTCGACGCCGCCCTCGAGGGCCTCGTCAGCGCCTAGGGAGAGAGGTCCTCGTGAAGGCTCCCGCCTTTGAAGACATTAAGGACGCGGCGCGCCAGATCTCAGGTCTGGCCGTGCGCACGCCGCTCTTGACCAACGACGCGCTCGACGAGGCCACAGGCGCGCGGATCTTCGTCAAGGCTGAGTGCCTGCAGCGCACCGGCTCGTTCAAATTCCGCGGCGCGATAAATCGTATCTCCCGCCTGACCGAGGCCGAAAAGGCGAGGGGGGTGGTGGCCTATTCCTCCGGCAATCACGCCCAGGCTGTGGCCAAGGCCGCCGCGCTCGTGGGCGCGCGTGCGGCCATTGTCATGCCGGCGGACGCCCCGCGGCTCAAAATCGAGGCCACCCGAGGCTATGGCGCAGAGGTGATCCTTTACGACCGGCGCACCGAAAGCCGAGAGGACATCGCCGATCGGGTCGTGGCCGAGCGCTGTGCGGTCCTGGTTCCGCCCTTCGAGGACCCCTTTATCATCGCCGGCCAGGGCACCGCGGCCCTGGAGGCGGCCGAGGATTTGACCGCGCGCGGGCTTTCGGCCGACCTCCTCCTTTGCCCGACCTCTGGAGGCGGCCTCATGGCTGGCTCCGCCCTGGCGTTCGAAGCCCTGTCGCCCAACGCCAGGTGCTTTGCAGTCGAACCTGATGCGTTCGACGACTATGGCCGAAGCCTGGCGTCCGGTCGGCGCGAGACCAACGCGCGATCCGCCGGCGGCCTCTGCGACGCGCTTTTGACCCCGACGCCGGGCGCGCTGACCTTTGCTTTGAACCAGCCGCGCCTGGCCGGCGCGCTGAAGGTGAGCGATGAGGAGGTGCTGCGCGCCATGGCCTTCGCCTTTCGCTGGCTGAAGATTGTCGTTGAGCCCGGCGGCTGCGTCGCCCTCGCCGCCGTCCTCTCGCGCAAGCTCGATCTTGAGGGCCGGATTGTTTTGGTCATCGCCTCTGGCGGAAACGTGGACCCAGAGGTGTTCGAGCGGGCGATCAACGCCGCGCCTTAAAGCCGCGCCTCAACGAGGAGCGCGGGCCACCCCAAGGGTTCAAGACGTTCAGGGCGCGGGCGCGTCTTGCGGGCCTTTCTCCGGATGCCCGGCGAGCCCCGATCAGCGCCTCGCGGTCGGGGAGGCCGCTGCGCCTGCTGGAGGCGGGGCAGGGATGGCCGCGTGGGAGGGCGGCGCGACATAGGGCTGCAGGACCGGACCGGCGGTCGAGCCGCTCGGGGTCCATCCGCCGCGCTTCAGATCAGCCGCCAGCATCAGGGGCGCCGAACCGCCGGCCAGCCGAGCGCGATAGATCTGGGTGGCTTCGAGGATGCGCATGACATAGTTGCGGGTCTCGGCGATCGAGATACACTCAATGAAATCCGCAGGATCGGTCAGGGCGCCGCGCGGATCTCCGCAGGTGGTGATCCACTGGGCCGCCCGGCCGGGCCCGGCGTTGTATGCGGCCGCGGTCAAGAGGTAGGAGCCGCCCTCGTCTTCCAACATCTGCTGCAAGATCGCTGTGCCGACCTGCATGTTATACTCGGGGTCGTTCAGCCGCGTGGCCGAATAGCCGATGCCCATATGCCGGGCGATGGCCTGAGCGGTGGACGGCATGACCTGCATGAGCCCGCGCGCGCCCGGACCCGATCGCTGACCCGGATCGAAATTGCTCTCCTGTCGGATGATGGCGAGACTAAGCGCAGGTTCTGGAAGGCCGGCTCCGGCGGGCGGCATTCGGATCGGATAGCCGCGCTCGGGCAACAGAAAGCCGCGCTGGGCGCCGGCCCGGGCCACCCGCATTGAAAGGTCCTGGTCGCCATACTGTCGGGCAAGATCGCTCAGCAAGGCGTACTCCTCAGCCGAGGGCAGGATGTCGTTGCAGCCCAGTACAAACACACGGAACATGTCGCGCTCTCCAGCGTCGGCCAGCATCCGGGCGGCGCGGATCAGATCGCGCCCCTCAAACCTTTCGCGGTCCGCCGCGGTGGGTTTAGGGTCTGGGGGCAGAGTAATGGTCGTCTGACCGATCTTCTCAGCGGCGAGCTGGCCGTAAAAGGCCGTAAAATAGCTCGCCCCCTGCGCATAATAGCCCTTCGCGATCACCGGCTCGCCCAAGGCTTCCGCCGCTCGGCCCCGCCAGTAGTAGGCTCTGGAGAGGGTGATGGGCGAGGCGCCCATCGACGCCAGCCGGGCGAAATGTTCGTCCGCTTCTTTAGGGTCGTGGGTCTTTAGATCGATCCAGCCGGCGAAAAACTCCGCCTCGGCGTAGTCTGGCCCGCTCGTTAGTCCGTGCTCGGCGGCCGCCTGATGGGCGGCGGCAAGATCGCCGACACGCAAGGCCGCCATCATCAGGGCGCGTCGTTCGGGCCAGATCTCGGCGGCGACCTCAGGCGGCAGATCCTTCGGCAGGGCGCGCAGATACGGGACGGCCACGGTCTCAAGATTGCGCTTGCGGTAGTAGCGGGCGCGCTCGAAAGCGAGACCTGGAGCGGACTGAAGCGCGGCAGGCACGCGATCGACATAGGCTGGGGCGTCGTTGCGGTCGGCGCGGAGCGCGAGCCTCGCCTGAGCTTCGGCCGCAAGATCTGGGGGCGCAAGGTCGATCATGGCCCGCGCCGCCGGGCCCTGCTGGCCATAAAGCAGGATGTCGAGGCGCCGGGCGTTGTCGTCAGGGGTCAGGATGGAGCCCCAGCGACCCAACATCCGCGCCTGAACCTCCGCTTCGAACGGTTTGTCGCGCCAGAAATGCCGGATCAGAGCTTCGGCGTCGCTTTGTCGCCCGAGGGATTGATAGGCCGACGCCAGGGCCAGCGCCCCCTCCGCGGTCTCAGGCTCCTTGCCGTCGAAAAACCGTATGGTGGCCTCGGGGGAGAGCCCGGAGGTCTCGAGCGCCCGTTCGGTCGCCTGTTGGCGACGGCCCGAACGGGGCCAGCCCCAAAGGTCCCGTCGCGCCGCTTCGAGATCGAAATAGTCGAGCCGCGTCGCGTCATTGTCCACCAGAGCCCAGGTGACGATCCTGCGGGCCAGGGGATCAGCCAACCTCGCCTGCACGGCGCGCGCGTGATCGGCGTCGCCGGATTTGGCGGCCTCAAGCGCGTCCCTAAGCGCGGAGGATGCAGGGCTTACCGGCGCTCCGGCCCCAAATCCCTGAGCGGGCGCGGCCGGATCGGGGGAGGGGAGTTCCGCCGGCGTCCCGGCGGGCGGCGGGCGAGGATCGGGCAGGCCAGAATAGGGCACAGGATCGGCCGAGGCGACCAGGCCTGCGGCGAGGGCGGCTGCGGCGACCAGGGCGAGTTTCAGAGACGGCAAGGGCATGCCCCCCTTGGAGCGCTTCTTCTGCGTCGGTTTTTCGGCGTAACCATGGTTGCGGGCAAGCCTTTTGCGCCGATATTCTGCGCGACAACCCTCCTGCGTCGGTCGTGATCGATCGGCCGCCTTTGAATGAGCATTTCCCACCAATGGCAAATCCCATGTTCCAGGGTGTGATCACCGCCCTGGTCACGCCCTTCCGCAACGGTCGGATCGACGAGGTCGCCTTCGAGCGGCTTTTGGAGCTGCAGATGGCGGGCGGCGTCCGCGGCGTGGTGCCGGTCGGCACGACCGGAGAGACCTCGACGCTGACGACCGAGGAGCACAAGCGCGTGGTCGAGCTGTGCGTCGAGATCGTCAAGGGACGAATCAGCGTGATCGCCGGCGCCGGGTCCAACGCCACGGACGAGGCGATCGATCTGGTGCGCCACGCAAAGGCGGTGAAGGCTGACGCGGCCCTGGTGGTGACGCCCTATTACAATCGCCCGAGTCAGGAAGGACTTTATCTTCACTATAAGGCCATCAACGATGCGGTCGAATTTCCGGTGCTTGTCTACAACGTGCCGGGGCGCACGGGCTCGGACCTCTCCAACGATACGTTGGGCCGCCTCGCCAGGCTCGCGAACATGGTCGGGATCAAGGACGCCACCGGCGACCTCGCGCGCGCCAGCATGATGCGGCTGATCTGCGGCGAAGATTTCGCCATGTTGTCGGGAGACGATCCGACCGCCCTCGGTTATGTGGCCCACGGCGGTCATGGGGTCATCTCGGTGACCTCCAACGTGGCCCCCAAGGCCTGCGCCGATCGGATAGAGGCTGCGCTCCGCGGCGCTTATGGCGAGGCGCTGGCTTTGCAGGACAAGCTGATCCAGCTCGACAAGGCTCTCTTCGCAGACGCCTCGCCCGCGCCGACCAAGTTCGCCCTTTCTCACCTCGGCCTTTGCGAGCCCGACACGCGTCTTCCGATCGCGCCCTGCGCCGCGCCGGTCCGCGCCCTGGTGATCGACGCGATGCGGGCGGCGGAGCTGGTCTGACATGTCGCAAGAGGCGCCGACCAAGAGGCTGATCGCCGAGAACCGGCGTGCGCGGTTCGACTACTTCCTCGAGGACAATGTCGAGGCAGGCATTGTTTTGACCGGCACCGAGGTCAAGGCCCTGCGCCTCGGACGGGCCAATATTGCTGAGTCCTACGCCTCGGCCGAGGGGCGGGACATCGTCCTAATCAACGCCTACATTCCGGAATATGGCCCGGCGAACCGGTTCAACCATGAGCCCCGCCGACCGCGCCGACTCTTGCTCCATCGCAAACAGATCGACCGGATGATCGCAGGCGTTCAGCGCGAAGGCCGGACCATCGTCCCCCTGAGGCTGTTCTGGGACGACAAAGGCCGCGCCAAGCTCGAGCTCGCCATGGCCAAGGGCAAGAAGACCCACGACAAACGTCAGACCGAAGCCGACCGCGACTGGTCAAGGGACAAGGCCCGGCTGATGCGGGACAAGGGCTGAGGTCGCCCCCGGGGATCAGAGAACGGGGGTTTCGGCGTCCTGATCGTGCTCCGCCTCGCCCTGGGTGGCGAAGTAAGCAAAGGCGGCTGTGGCGGTGAGAAGGGTTGCGGCCAGAATGAAGGGCGCGCCGTAGGCTGCGGGCGAATGACCCGGCGTGACAAAGAAGGCGAAGGTGACGCCGAAGATGGCCGGACCGGCCAGTTCGGCGATGCCCATGAGGCTGGCGTTCGCGCCTTGCAGAAGGCCCTGCTCGTGAGCGTCCACATGGTGGGTCATCATGGTCTGCACCGCAGGACCCGCCAGACCCCAGAAGGCGACCACCGGCGCGGCGAGCCAGAACCAGGGCCCGCTTGGCGCGAGACCCACGATGAACAGACCGGCCGCGCCAAAGCAGAGGCCTGTGACCAGAGCGGTCCGGTTGCCGAAACGCTTGACGAACCGTCCGACCACGCCGACCTGAACCACGGCCAGGGCGATGCCCACCACCGTCAGCGCCGGACCGATGGCTAAGGGTGTCCAGTGATAGCGGTACTTGGCGTAGAGGACGACCGTCGTCGGAATTGAGACCTGGGCCAGGGTCGACAAAAATTGGGTCGAGGCGAGCGCCAGAAGATCCGGATGCCGCCTTAGCAGCACCAGCGCGCTGAAAGGGTTGGCCTGTTTCAACCGCATGGTCGAGCGCAGCGCCTTGGGCAGGGATTCCGGAAGGACGAAGAAGCCATAGACGGCGTTCAAGAGGCTGAAGGCGCCGGCGACCGCGAAGGGGGCGCGCGGTCCGAAGTATTCGCCGAGCACGCCGCCGAGGGAGGGCCCGACCATGAACCCGACGCCGAAGGCGGCGCCGAGAATACCGAAGGCCCCGGCCCGCTTATCGATGGGCGTGGTGTCGGCAATATAGGCCGAGGCGGTGCTGTAGCTGGCGCCGGTCACCCCGGAAATCGCCCGTCCCAAGAAGAGCCAGCCGAGGTTGGGCGCCCAGGCCATGAGGGCGTAGTTCAAGCCGAGGCCGATATTGGAGGCCAGGATCAGCGGTCGTCGTCCGAAGCGGTCGGAGAGGGCCCCGATCAGGGGAGAGAACATGAACTGCAGAAGGGCGAAGGTGGTGTTGAAGAGGGTGTAGATCAGCGTGGCGGAGGCTGCATCCTGGCGCACAAATTCCGCCACCAGATTGGGAAGGACGGGCGCCACCATACCGAAGGCCATCATGTCGAGAAGGACAGTGACAAAGATGAAGGCCACGGCCGCACGCCCAGCCGCCGTCGGCGCTTCTGGCTCAAGGATCGGATCGCGTGGACTCATGCCCCGCCGTCCAGCCGCGCGCGCACCGCAACGAACACAGCTTCGAACATGGGCGTGGTCAGCCGGCCGGTGTTGGTGTTCAGACGCGAGCAGTGGTAGCTCGAAAAAATCCGGTATCGCCCGACGTCGGTCTCGACCCCATGGCCCGGGGCTGCGGAATTTCCGGGCGCGCCCAGCGCCTTCAATACATTTTTCCGCGCGACATCGCCGAGGACAACAATCGCCGTCAGGTTCGGCAGGGCCTTTATCCGGGCCTCAAGAAAGGCGCGGCAGGTCGCCTCCTCGATCGGCAGGGTCTTGTTCTGCGGTGGAGCGCATCGGACGGCGTTCGAGACCATGCAGTCGATCAGCGTGAGCCCGTCGTCCGGTCGAGCCCGATAGATCCCGCGGGCGAAGCCGAACTTCAGGAGGGTAGAGTAGAGGAGCTCGCCCGCATAGTCGCCGGTGAAGGGCCGGCCCGTGCGATTGGCGCCCTTGCGACCGGGGGCGAGGCCGACGATGAGTAGACGCGCGCCGGGATCGCCAAAGGAGGGCGCCGGTCCATTGAACCAGTGGGGTTCGCCATCCTGGTTGACCCTACGGTAAGCGACCAGCCGCGGGCAGAGCGGGCAATCTCTAGGCGGCTCCGGGTTCGTCGGTTCGATCTTCAAGACGTAGAACCGGGCGGCCTCAGACGGCGTCCGTTTCGCGCTCGTCCATGTCCTGGGCGTAGCGCCGTTCGCCGGCCGGGCGGCCGGGTCGCCCGATCAGGGTGGACAGATCCACAAGATCCACAAACGAGTCCGCCTGTCGGCGGAGCTCATCAGACGCCATCGGCGGCTGGGACTTTACGGTCGACACCACGGTCACCCGGACGCCTTTGCGCTGAACGGCCTCAACGAGGCGACGAAAGTCGCCATCGCCCGAGAACAGGACGATATGGTCGACGTGGCCGCTGATTTCCATCATATCGACCGCGATCTCGATATCCATATTGCCCTTGGTGCGGGTCAGGCCGGTCGCGAACTCGGTGTAACGCTTGGCCGCCTTGGTCACCATGGTGAAGCCGTTGTAGTCGAGCCAGTCAACCAGGGGGCGCAGGGGCGAATAGTCCTGATCCTCGATGATCGCTGTATAATAGTAGGCGCGCACGAGGACGCCGCGCTTGCGGAACTCATCCAGCAGCTTTTTGTAGTCGATGTCGAAGTTCAGTGATTTGGCTGCGGAGTAGAGGTTTGCGCCGTCGATAAAGAGCGCAATCCGATCATTCGGGTAAAACGTCATTGTCTGAAATCCTTGATAAAAAACAGCGCGACGACGCCATCATTGTCGCCCTGGGAAGCAATATGGCGGGCGATTGGAGCTCTCCGGGCGAACTCCTGGAGCATGCGATTCGAGCGCTCGGCGCAAACGGTATCACGGTGACTCAACGCTCGCGCCTCTGGCGGTCGCAGGCCTGGCCCGACCCCCGCGCGAATGAGTATCGCAACGCCATCGTGATTGTCGAGGCGAGGATGACCCCCGCCCGGCTGATGGCTGAGCTGCATGAGACCGAACAGGCGTTCGGCCGCGAGCGTGCAGAACCCAACGCCTCACGCACGCTTGACCTTGATCTGATCGCCTATGGACGTCTGGTGTCGTCGGGGCCGCCGATCTTGCCCCATCCCCGAGCGGCCCAGCGCAGGTTCGTCATGGGGCCGCTGGCGGAGCTTGTTCCAGACTGGACCGATCCTTTGAGCGGGATGACGGCGAGCCTCCTGGCTGAGCGCGCGCCTATCGGCAGGGACGCGATGCCGATCGACGGGTAAGGCCGGGCGCTCCAGGACCGAATCCGAGATCACTCAAACGGCCGTGTGCTGATGCGTGTCTCCGCCCGGGCGTCAGTCGACGCCCGTAATCGTCAGCGTGCGTCCCGCGACCTTGACCGTGTCGCCAAGGGTCTGACCGATCAGCGCGCGCGCGATCGGGGCGATATAGGAGACGAGGCCGTGCACCGGATCCGCTTCGTCCTCGCCGACGATCCGATAACTCAGGCTTGCCCCGTCCTCGGCTTTTAGCTGCACGCGGCTGGCGAAACGGACCACAGCGTCCTGGGGGCCCGGCGCGATCAGTTGGGCGCTTGCGCGCCGCGCGGCATAGTAACGCAGATCCCGCGTCGCGCGGGCCATAGCGGTCCGATCCGCTCCGATGTCGCCCGCCGCCTGGGCCGCCGAGTAGGCGGCGCGCGCCGCTGCGAAGGCGTCCTCAAGGGCGGCCAGCCCCTCTCGGGTGACGAAGTTCGGGTGCGCCGAGATCGGTCGGTCCGGCAGGTCGGCGGCCGAGGCTTCGCTGTCGCCTTCCTTGGTGAACGCTACGCTCATGGGGCAGTCTCTTCTTAATCAGCCAGGCAAATGGGGTTTGGCGCCCCGATCAAGGGGCGTCCGAGGGCCTCGGTTCCGGCCTGCCGATCCTTGAGCCCTACGCCGGTAAAGCCAAGTCGGCGCGCTTCAAACAGCAACCAGGCCAGTTTGTCGGCGGCCTGGTCATAGGATAGGCCCCCCGGCCAGCGAATATTGGAGACGCAATTGCGCTCGTGGTCTCTGCGGCCAGGCTTTGGCGACCAGGTCAGGTAGGCGCCGAGGCTGTCTGCGGCGCTGAGGCCAGGTCGCTCTCCGATCAAGACCAGCACCGCTCGAGCCCCCATGGCCTCGCCGATCTCGTCGCCAAGGGCGACGCGAGCCTGCCGGGCGATCACGACCGGGGCCAGCGTCCAGGTGGGAAGACGCTCGAGCAGAGCCTTCACCACCCCGGCGGCGTGCGCTTGCACGGCGACGGCGGACAGGCCATCGCCGATGACGATGACAAGGTCCGCCTCGCCGAACGGGAGGGGCTCAGCCAAGGGGCCGAGGCGACGGCCGAGCCCGGGATCCTTCAGATAGGCGGCGCGATTTGGTGCAGCGCTCGCCGTGATCAGGGAGCGAAGCCCAAGCTCGGCCCTAAGCTTATCAAGATCCAGCGCCGCATGGACCGCATCGCAGGCCCGCGCGTGGGCCAGCTGGAAGTCGAGCATAGGCGTCGTCGCCAAGCCCTGACCCGCCCGCTCGAGGCCGACCCGCGCCGGCGTGGCGCGCCTCAGGACGTCAAAAAGCGCGCGCGCCGGGGGCGCAGGGTCAGTCATGGCCAAGGCTCTCTAACAGCCGGCGCTGGGCGCCCGCGGCTTGGCCGAACTCAAGGAGCCGCCCCGCTTGGTCGAACAACCCCGTCTCCACCAGCCAGGCTTCGAACTCCGGCGCTGGCCGAAGACCCAGGGTCTCGCGCACATAAAGGGCGTCGTGAAAGCTTGTGCTCTGATAGTTCAGCATCACATCATCCGCGCCCGGCACCCCCATGACGAAATTGACGCCCGCGACGCCCAAGAGCGTGAGGAGCTCGTCCATATCGTCCTGATCGGCGGCTGCATGGTTGGTGTAGCAGATGTCCACCCCCATCGGCAGGCCGAGGAGCTTGCCGCAGAAGTGGTCCTCCAGCCCGGCGCGGATGATCTGCTTACCGTCATAGAGGTATTCTGGACCGATAAAGCCGACCACAGTGTTGACCAGAAGCGGGCGGAACGGTCGGGCCACGGCGTAGGCGCGGGCCTCAAGGGTCTGCTGGTCGACCCCATGATGAGCATCGGCCGAGAGCGCTGAACCCTGTCCGGTCTCAAAATACATGACATTGTCGCCGAGGGCGCCCCGCCCGAGCTCCAAAGTCGCCTGATGCGCCGCCTTCAGAACCGAAAGGTCGATGCCAAAGCTGGTATTGGCCGCCTCGGTCCCCGCGATGGACTGGAACGCGAGATCGACCGGCGCCCCAAGCTCGATCAGCTCCAAGGTATTGGTCACATGAGTAAGGACGCAGCTCTGGGTCGGGATTTTAAGGCGCAAACGCAGATCGTCGATCAGATGAAGCAGGGTCCGTGCGGTGTCGATGTTGTCGGTCGCCGGGTTGATCCCGATCACAGCGTCGCCGCAGCCCATCAGGAGGCCATCGAGGATCGAGGCGGCTATGCCGCGAGGATCATCGGTCGGGTGATTGGGCTGCAGACGGACGCTGAGGCGCCCGGGCAGGCCAAGGGTGGTGCGAAAGGCGCTCTGAACCCGCAGTTTTTGCCCGACCGCGATCAGGTCTTGGTTGCGCATGAGCTTTGAGACCGCCGCCGCCATCTCCGGCGTCACGCCCGGCGCCGCAGCGGCGAGGCTCAGCCTATCCGTCTGGTTCGACAACAGCCACTCGCGAAAGCCGCCGACCGTCAGGTGGGCGATCGCCGCGAACGCCTCCGCGTCGTGGGTGTCTATGATCAGCCGGCTGACCTCGTCCTTCTCGTAGGGGACGACGAGATCCGAAAGAAAGGTCTTCAGGGGAAGATCAGCCAGGACGTAGCGGGCGGCCACCCGCTGTTCGGCGCTCGCCGCCGCCACGCCTGCCAGCTGGTCGCCGCTTCGAAGCGGCGTCGCCGCCGCCAGCAGGGATTTGAGATCCGCGAAACGATAGCGGGTTCCCGATAGATCGGCGGCGTACACTGAAGACCTTGTCCGGCGGGTTGAGCCTGGAGTGAAGCATGATCCCGCCTTGCGTGGAAAGGCGCGTCTCAGCCTTCAGCCTCCCCCTGGCCGGGCCTTGAGCGCCCCTGGCGCCGCGCCGCCGCCTGAAGCGCGATCAAGGCGCATATCGAGGTTCAAGCGGTTGCGATGCAGACGCGCCGGGTGGGATAACCGGTCGCCAGGCGCATTCGGCGAAAGGGGACAAGACCATGGTTCGGATTGCAATCAAGCGGCGCCTCAAAGGCGGCGCCATCGGCATGGCCCTCAGTGTCTCAACCTCCGTGCTTGGCATGCCCCTGGCCGCCTGGGCTGAACCTTTGACGCCCGAGGCCGCAAAAGCGATGCAAGAGAGCCTGATCACCCTCGACAGCCACCTCGACACGCCGGCCAATTTCGCGCGCCCGGGCTGGGACATGCTCGATCGGCACAAGGTGGAGGACCGCTCTCAGGTCGACTATCCGCGCATGGTCGAAGGCGGTCTTAAGGGCGGCTTTTTCGCCGTCTACACCCCGCAGGGGCCCCGCACGCCGGAAGGCGACAACGCCGCTCGCGACGCGGCGCTGATCCGGGCGATGGAGATCAGAGAGATGCTCGCCCGCCACCCCTCTGAGTTCGCCCTGGCCCTGAAGGCCGACGACGCGGCCGCCATCGACGCCAAGGGCAAGCGGTTCGTGTTCATGAGCATCGAGAACAGCTATCCCCTGGAGGCGGACCTCAGCCTGATGGCGACGTTCCAGAAGCTGGGCGTCCGCCTGATCGGGCCGGCGCATTTTAAGAACAATGACCTTGCCGATAGCGCCACCGACAAGCCCGAGTGGCATGGACTGAGCCCCAAGGGCAAAACCTTCGTCGCCGAAGCCAACCGCCTCGGCCTGATGCTGGACGCCTCGCACGCCTCAGACGATGTGCTGGACCAGATGATGGCGCTCTCCAAGACGCCGATTGTTCTGTCGCATTCCGGCTGCAAGGCGGTCTTCGACCATCCGCGCAATATCGACGACAACCGGCTGAGGGCCCTGGCGGCCAATGGCGGGGTGATTCAGGTCAACACCTTCTCCAGCTATCTGATCGCGACACCCAAGAACCCGGACCGCGATACGGCCATCGCTGTGCTGATGAAGAAGGCTGAAGGGCCGATGACCCCCGAAAAGGAAGCTGAGCTTGGCTCTGAGATGCGGGCGATCGACGCTAAATACCCCTCTCCCAAGGCGAGTTTCGAGGACTTCATGAACCATCTGAACCACGCCTTGAAGATCGCGGGCGTCGATCATGTTGGGATAGGCGCGGATATGGACGGCGGCGGGGGCGTGGTTGGGATGGAGGACGTGTCGGGCTATTGGAAGATCACTCAGCGCCTGATGGAAGAAGGCTATAGCCGCGAGGATCTCGCTAAGATCTGGGGCGGCAACCTGCTGCGCGTCATGCGCCAGGCGGAGGCGTACAAGGCTTCGCTCACGCCGCCGCGCGCCTCTTGACGGGCGCTGCCCCGGCCAGACGTCGAGCGCCGAGACGGTCGATCGCGAGGTCTTTTGCGTTCCGCATTGCACAAGGGGGCGTGTTTGCCTATTTTATCGGGTTTGGAACTCCCCGAGGATTGAATGGCCCGCGTCACCGTCGAAGATTGCGTCGAGAAGGTCCCGAACCGGTTCAGCCTCGTGCTTTTGGCCGCGCACCGCGCGCGCGCTATTTCCAGCGGCTCGGCGCTGATGATCGATCGCGACAACGACAAGAACCCGGTTGTCGCTTTGCGGGAGATCGCCGAGGACGCGGTGGAGTCCGACGGCCTGCGTGAAAGCCTGATCGTTTCGCTGCAACGCGTCGACGAGCGGACGGAGGCCGAGGAAGAGGCTGAGACCCTGGCGCTTCTTGCCGATCCCCAACACATGCACATGAGCGAGCAGGAGTTGGTGCGCGCTCTGCAGAGCGACCGCGACGGCGGCCAAGAGGAGCGGTACTGACGCCCCCGGGCGCAGAACCGCTCGTCTTTGAGGCGGTCCCAACCGAGCCGGTTGGGAGCGCCCCGCCCCCTCACGGTGCGCCGGCGTCCTTGGGATCCTCCCCCGTGCTTGCGCCCTCGCCCGGGGCGCAGGGTCAGCGTTCCCAATCGCTTCGCCCACCCCGGTATCTGCGCCAGTATGAATTGATCGAACGGGTCAAGTCCTACGATCCGAGCGCGGACGAGGCGGTGCTCAACCGCGCCTACGTCTACGCCATGCGGATGCATGGGGCTCAGCTCAGGGCCTCAGGCGACCCTTATTTCGCCCACCCGATCGAGGTCGCCGGCATCCTCACGGAATATCGGATGGATACGGCGACCATCTGCACCGCCCTCTTGCACGACGTCATCGAAGACACGGCCGCGACCCGCGCGGACGTGGCCGAACGCTTCGGCGACGAGATCGCTGAGCTGGTCGAGGGCGTCACCAAGCTCTCCAAGCTCGAGCTCACAGCAGAGCACGCGCGCCAGGCCGAGAATCTACGGAAGTTCATCCTGGCCATCTCCAAGGATGTGCGGGTGCTCATCGTGAAGCTGGCGGACCGGCTGCACAACATGCGCACCCTGCATTTTCTGAAGCCGGAGAAGCGAGAACGGATCGCGCGGGAAACCCTTGATATCTATGCGCGCCTCGCCCGAACCATCGGGATGCACCGCATCACCTCCGAGCTTGAGGAGCTCGCGTTCGAGCATCTGAATTCCGTGGCGCGCGATGCTGTGGTCCGCCGCCTGGAAACCCTGCGCGCCAGCCAGGGCCCGGCGGTGTCGTTGGTCTCGCGCGAGGTGTCCAAGGCCCTTTGCGAAGCTGGCGTGGATGCGCGGGTCTATGGCCGTGAGAAAACGCCCTATTCGATCTGGCGCAAGCTGCAGCGAAAATCTGTCGGCTTCTCCCAGCTCTCAGACATCTACGCCTTCCGCGTGATCGTGCTGAGCGAGGACGATTGTTATCGGGCTCTTGGGGTGATCCATCGCGCATGGTCAATGGTCCCAGAGCGCTTCAAGGATTACATATCGACGCCAAAGCGCAATAATTACAGATCCTTGCATACGACTGTGGTGGGGCCGCGCGGCATGCGGATCGAGCTTCAGATCCGCACCGAGGAGATGGACCGGGTGGCCGAGCAGGGCGTCGCCGCCCACTGGCGCTACAAGGACAAGGCCTATGGCTTCGACGCGGAGGCGGCCGAGCAGGCGGGCGGTATCGATCCTCTGGTCAGTCTCGGCAACCTCGTCCAGGTGCTCAACAACTCCGGCGATCCAGAGGAGCTGGTCGAACACGCCAAGCTCGAGATGTTCCTCGACAACACCTTTGTGTTCTCGCCCAAAGGCCAGCTGATCAACCTGCCCAAGGGCGCCATGCCCCTCGACTTCGCCTATGCGGTCCACACGGACGTCGGCGACACGGCGGTCGGGGTTAAGATCAACGGCGAGCTCAAGCCCTTGCGCACACCGCTCCAGAACGGGGATGTGGTCGAGGTCATCCGCGGGCCCAAGCGGGTGACCCCGCCGGACTGGCGTTCCCTCACCATCACCGGACGGGCCCGCTCGGCCATCCGCCGCCATATCCGAGCGTCCGAGCGCGAGGAATTTGTGCGTCTGGGACGTGCGGGCGTGGAGCAGGCCTTCGCCCGGGCCGGCAAATCCCTCGCCGACGTCTCCCTGCGTCCGGCCCTGGAGCGTTTCGCCGCCGCCAACGAAGAGGACCTATACGAATCCGCTGGCAGGGCGCGGGTTCCGCCAGAGCAGATCCTTGAGGCGCTTTATCCGGGGCTGAAGGCGGATGAAAAGGCCGCCGCGTCGGCCCGCCGCCGTATCGAAGACGGCAAGGCGGCGGCTAAGCTCTTCGTGCGTGGCGGGGGCCTGACGCCGGGCATCTCCCTCCATTTCGCCGCCTGCTGCTCACCGGTGCCGGGCGACAGGATCGTCGGTATTGTTCAACCTGACGAGGGGCTTGCGGTGCACGTCATCGACTGTCCAAGGCTGGCCGAATACGAGGATCGGGAAGAGCTCTGGCGCGATCTGCACTGGACCCCCGAGGCCGAGAACGCCACGATTTCGCGGGCGCGGCTTATGGCGACGATCCGCGATGCGCCAGGGGTCTTGGGCCAGGTCTGCACCTTGATCGGCGAGGCCGGCGGCAACATCGTCAATTTGCGCATGCACCACCGTCAGGCTGACTTCTTCGACGCTGACTTCGACATTGACGTGAAGGACGCGCGACATCTGACCCATATTGCGGCCGCGCTCCGGGCGTGTCCCGCGGTCGAAGAGGTTGACCGCGGCGGCGGCTGACAACACCACGCCCCTTGTGCAGACTGGGGCAGGCTCACATCTTCGGAACTCAGCGCCCATGGCCCAACGGCCTTTTATCCGCGTCGCTGGCTTGGCGGCGGCGCTCGTCTTGACCCTCGCCTCCCGCGCTGCGGCTGAACCCTCAAGCTGCGCGCCTGAGCGCCAAAACCAGATCGCTCTTGAAAACAAAGACATGACCGTGGTTATGCAGGTTCTGGCTGAGGTCAACGTGCGCGGCCTGCCGGCCCTCAACGCCCACGTGGACGATCTGGTCCTGGTTCTTTCCCATGCGCCCTCAAGCGAAATCGCCCCTTGCGAGGGGACGATCTACGTGCGGCCTCATGGCGCACGCACCTTGCCGGGCGGGGCGGCGCTGGCGGCGGGAGAGCGTCAAGCCGAGGCGCCCAGCGCCAAGATTGTGGCGCTCGGCGTCTCGCCCTATCCCATCGCCGCAGGTCTCATCGGAACAGCCTACGTCGAGCGCGGCGCCTGGGAGAAAGCGGATAAGGCGATGCAGCCCGGGCTCAGGCTAAATCCCCTTGATGTCCGCCTCGTCAACGAAGAGAGCCTGGCCCTGTCCCACCTTGGCCGCGCGCCGGAGGCGGTCGCCCTTTGCGACCGCTACCTCGCCGCCGTTGCGGCCATCGCGCCCGCTATCCATGCCCGGATCCTGCGCACACGCGGCTTTGCCCTTGGCGAGGCCGGCCGCTATGACGATGCGATCGCCTCTTACGAGGAGTCCCTTCGGATCGAACCGGACAACAGTCTCGCCAAAACCGAGATCGAATATCTTTTCAGGCGCAAAGCCGGACCGTTAAAGCCCCAAAACTGAGCCGGGCCAGACCTCAGGCCAAAAAACCGGTCCGGGAATCGCAATCGGCCTGTAGCGGTTCGCTGAGGGGAACGATACGAAGCAAACCATGACCGGCGACGACGTCCTAGATGAGTTCCGCGCTGCGGGCGCCCTGCGCGAAGGCCATTTTGTCCTCTCCTCAGGCCTCCACAGCCCGGTGTTCCTGCAGAAGAACCTCGTTTTTATGAGCGCCGAACGCGCTGAGCGCCTGTGCAAGGCGTTGGCCGAAAAGATCAGGTCCAAGGTTGCTGAGCTCGGCCAGAGCCTTGACGTGGTGATCTCGCCTGCGGTCGGCGCCATCATCCCAGGCTATGAGACCGGTCGCCAGCTCGGCCTGAGGTCCATGTTTGTCGAGCGAGACGGCGGCCGGTTCACGCTTCGCCGCGGCTTTCATCTCGAGCCAGGCTCGCGCGTCGTGATGGTCGAGGACATCGTGACCACCGGGCTCTCCTCGCGCGAGTGCATCGCGGCGATCGAGGCGGCGGGCGGGGTCGTGGTATGCGCCGCCTGTATCGTCGACAGGTCCGGCGGAAAGGCTGACGTCGGCGCGCCTCTGGTCGCCCTGGCCAGTCTGGACGTGCCCGCCTATCCTGCGGACGCCCTGCCGCCCGAGCTCGCCGCACTGCCCCTCGAAGACCCGGGCAGCCGGAGGCTCAAGGGGTGAGCCGCCGCCTTCGCCTCGGCGTCAACATCGACCATGTCGCGACCGTGCGCAATGCGCGCGGCGGCCCGGCGCCAGACCTGATCCGGGCGGCCGCCTTGGCCTTTGCAGCGGGAGCGGACGGCATTACCGCCCATCTCCGTGAGGATCGCCGTCACGTCCGCGACGCCGACCTCGATGGCCTCGTGGCGTTGACCCGGTCGGCGAACCGGCCCTTGAACCTGGAAATGGCGGTCACAGATGAAATGGTGGCCGTCGCTCTGACCCACCGGCCTCATGCGGTCTGCCTGGTGCCTGAACGCCGAGAAGAGCGCACCACAGAGGGCGGCCTTGATGTGGTGGGGCAGCACAACTGGATTACGCCGGCCGTTCGCCGGCTGCACGAGGAGGGCGGGGCGCGTGTCTCCTTGTTCATCGCCGCCGACAAGGACCAGGTCTCAGCCTCTGCCGACGCGGGGGCCCAGGTGGTGGAGCTGCATACCGGCGCCTATTGCGACGCCCTTCGCGACGGCCTGCCGCAAGCCGAGCGCCATCTTGCCGCCCTCTACGCCGCGGCGACCCAAGCCGCCGCCCTCGGCCTCGAGGTCCACGCCGGTCACGGGATCGATTACGCCAGCGTCACACCGGTCGCTGAGATCCCCGAGGTGGTTGAGCTCAACATCGGCCACTTCCTGATCGGCGAGGCCATCTTCGTCGGCCTTGACGCCGCGATCAGCCGCATGCGCGCCCTCATGGATGCAGCCCGTTCTGAGGCGAATGTCTTGGAGCAGGAAGCGTGATCCTCGGCATCGGATCGGACCTCTCGGACATCCGCCGCATCCAAGGATCGCTTGACCGGTTCGGGGAGCGTTTTACCCATCGGGTGTTCACCGATGTCGAACGCGCGCGCTCCGAGCGCAAGACCGACCGGGCGGCCAGTTACGCCAAACGCTTCGCCGCCAAGGAGGCTTGCGCCAAGGCCCTGGGAACGGGGATCCGCCGCGGCGTGTTCTGGCGTGACATGGGGGTGGTGAACCTGCGCTCCGGCGCTCCGACGATGGCCCTCACCGGCGGAGCCGCCGAGCGGCTCCAGGCCATCACCCCGGCGGGGATGCGCGCGGTGGTGCATCTCAGCCTCACCGACGATCTGCCCTATGCCCAAGCCTTTGTGATCATCGAAGCGTTACCGCAAGATAACTTGCCGCCTGCGGCTTGAGGCCTTACCCAGTCCGGCCGCCGCGTCTACATTGGCCGCAGAGAGATACTCCAGGATGAGCATGGCCCCTTCTGAACCTGCCGCCGACGCCGCGCCTGCGGTGGAGGCCAAGCCGTTAGGCCCATTGGCCGAGTATCTGGATCTGGCCAAGACCGTTATCTACGCTCTGTTGATCGCGCTTGTGCTGCGCATCGTCCTATTCCAGCCCTACACCATTCCCTCCGCCTCGATGGAGCCAGCCCTGCGCGAGGGCGACTACATCATCGTCTCAAAGTATGCTTACGGCTGGAGCCGGCGGTCGATTCCGTTCAGCCCGCCGCTGTTCACCGGCCGGATCTTTCCCCATCAGCCCAAGCGCGGCGACGTGGTTGTGTTCGCCTTTCCGCCGGATCCGTCCAAAGACTTCATCAAGCGCCTGATCGGTCTGCCTGGCGACACGATCCAGGTTAAGCAGGGCGTGGTGTTTGTGAACGGCAAGGCGACGCCGGAGACCAAGCTCTCGCCTGAGGTGTCCGACACCGCCTTCGACACGCCCTTGCAGCTCGACCGCTACCAAGAATCGGTCGGCAAGAAGACCTTCATCACCTACTCGCAAAACCGCGAACAGCAGGTTGAAAACACCGGCGTCTTCACCGTCCCGCAAGGCTGCTATTTCATGATGGGCGACAACCGCGACAACTCGCTCGATAGCCGGTTCGACTCGGGTGTGACCAGCTCGTGCAAGACCGCATCGGTGCAGCCCTTCATGGGCGCGTCCGAGCCCGGGGTCGGCTTTGTGCCTGCGGAAAACCTCGAAGGCCGGGCTGAGATCATCCTTGCGTCGTGGAAACACGGCTCCTCGATCTTCAAACCCTGGACCTGGCTGAACCTCAACTGGGGACGCCTGGTCCGTCGAATCCCCTGAGGTGAGCGGCGCCAACGCCCGCGCGCAAGCGGTCGATGCGCTGCAAAAGCGCCTCGGACACCAGTTTGTCGATCCGGCCCTGCTCGAGCGCGCCCTAACCCACGCCAGCGTCGGGCAAACCATCGACCGCGTGCGCCACAATGAAAGGTTGGAGTTCCTAGGAGACAGGGTCTTGGGATTGTGCATCGCCGAGGCCTTGCTCGATCGCTACCCCGCAGCGCCCGAGGGGGAGCTTGCCAAGCGTCTGAACGCTCTGGTGTCGGGGCTCACATGCGCGGGCGTCGCCCGCGCCCTTGGCGTCGGTCCGGCCCTGCGTATGGCCGGCGGGGAAACCCGCAGCGGCCTTCGCGACAACGACACCGTGCTCGGCGACGCCTGCGAGGGCCTCATCGCCGCCCTCTATCTCGACATCGGGCTTGAGCGCACAGCCGCCATTGTCCGCGGCCTATGGGCAGAGCCCATGGCGCAGCTCGAAAAGGCCGGCGTCTTGAACCCCAAGTCCCAGCTGCAGGAGTGGGCGGCTGCGAAAAAGCGAGGCGTCCCGGTCTACAGGGTGGTAGGACGTCAAGGCCCGGACCATTCACCCCAATTTACCGTCGAGGTCGAGGTGGCCGGCCTTGCGAGCGCCAGTGCGGTGGGCGGCTCACGCCAGGCGGCCGAAACGGCGGCCGCCCTGGTCCTTCTGACCCGTGAAGGCGTACCCAATGACTGAGCAGCCTACGCGCGCCGGTTTCGCCGCTGTAATCGGCGCGCCGAACGCTGGCAAGTCGACCTTGGTCAATCGGCTGGTCGGCTCCAAGGTCTCGATCGTCACCCGCAAGGTGCAGACCACGCGCTTTCCGGTTCGCGGCGTGGCGATGGAGGGACGGACGCAGATTGTGCTCGTGGATACGCCGGGTGTCTTCACGCCTCGCCGCCGCCTTGACCGGGCCATGGTCCGCGCCGCCTGGGCCGGTGCCGAAGACGCTGATGCGGTTGTACATCTTGTCGATGCAGAGGCCGAGATCGCATCCCTCGCCAAGGACGCGACGCCAGCCCAGCACCGCGGGGTCGAGGACACCCGCATGATCACCGCGCAGCTGAAGTCGGCGCGCAATCCGGCGATCCTGGCGCTGAACAAGATCGACACGGTGAAGCGCGACCAGCTCCTGGCCATAGCCGACGCCCTCTTCAAGACCCAGGTCTACAGCGAGGTCTTCATGGTCTCAGCGGAAAACGGGTCCGGCGTCGGAGACCTCAAGGCGCGACTCGCCGCCCTGATGCCCGAAGGGCCCTGGCTCTATCCTGAAGATCAGACCGCCGACCTGCCTGCGCGCTTGCTGGCGGCTGAGATCACGCGCGAAAAAGTCTATCTGCGCGTCCATGAGGAGCTCCCTTATGCGGCGGCGGTGGAGACCACGGCGTTCGAGGAGCGTCAGGATGGCTCGGCCCGCATCGAGCAGACGATTTATGTGGAGCGCGAAAGCCAGCGCCCGATCGTGCTCGGAAAAGGCGGCCAGACGCTCAAGTGGATTGGATTAAAATCCCGGGAGGAGCTGACCGAGATCTTAGGTCGGCGCGTCCACCTCTTTTTACATGTAAAGGTTGTGGAGGATTGGCAAAATAAGCGAGACTTCTACCGCGACACGGGACTGGATTTCGATGTGTAGGGCTGTCTCCTAGAATGGAATGGGACGATGACGCTTTCGTCCTGTCGGCCCGAGCACATGGCGAGACCGGGGCGATCGTCGAGCTTTTGACCGCCCGGCATGGCCGCCATGCTGGACACCTCGCCGGCGGCGCGTCTCGCAAGATGAAACCCTTCCTTCAGCCCGGCGCCCGCGTCATGGCCGCCTTCCGATCGCGCACCTCTGATCAGCTGGGGTCGCTTAGGCTGGAGCCGGTGGGGGAGGGGCCTGCTGCATTGTTCGACGACGCCCTGGCCCTGGCCGGACTTTCCGCCGCCGCCGCAGTCGCTGGCGGCGCTTTGCCCGAGCGCGAACCGCATCCTGGCGCATACTTGGCCTTCGAGGCCCTGGTCGGCGCCTTTGCTCTCGACACGATCTGGCCGGCTGTGTTTGTCCGCTTCGAGGCGGGCCTGCTCGAAGAGCTCGGGTTCGGGCTTGACCTCTCCCGCTGCGCCGCGACCGGCTCGACAGAGGATCTTATCTACGTCAGCCCCAAGTCGGGCAGGGCCGTCAGCCGCGCCGCGGGCGAGCCTTACGCCCAGCGCATGCTATGCCTGCCCCCCTTCCTTCTCGGCGGACAGGCGGGCCTGCGCGTGGGCGATGTGGGCATGGGTTTTGACCTGACCGGATACTTTTTGGAACAGTTCGTGTTCGGCCCGCTGAACCGGCCCCTGCCGCCGGCGCGGGTCTGGTTGCTTGAAAAGCTCGGGCAGGCGGGGCGGCTATGAGGCCCGGCCGCGATCCCGGTTTGGCAAGGGGAGGGTCGGCGCCGCGTCCCACGTCCTGGCCTGGCCCATGTTTCGACGTTAACCCTGCCGCCCCACACGCGGCCGATTGCCGGCCTATAGGATCCCCGCGTCGTAACGGCTGAGCGACGCCTAGGGGTTCGCCGCTGGATCAGGCGCGCGACTGATGGACGGAGGGGGGATCTGCACGCGCGCGCCGACTCTGTTAAACCGTGACGATGACCACTCATGTTCCTCCGCCGCCCGAGGGTCCCGAAGACGGCGGCCGCATTGTCGATGAGCTTCTGACCGAGGCGCTGTCCAAGCGGTATCTGGCCTACGCCCTGTCGACCATCATGAACCGGGCCTTGCCGGATGTCCGCGACGGGCTAAAGCCGGTGCAGCGGCGCATTCTCTACGCCATGAACGAGATGCGGCTTAACCCGGAGGGGTCTGCCCGCAAGTGCGCCAAGGTGGTCGGCGAGGTGATGGGCGGGTATCACCCGCACGGCGACCAGTCGATCTACGACGCTCTTGTGCGCCTGGCCCAGGACTTCGCCCAACGCTATCCATTGGTGAACGGGCAGGGCAACTTCGGCAATATCGACGGCGATAACGCCGCGGCCATGCGCTACACCGAGTGCAAGCTGACGCTTGCGGCGCGGTTGCTGCTGGACGGCATCGATGAGGATGCGGTCGATTTCCGCCCCACCTATGATGGGGAGGGCGAAGAGCCAGTGGTGCTCCCCGCCGCCTTTCCCAACCTGCTCGCCAACGGTTCGGCCGGCATTGCGGTGGGCATGGCGACCTCGATCGCTCCCCATAACGCCGGCGAGCTGATCGACGCCTGCCTGCTTTTACTCGAGCGCCCGAGCGCCGAGACCGCCGATCTGATGGAGCATGTTCCAGGTCCCGACTTCGCCACCGGCGGGGTGATTGTCGAACCCAGGGCCTCGCTCCACGAGGCTTATGAGACCGGCCGGGGCGGCGTACGGGTTCGAGCCCGCTGGGAGGTGGAGAAGCTTGAGCGCGGCGGCTGGCGCGTTGTGGTGCTGGAGATGCCCTATCAGGTGCAGAAATCACGCCTGGTGGAACAGTTGGCCACCCTGATCGAACTGAAGAAGGCGCCGCTGCTCGGCGATGTGCGCGACGAATCGGACGAGCGCATCCGACTGGTGCTGGAGCCCCGGGTCCGCACCGTGGAACCTGAGGTCATGATGGAGAGCCTGTTCAAGCTCTGCGACCTCGAAACCCGCTTCCCGATCAATATGAACGTCCTTGACCGCACCGGCACCCCTCGGGTGATGGGGCTCAAGGCGCTCCTGCACGCCTTTCTCGACCACCGAAGGGAGGTCGACGGGAGGCGTGCGCGCTGGCGGCTCGAGAAGATCGCCGCCCGGCTCCACATTCTTGATGGTCTGCTGATTGTCTTTCTCAATCTCGACGAGGTGATCCGCATCGTCCGCTTTGAGGACGAGCCTAAGGCCAAGCTGATCGAGGTCTTCACGCTTACCGAGATCCAGGCTGACGCCATTCTCAACACCCGTCTGCGCCAGCTCGCCAAACTCGAGGAAATGGAGCTCAGGGGAGAGCATGCGAGCCTCAACGCGGAGCAGGCGGCCTTGACCGCGCGATTGGATTCAGAGACGGCGCAGTGGAGCAAGGTCGCCGATGATCTCAGGGCTGTGCGCGAGACCCTCGCCAAGGACCCCCGTCTGTCGGCGCGCCGGTCGGCCTTCGCCGACGCCCCGGCCGCCGACCTCGTCCCCCCGCCTGAGGCCTTCATCACGCGCGAGCCGATCACGGTCATCATCTCGGACAAGGGTTGGATTCGCGCCGCCAAAGGCAGGGTCGAGGACCCGTCGGAGCTCAAGTTCAAAGAAGGCGACAGACTGGCGTTTCTGGTGCCTGCCGAGACGACCGACAAGATCATGATCCTAGCATCCGATGGCCGCGTCTTCACCCTGGCCGGCGACAAGCTGCCGTCAGCACGAGGTCAGGGCGAGCCCTTGCGTTTGATGCTTGAGCTCGAAGACAAGACCGGCCTTGTGGCGGTCTTCCCCTACCGGGCGGGCGCGAAGCGGGTTTTGGCCTCGTCAGCCGGGTACGGGTTTATTGTGCCGGAGGATGAGCTGCTCGCCAACAGGAAGGCGGGAAAACAGGTGCTCAACGTCGGCGACGATGAAGCCCTGATCTGCCTTCCTATGGCCGGCGATCACCTGGCTGTGGTCGGCGACAACGGCAAGGCGCTGATCTTCCCGCTTGCGGAGCTTCCGGAAATGCCGCGCGGCAAGGGCGTTAAGCTGCAGTCCTATCGCGAGGGCGGCCTTCGCGATGCGACCCTGATCACTGAGGCGCAGGGCGCAAGCTGGATCGACAGCGCGGGCCGAACGCGCGAGTGGCCGAGCTGGCGCGACTGGCTCGGCAAGCGGGCGGCGTCCGGCAAGGGGGTCCCGAAGGGGTTTCCCGCGTCTAAGCGGTTCAAGCCGAAGTAGGGTCTTGCGGCGAACGTCTCCGGGGATACCGTCGCCCGATCATCTCTGGGCGCGCGCCCAAGAGGCGCGATCGGGCCTTAGGCTCCGCAACAGACCCCTGCTTGAAAACAGCCGTACGATCGGCGTGATTGATCCCTCGGCGGCCTGACGGCGGATCTCTCTGTCGATGAAAAGGCTAAATCGAAAAACTGACGCCGCACCCGCAGCTCGATTTGGCGTTCGGGTTGATCACCTTGAATTCGGCGCCGGCCAGGGCGTCGATGAAGTCGATCTCAGAGCCCTTCAGCAGAGCGACCGAAATATCGTCGACCAGGGCCGCGGCCCCGTCGCGCTCGATGCGATGATCGTCAGGTTCAGCCGTCTCCACCAGATCGAACCTATACTGAAAGCCCGAGCAGCCGCCGCCTTCGACGGCGATGCGCAGCATCAGCGCGCGGCCCTCGACGGCGCCGATGTCGCGAATTCTCCGCGCGGCGGCGGGTGAGAGAGTAAGGAGCTCGGTCATGGGGCGATCGTGCATCAAGAGTGTGGAGAACTTGGTAACCCTCTATATGAGACCTGCACAGGGCAAACGGAACCCCGCCGCCAGGAGCCACGGTTGAACGCGCCGCCTTCACCCTCCGCGTCGACAATCTATGCGCCTCCAAGGCTGGCCTTCGCGGAAAGCTCTGCGACGTCGAGGGGCCGGCTTTATCCTGAACCTGAGAGCGCCACGCGCAACCCGTTCGCGCGCGACCGGGACCGGATCATCCACTCCACCGCTTTTCGCCGTTTGAAGGAAAAGACCCAGGTCTTCGTCGCTCATGAAGGCGATTATTACCGGACCCGTCTGACCCACAGCCTGGAAGTCGCCCAGATCGCCCGCTCAATCGCCCGCGCCCTCGGCCTCGACGACGATCTGGCCGAGACGGTGGCCCTGGCCCATGACCTTGGACATCCCCCCTTCGGTCACGCCGGCGAGGACGCCCTTGCAGCCTGCATGAAGGACTTCGCCGGTTTCGATCACAATGTGCAGACCTTCCGCGTCGTGACCGAGCTTGAGAACCGTTACCCCTCTTTCCCGGGGCTGAACCTGACCTGGGAGACTTTGGAGGGAATCATCAAACACAACGGACCGGTTCGCCAGAGACTGAGAGACCCGGCCTGGGCCGCCATCGCGGCCTACGACGAGCAGCAGGACCTGAGGCTCTCCACCTTCGCGTCGGCCGAAGCCCAGGTCGCCGCCCTTGCCGACGACATTGCTTACAATAACCACGATGTGGACGACGGGGTGCAGGCGGGGGTGTTCGGCATCGCCGACCTTGCCGAAGTTCCGCTGATCGGGCCCGCCCTTCGCAGCGCCCGTGCGGACTGGCCCGGGATCGACGATCGCATGCTTCGGCTGGAGGCGGTGCGCCGGATGATTGGCGACATGGTGGCCGACGTTATGAACGAAACCCGCCGCCGGGCGTCGGACATGAAGCTGTCATCGGCCGAGGACGTCCGGCGCCAGACCCAAGCGGTGGTCGGCTTCTCGCGGGAGATGCTGGAGGATCTTGGCCAGCTTCGCGCTTTTCTTTATGCGCGTATGTATCGTCATTACCGGGTCAATCGCTCGAGAAGCGCCGCCAAGCGCAAACTGATCGAGCTCTTCCATCTCTTTATGACTGAACCCGATGTCCTGCCGCCGGACTGGGGGGCGCCTGCGAGCGCAGCGGATGATGGCGCGCGCGCTCGTCTGGTCTGCGATTACATTGCCGGCATGACCGATCGATATGTTATCGAAGAACATCGCCGGCTCGTGCACGGGGAGTAGCCTTAGCGCCCCGTTAACCTTCGCGTCGGATCGTCGCTTGGGCCAGAAAGTCCCGCTGCTCTGCTTAGACGCGGCCGCCGGCTTCGCTACACTGGAAGATTAAGAGCCGCGATTCGCCCACAGGGCGGCGCGCGGGGAACTGAGGTTCGAAAATGACCGAACACGACCGCGGGGCTTATACGCCCCAGCCCGACGCGCCTCTGCAATTTGACGCCCGGGGGCCGCGCCGGCGAAAGCCTATGCCGATGACCCTGATCGGATCGGGCGCGGTGCTGGTTGTTCTTCTGGGCGCCCTCGCCCTCC